>Ga0105239_10000847_pt1 | contig 43560 bp, 34 predicted proteins | sample KBSC44metaG_FD_92761 | JGI IMG/M metagenome (GOLD analysis project Ga0105239, IMG submission 92761) | Corn rhizosphere microbial communities from Kellogg Biological Station, Michigan, USA - KBS C4-4 metaG | ecosystem: Host-associated > Plants > Roots > Rhizosphere > Soil | place: Michigan, USA...
AGATCGCGCCAAGTCTTTTGAGCTTCCGGCCTTGGCAGTTGAGGGTGCAGGAGTTGCAGGGAGCTTCTGACCAGACATCGAATCTTCAATAGCTTCAAACCACTCTTCCGCCCCATACGAACACTTTGAGTCTCCTGTATGTATTGAGATAAAGCTGTGAGAGTATTCGACTGAGGCTAATCCAGCCCATCAGCTCAAAATGTCGTTTGTCATTCGCAGAAGTGTGTCGACTTTAGTCCCTCCCAAGGTAAGGACAATCTCAATCGCGAACTTGAATCTTGATGCAGCTGTTAACTCTCCTGACCTAGGTTGCAAACCCAGCGGTAAGCTCACCACCCTCTCCCGGACCGAAGACACCTCTCGATGGCAAGCCTGCCGGAAGATCACTCCGAAATTAGATCAAGACAACGCGAGACCGATACATCAATGCCCTGGAGCACTCCAGGCAGTACACTTTCTGACAGTGGAACAGGGGCTTGGGGCTGCCAAAGATGCCGTTCGCATGGCAAGAATAGTGAAATTCTACGAGAGACTACCAAAGGGACCGGCACCTGAAAGAGCACCTGGTGGCCCGTTGGGATGGTACCAGGCAAAATACTTTGGAAAAAATCCTTCCGCGGCTCGTATGTATATTGAGGAGCTATAATGAACGGACAGGAACTGACGCGAAGCAGCTATCTGGCATGTTATCTTCGCTATTATGACAATGGGATACAGCATGGAGTACTACTTCCATCTAAGTATGGATCCTCTATCAATACAAAACAAGCTTGGGAGACATTGGCTAACCGGCGACGCAGGACATCACAAGAACAACGCCCACTGATTTGAAAATGGGTTTATGGGATGGAAGACACAAGACTGTATATAAGATAGGAATCAAGCAAGGTACATGGGTACTAAGCTCCTCTGAAGCTTTAGACCAATGCAGGTGTTATCACTTCAACAGCATGTTCTTTCGAGTGAAAGCGTTGTGATGATTGTACTCTGTTTGCCCGTTTGCCCGTTCGTCTGTTCGGCGTGAGTTAGAAACACTTTGTGCCGTGAGCAGTGAGCCTGGAGCACGGCCCATCTGGTGGAATCGTAGGTGATCCTTTGGAGTTGTATACTCCGTAGGGCGGTAGCCAGGTCGCAAATCGCGATCAACTCCGAGTGAGTATTATTGACGAAAGGGCATTACACTGGTCAATGCACTGATCTATTTGTGGTACCACTGGAAATCATCGAATGATGTGCAATGGCTGTGGGTTGCCTGTCTGTCTATGACTCCTATGTAAGATCCTACGGATGACACAGGAATAATACCATGGTACCCAGGTACCCAGCATCTAGGTTGGGTATGATATCACGTCAGGAGGTCAAGTGTGGCTACCTGGGAGATACCAAGGTACCGTAGAAGGGGTGTGGCTAGGCATTCCCAGTGTTCCCAATCCAGTGAAAACTTGGTCTTTAGGGGACCCCCGCGCCCATAAGAACGCCAGGTTTAGGCGTGAGTTAGGCGTGAATGATCTGTGAGTTAGGGGAGAGTTAGGTGTCCCTTCGTCTCTCGGCCCAGCTGAGCGTGCCAAGACCGCGTCAGATGGCTCTGAGCCAGAATTGAATGACTTGGACTTCATGATCGCAGCCTCCAAACCCTCCTATCTCTCAATCCATCCCGCGGCCCATCCACTTCTTCCCTTCTTCCTCTTTGTATTCCTCTATCCCTTCTTGAGGCCTCGATAGAACACCTTACTTAGGCAGCCTCCTAATTCCGATCCGTGTACCATCAATCCATCGCGATCCTGCGACGCCTTATTGCGTTACCGGACCACGCTGATCAGCCTGGCAACCGTGGCAGACTACACTCCCTAACAGGTACGGAGTACAAAGAGTCTTATATTTGCTAAAATACTAGCATCTGACACCCTGCGCCACTCCAGATCCGAGTTTGTTATGGCAGAGCAGAGAGCACAAGATGTGGTAAACCAAACTCTGTCGGTGGGCGACCTCTCGCCTTCCGACGCACCTGAGACCACATCCACACCTGCGATCAAACTTTCTGGGGACGATAGTAGCGTTGTAGAGACTGTACCGAAAGAAAAAGAGAATGGAATCCATATGCCCTTTCGCATGGACGAAATTGACGATGCTTCTGCCCGATCAGACACAGATACCAGCCACACAAGCCGCGCAGAAGGCAGTATCACTGGTGACAAGACCACCGAGCATAAACCGTTGAAGAAGGTTGTCGCCAAACCTGTTAGCTTTGCCAAATATTCTGTTCCAAAAGTTATCGCGGCCAATTCTACGGCCAAGGGTGCAGACAAAGGTATGGTTCCATCGTTCGCATCCTGCCCATTGGTGACACAACTGACCCTGAGACAAGCTACACCCCCAAACTCCCTGCCTTCCTCAATGCCTCTCGCAGGCCGTCCGCGTCTAGTCGCAAAGACAACAAGTTCTCTTCAATCAAACGCCAAGCCCTCCAAAACTCCTACGCCCGATCCTATGCAAGTGTGGAATAAGAACCGAGGTATGTTTGCTCAACCAGCTTGTGGATATGTCTATGTGTCCATATGTCCTAATATGCTGACCCTGGCCACTAGTCACACCGCAGCCCTCGACGAAACATTTGACCGACGAAGAGCTTAAGCAGCAATATGGCATCCATCTGACGTCGCGCATACAGGAGGATGGAGACGGCAAGGAAGCAAAGTGGGCCGATATTGATGATGACGAAGACGATTGGGCACCTGAAACCATTGAATGGAACGATGGGACCAAGAGCACCCTCACTCCCGCCGAAATTGCTCCTCCGCCAACCCGGAAACCTGTGCTATCTGCCAATACTGATATCAACGATGCATCTAAACCTGCGCAGCCGCCCAAGATTCTACCTCCACAGTTCACTAGTTCCGTTGGTCCAAATGCTACCGTGTTGAAGTTGGGTGCCAACGCTGAAAGACAGCAAGCACAGAAAGCCGCAATTCTCTTGTCGCGAAGTCCTTCAGAAAAGTCTGGCCTGATGACCTCCAAAGCGAACCATGCGCCAGCGCCGACCAAATCTCCTTGGGCCACATTACCGCCAGTGGACAAAGTCTCGCCAATCGCCATCAATCCACAGCTATCTATGCCACCTCCGAACCGGCTCCCCCAGAGCGGTGTCCACTCCCAAAGTCCCTCGGCTCTCACAGCCCCATCTCCGGCCAAGGAAATTTCCGCCGATGATTTCAATCGGTCATGGAGGGAGTCTTCGCCCAGCCAGACTCGTGAGCTGTACATGCCAAGTTCTGGGAAGTACGAAGCCGTTCCTGAGAGTCGAAGGCGTATGTCGAGGAATGACCAAAACTTTCGAGCTGCTGCTGTACTGCAGCGACCTAGTCATGGCGACGTGCACGCACCTGCTGAACCGTCAGCGGCTTTCCAGACTAATAGAACAAGCATGGATTCTGCAAGACGGAGGGCTTCATCAACTATTTCTGGTGGTAGTGGACAATTTGGTCGAAGAATGTCGATCAAGTCTAGTGAGCATGCGACACCCGTATTTGATACTCATAAGATGGCAATTGAAGTTGACACGGCTCCATTCTCAGCGGATGGGACCATGTCACACTCTCAGACCCCTACCTATCAAGCGCGAGGAACGAACGATTATATCTCTGCAGCACCTGGAGCGGTAACCGAAGGGCAGATCGAAGCACAACGGACGCAGCAGAAGGCTCTGATGAAAGAGAATGTCGAGCGGGCAAGGAAACGTAAAATTGAGGAAGAGCAACGAATGGAAGCTGAGAAGCAAATCCGAATTCGAGCCAAGTTGGCCTCCCTTGGCCCTTCTACTACCACAGGCAAAGCGGATGAACAACCTCATGATAACGCGCTCAAGATGACTCCCGAGCAGGCTCTGAACACGGCAAATCCATTGACAACAACACAATCTCCACCAAAGCCACCCCAACCACTTGCTTCTGGAGAACCACAGCAATACGGCATGATGAAGGTATTTCCACTCGATTCAGTCAAGAAGCTGGGAACATCGTTGCCCCGGCCTGTGGAATCTCATAAAACAATGCCTCCAGCAAGAGTCGAGTCTAAGGAGCCGCCGGAAGCAAATCGAGATCCGGCACATATTCTCAACGGTGTTCGAACAATGCCCGAGCCACGACATCCAAGTAACCCGGATGTCGTCAGCCCACCTGAGCCTAGTCCCAAATTCCCGAAGCATACTTCTGGAAGTGATGCACGAAGCGGCTGGAACGACTTGCGCCATGACCACCGTGGTCCGCAGACAAGTAATCTTTGGGGGGTACCGAACTTGAACAATAAAGCCCTCGGCAATGGAACCTTTGATCAAACCCTGGCGGGCTACGCACCACAAGATCTGTCACGCACCTCCTCCACCGCTCAAGGCTGGATGAATGGCAGAACTCCCCATGCGGGACGGTCACCTCAAACCCAACATGTGAATGTGAATCACGCACTTCCCGACACTCGTTCATATTCATTTCAATCCATCACCTCGCCCGACCAAGGTCCACTTGCTGTCGATAGTGAGATCGATTCTTTATTTCCCACCACGAAACCCGCCCCGATTGGTCCTCCTCAATCACAACACACTCAGCCACCACCAATGAATGGATTTCAGAATGGGTCAAGGCCCACCGGGCTAGAGGCATGGGGCAACTTTCACGCCGTTGCTAGCCAGCAAGAGAGAGTCGAGAATGAAAAGATTCAACGTGAAATTGCCGCTCGTCGTGAGGAGGAACTGCGCACTGGAGTCCGTCAGGGGCCCCAGTATACTTTCAATGAGACCTGGAAGCAAGTCCAGGTCGGCGATCATGCGGGCCAGCGTCAACTCGCCAATGTTTCTCAAACAACTGTAGCACCATCCATTGTCTTTGGCGCAGTCGGATCACTTTCCAATACCGACACTCTTCCGAGAATAGGAGGCAGTCAAGCTGGTCGTGGCTCTCGATTTTTCCCTCAGCAACCGGGTAACCAACTACCCCAAGATCGGCGTGCATTTACCTACAGCCATCCTGAGCCACCCCGAAGTCCGTCACCTCCGCCGGCAGAAGAATACGCCAGCTTCCATCCTGTATTCGATGGGGACTTTGCAAGACCTGTTGTGCACTTCCCTCGGGAGAAGGCCGTGGTCAAGCTTCCGCCAGCGAGGCTACCTAGTCCTCCAAGTTCGATTCAAGTTCAACCAGAAGCAGCACCTCAACCAGAGTCAAATACTCCAATGACATGGGCAGCTAGAGTCTCCATGCCACCACCTGCGCCTAGCACCACCGCTCCAACGCGGTCTGTGTCGACTCCCATTGTTCAAAACCCTTCCTGGCAAGAGCGATTTAATGGATTGCTGGGGAGGAAGTCCTCCCCTGCCAAGGAACAGGCTCGACTCGCGGGGCCTGCGCTTGCAGTTGCATCTTCGACTAAGGAACCTCTTGATGTACAGCATGTCTCTATTCCCGCAGCATCAGTCTCCCTTCCAATACAAATTCACGTTCAGGCAGACATCACTGTTGAGGATGAGTTGGTGATCACTAAAGATGTCGAGAGTGAGGATGACCTATTTGAGGATCGAGAACCAGGCTCATTACCAGCCATCAACCTCCCTCGAGACGCCTTGTTGCCCCCTCATTGGGCACCGACAACGACCTCAAGAATCGCACCAGTTCCTGTTGAACCTACATCAACTGGCGCATTCATGGTGAGTAACCTATTCGAGCGTCACAATGGTCCACAGAAATCTCAATTCGCCATTATCCGCATGCCGGGTTCACTGAGATCCATCAAGAAGGATCTCCCGGTGAAATCAGGAACCTTCCCGAACCAGGGAACTCGACAACGATTCGGCAGTGGACCTCCCAGCTCAAGCGGCTCATACAGCAACAGTAGCCGAAATCCTCGACACCGGACTAACCCTCGATCTCGTCAGACGTTCAAGGCACACTAGAGGGACTTGTCGTCTGTTCGCATTCCCTATCGAGGTCCTTGATCATAGTTTCCGGGCGGTTTTTCTGAACCGATTTCGGGATTCGTTTTCATTCAGAATTCAACTAACTCACCTTTCTTTAACCCCAACAAGGGAAAGAGGGATCGGGAAATGCCGCGTGTGTAGGAATTCAATTGTCACCGGGCGGTGTCATGGGAGGCGTCTAGAATCGGAGTTTCGAATGTCAATGGGGCAAGGAGAAATAAAAGCCACACCACCTTTCTACTGTATTATTGAACGCTTCTCCTTGATTGTTTTTCCTCTCTCTCGATCAAAGATGTGTGGACACCCGAGAGAGACACGGCCGCACAGCCATTACACCACACCACACCGAATCCGTCCGTGCACATTAGTTACTACCACTGCTACTAACACTACTTTAACTACTACAAACTACAATTGATCAGACAGACCGAATGGAGAAGAAAAATAATTGCTGTTCAAAAGATGCGAAGTCTAGTATAGTGTTTCCCATTGCGGAGCCCTCGTGTTCCGTCTTGCGTTTCCGTTCTTTGCCACGTCAATCACTTCGCTGCTGCGTCCTTCCTCCCACCTACTCTACGAGCATACTAGTAGTACGGAGCATTTCATTCGTTTAAGGCACGGAGTACCTAATTTAGATATAAAACTAGGTATTAATATGTATTCTTGCAGCCGCGTTTCGGATTTCACGATTCAGTATTGAGATTCTTCCTGCGTCACAATGCCCCCTATATACATATGTACCTACTATAGTTGAATCTATACAGTATTTAGGGCACTGTCCGCTGTCCGCTGTCCGCCGTCCTGTCCTATCCAGCAGCCATCCGAGACTCTTTCGACCCACTCTCCCCCAAGAGGCATATGTTCCGTCCAATACTCCACCACGATCCCACCCGCTCAACCTCACCCTAGCTGCTGACCTTGACCTTGACCTTGAGACTTGGACTTTGTATTAGTGGATGGCCGGGCAAGGTAGGCCTGCGTACGGTCTGGGCCAAGAGTATTGCTCAGCTCTCTGCCAACATCCCAATCCTACTATCTCTAGAGCGCGGAGGGAGACATGAAATGAAATGAAAGTGAAGGGGAAATGGACGTGAACAACAGATCGTAGTTGGAAGGTTCAAGGCGGCTAACCAACGCTGCGCAACTCGAATTCATAAACTGGAGGGGCAATAAGGGAGAAGTGAAATGGAGAAAGAGAGCCAATGTGAGGATTTAACTCAACGGAGATAGGTTAGGGTTGGCAGGGGGGATGGAAGGAAAAGAGCATTGAGGGCGAGTTAATTAGCATGAAAAGATAGGCGACTTTCTAGGGTGAGGGAAGCTAGGAATAGAAGAGAAGGAACTAAACAAGTAACCCGGAACCATCTCACTCATAAGGTATTAGGAAGGGGATATTCGTTTTCTGTCTGAAAGCGTAGCAATAAGATGCTTCATTCCTCCTCTCGCTGGATGTTCGTGTCGTCGATGTCGTCGTGTATTTTGGTCGTTGGAAAAAAGTCAAAACCATCAGACTCAAATGCTGTTCCGTCGCGAGCGGTCTAAGCATGCACGTGCGGGCTTCATGGCTATCTCGATATTGATGGGGTACCCGTAGGTACGTACAGGGGATTGTACCAGGCACATGCTCCGTATGTAGCCGCTCGTTCGACGAAAAGTATCAGAGGTGCTGTGCTCGGGAAGAAAGTTGGGTAGGGGTATCTGACGGTGCACTAAGTACTGTAGCTGGATCCTCACACCAGCGGTCTTCACCACGGTGGCGAGGGTGGTGAGTATTCGTTCCATTCCATGCCCATTTTCACTTATTTATTTGGTGAGAGTAGCTGAACGAATTCCTCATCTGGGAAGGGGGGGGATGGAATGGTTAGCATAAATTACTCGCTCTTTGACAATGACAATAGGTTGGGATCGACGATTGGTCAGAGGCTGTGCGAGGGGAGAAGAGGAAGAGGAGGCAAACATACAATCTATCGTGCCATTATTATCCTTGTCGGCCTCACGGATCATCTCGTCGATTTCCTCATCGGTCAAGTTCTCGCCAAGCGACTTCATGACCTGGCGAAGCTCGTCCGCGGAGATTGTGCCACTGCCGTCTTTGTCGAAGACGTTGAAGGCGGCGCGGGTTTCGTGTGCGAAATCCGTCGCTTTGACTGTCTGTGACATCATCTTGATGAATTCTTCGAAGTCGATGCTGCCGTTGGAGTCCACGTCGACTTCGTTAATCTAAAGTGCATTTCTTTCGTTAGGTGCTGGTCTTAGACTGTATGACCGAATATAGTTTGCGAAGCCATCGATATGTGTAAGGTGGCACAAAGGGAGTTTGGATCTTACCATGTCTTGCAACTCTGACTCCGAAGGGTTCTGGCCCAGAGATTTCATGATGTCACCGAGTTCGGTTGCAGTGATAGTACCTAACAACGAAGGAGTCAGAAACCCGTTCTCAACAATGACAGCCACATTATTGATGAGGAGGAATTAATAGAATCAAAGAACCAAAATCACCCCAAGCCCCGCTTACAAGGCTGAGGCTGAGAGCGAGACCGGGCGGAGAGCAAGAATGGTTTGATGATTCAGAAGGCTGGGCTGAAAACACTTCCTTGGGATCCAGGGTTCGGGATTGGCTTACCACTTCCATCTTTATCCTGAAGAAAACCGTCAATGTCTGCGGGTTTAGGCATCGATAAGGAACGAATGGGGATACTTACGAACAAGGCGAAGACGTCTCTGTAGGCCTGAGTCTCCTCCTCGGACATCTTGACTGGTTCTGAAGACTATAGAAGGACACGCGTGTGGCGTGCCAAGGGTTAGCCTGATTTTGAACTGTCTCAGGAATGAGGGGGATGAGATTTTTGTCCTCGGGGGATGGCTCGATTGGAGCGGGACAATCGAAGAGGAATGGGATTCGATAAGCTGCATGGGAAAAGCCATACCATTTCGGCCGGAACAGGTTTGTTGGGAGCAACGGCGGATGTATCAATCTTTTCGAGAGCGGGTGGCATGTGGAAAGAAGTAATGAAAGAAAGGAAGGATTGGGCTGAGATATAGTCTTAGGTGCTAGGGACTTGTCCTGTGCGTGTGGAACAAGGTCTGAACAAGGTGATCAGGGGTTGTGTGACTGGTTGAAGATTAGGTCAGGTCTCGACTTGAGTCTTGTTGTGTGGTGCTTCTGGTCTAGCTGGTAATGCAATGCTCAGCTCTTTTTCTTGGGGCCTTGTTGCTTTACAGCTGGCCAAGGATTATTGCAAGGTCCAAGGATGAGATTTCCAGATTCCACAGGACCACAGGGCAGGGTGGTAAAGATGCTAGGGATACTAGGGATGGCGGCGGTACGCGAGCAGGCTTGTAAGACGGAAAATAGGCTGCAATGGGGGTTGTTTGATGCGTTGGGCTGAAAGGATTCTGTACCTAGTATTAGTAGGTGAGGAGGAGAGGTGACAAACGTGTCTCGAAAGAAGCTTGTTTTTTCGGTTGTTGGGTGTCTTGGGTCTGAGTAGGCATCCACAAAAGCATAGCAACTTGCAAGGCAGAACTGGACTTTGACCCTTGCCTTGGGCCTGGAATGATGCGAAGGCTTCGTGGAGGGGACCGAAGAGGGGGAGAGGAGGGGCTAAAGGAATCCAATGGAGCATTGCAGTCAAGGGCAAGCACGTGCTATCTATCACATGATATCAGCCCGTAGGATACTCTACGGGGGAGCAAAGGGACAAGATATGTACACTCTCTAGCCCTATACTCCGCCCTTCTCCTCCCTACCGAGCAAGTTATATCAAATTCTCCCACTGCACGCATCATGAGATAGCCAGCAAACACGCCCCTACACCCATAGACAGCAACGCTCCCTCAAGAGAAAAACGAATAACAGATTTTCTTCATGTCATAGAATTCCAAAGATCAGGGTAACGATGCGCGCATAGCGAGACCAAAACGAGCACTGGCATAATACGAAAAATATCTCTCATTTTCGAGGTTCCTTTTTGCTTGATTCTCTTCGGTTAAATACTTCGGGTGTTCTCACTTCTCTCACTTCTTCCTGCTCCGAACAAGACTTCTATCTCTACGGCTAGCAATGCTTCACCAAGCCGCAATGTCCACGTCTGCTGCACCCCAACAAAAGGACAAGCTGATCTGTAAGTATGCTCCCACACCCCTGGTAGTCATCTGTGCAGAAACCGAGTCTGCCTCGCTTGTTGGTGGGTTCAGTGAAACATGGCCCCCCCCCCAAAGACAGACCGCTACCGAGGATTGTCGTCGTCATCAGGCTGCTCCATATCTGTGTTCCATGTCAAGAGGCGGCGAAGGAAAGCAGAAGAACTCACACCCACAAAAGCTTATAATCTCTACTGTCTTGTATTTCAAATTAATGCCAAGCGATGAAGAAAGCCATCCACTAACACTGACTCCTCACTCCTTTTCCCTCCACGGGGGAAGAAGGGGGCGAGGAAGCAATGCACAGTCGCTCCAGGAGACAACAGCACCACCACCACCACCACCCCCACAGACTCGGCCGAGAAAGCACAACAAGCGGCACAATTCTCGCTCTCGCGCCTCTCGCGCTCCTCTTTGTCTCCCAGCCCCTTCACCCAATTCCACGAATGGTTCCGCTCCCCTTTACTCACGCACTTCGTCCCGGAAACCGTGACCCTCTCCACCGCGTCTCTCCCCAGCGGCCGTGTCTCTTCACGGATCGTCTACTTGAAAGAACTCGACACGCGGGGCTTCGTGATCTACTCGAACTTCGGCACCTCGCGGAAGGCAAGCGACATCGCGAGCAATCCGTATGCCAGTCTGTGTTTCTGGTGGAAGCCGTGTGAGAGGCAGGTGAGGGTGGAGGGGAGAGTGGAGAGGTTGAGTGCGGAGGAGAGTCAGGTGTATTTTGATACACGCGCGAGAGGGAGTAGAGAGGGGGCGTGGGCGAGCCAACAGACGAGCGTGCTGGTTCCTCAACCGGCGAAGGAGGGCGAAGGAGTCGAAGGGGAAGATGCCCAAGTCGACGACGGCCGCGCAGACCTCGAATCGCGCGTCGCGGACGTCAAGGCCCGTTTTGCAGGGCAGGACCACATCCCCGTCCCGCCGTTCTGGGGCGGCTTGCGCATCATTCCCGAGACGATGGAGTTCTGGCAAGGCCGCGAGAGTAGGTTGCATGATCGGTTTCTGTACACGAGGGTCGCGGCACTGGGAGAGGCGGACGCTGACGATGGTGATGGTGAAGGGGCTTGGAAGATTGAGAGGCTTAGTCCTTGATATGTGTATAGCACAAACATATAGGCAGAGTCACGGTTTAATGATTCATGAATCCCCAAAGAACTAAGATGGCAAAATCGCAATGCTTGAGGGTCTCGGTAGCTGTTTGGGTCGATCAAACTTCTAGGTGTCTTGACGAGCAAAAATGTAACTGTACGGGATAAAGGGCGCATACCAAACAGGAAATAAAAACAATACTTTTGAAGAACCTTGATGAGTGTTTCAACATTATAGAAGTTGAATTCCTCTTCCACCTCGTGGCTTTTGGGCGCCGGCTCTTGCCAGTCGCCACTAATGACCCAGTCCGCAATATAATGAGGGACTATCTGGCATATAAACCACCTAGATATAGCCACAATATCTAAGTCATCTATGGAAGAATTGAGTAGAGTGTATCCTTTTATGTTCTGTTGTTACATGCACAGTTCGCACCTTTTTGGTAAGCAACGCCTTTGGTGACGGAATCCAGGTTTTCCACTGGCGCGACTCCTATGTCCCGTCCCGACCTGATTCAGTATTCATTCCACTGCTTCACAACCACTTCCCATAAATTTTCATATCCCTGTACAACGAACGCTTTCACCCATAAGGGGACAGCGCCGAGGAAGCAAAAACAACAACCAACAAAACGCCAAGGCCGTTGCGAGCCAACATGCTATGCTTGTCGCTCGTGAGTTCTGGGTATCATCATCAATTGAACATAAGAAAAGAGAGCATTGAGGCAAGCGCTGTAACACCACACTCGAATGCTGGATTAAAATTTTTTTTCGGGGCCCGCCAGGTTTAAGCTGTTATGCCACCCACGAGGGCAAGCACTTTCTCGGTAACAGCACCGGGATATCCTTTGCGCATCATTTCCTGCACAATTAAATTGGCATTTGGCCGGTCTTCTGCAGTGAGGAAGGCCCTGGTCATTGCCTCGTATGTGCTTGGTTCACGTTTTGCTGAACCAAGTGTGTCGTAGATGGCTTTCGCTTTGGAGACATCGCCTTCGCCTGCCCAACCGTGGATGAGAGTATTGGCAATATATGGCGTCATGGAAATACCACGTCGGCGCATGTCTGCAACCACTTCAGTCGTCTTGGTGACCTCATGGTTGGCAACCATCGCTTCAAGGAGATTCTGGTACAAGGTATCAGTTGGACGAATCATGGATCCATTGACAACGGACTCGAAAACAGCACGAGCAGCAGGCATGTCATGCATAACACAACCCTTGGCATGGATCAATGAGCCATAATGAACTGCTTCAGGTTGAACACCCGCTTGCTTCATTTCTGAGAGGAGAGCTTCGGCAGCCTCGAGGTTGACGGGTTCAAGTGAGGCGTAGGCTTCAATGAGTAACTTGTAGGTGTGTGAAGTTGGTTTGATGTTCTTGGACTTCATACGCTCATAATATTCCAAGACCTTGCTTCGATCACGCTTAGTATTCAAAAAGTACTGAATGATGGAGTTGTAAGGAGCTGGTCGAGGTCGATAATTGGGGGCAGCCTCCATTTCATCAAACATGTCCACGGCGAAGCGTTCTTCACTGGTCCGGCAAAGAGCATTGACAAGGGTACCATATGTAACAGACGATGGACGAATGCCGCGACCTTCCATGTCTCCGAAATATCGAAGACAGTCATCAATACGACGGGCTTTGCCCAACTTTCCAATAACAGCGTTATACAAAAAGACACTGGGTGTAACTCCCTCGGCCAAGGCACGTTGGAAGATCTTGACAGCCTCAGTAGCCTCGTCGAATGTTCCTTCGAGGGTAGTGATATAGATACCGAATGTATTGGCTGATGGTGCGGCGCCCATTTCCAGAAGATCTTGGTGGAACTTGTTGGCTTGGTCACGTTCACCAACAGTGAGGCATGCCGCAATCATTGAATCCAAGATAGAAATCCAACCAGCTCTGACGGCAGGAATGTGCAGCGCCATAGGTACATCAGCATGGGCCATGCTTAGAATCTCATGCGCGAGGTTGCCTTGCTTGGCCTTTCCAGCACCCGTAATTAGTTTAGCATAGGCGGAATAATGAAGATGTCTTCCAGCACGACGAACGTTTCTCAAACGACTCAATCCATCGCTGAGATGGTTCTCAATACGGCCACTGGTGCTTTCGACGAGATCTGAAATTGCCTTTGAAGCACGATAGTCGGTGGTATGAGCATAGGGGTCATACGAATCAACAGGAGCAACGTTTTCGACGGCGACCGATCGAGGAGTCAAAGGCGAATGAGGCTGAGAATTGAGGGGAGCCGGAGGACTGGGGTGTAATAGTTCTTGCCAACGTTGAACGAGATCCGGTCGGGTTGAGACAACTTTGGAGATACATTCACTGACGACATGGACGGTGGACGGATCCATGAGAATGCCGCGGTTGAGAACAGTCTCCAACAGATGAGAGAATCGAGCAGGATGGGCAATGTCGGAAGAATTATCAAACATGAACATCTCCGCCTGAACGTGAAGGGCCAAGGCAATGTCTTGAGCGCTGAGTTGATGGACACACTCAGGGCCAAGACTAGCGATGGCATGTTGAGCGACAGGTGATACCAGACCACCGTTCTCGATCATCGCCCGCAACATCGAGACACTAGTTGGTGCTGAAACCACAGCCTGTTGCTTGGACAGAGCTTCGCCAAAGAGAACAATAGTTTCGTCGATTTCGGCTACCGCGAGTTGACGACTGGCTTCAGATGAACTCGATGCCCGGATTCGTTGGAACATATCTCGGGCTTCGGTGATGGCCTCCTCGATCGAGCCGCTCTGAACGAGTGCCAAAGCATACATTGCGGCAAAGTCAGTAGTGGGAGTCAAGGGCAGGCCTCGGGCTTGGTTCCAGATGGATTTGGCTTTGGTCACATCACCAGCCCGGATGTGCATGGCTGCAATGGCCATGACAGGTTCTACTTTGGTGTTGTCGAATGTTATAGCTTCGAAGGCTAGTAGGGCATCTGTCGCATTGTTGGCGTCGGCGGCGGAAACACAGACCATTGACAATGCCTGATCACGGGCTACAGGCTGAAGGGCAAAATCGTTGATGCTTGAAATAGCAGTTGAGAAAGCCTTGTTCTCAATATGATGCTGAACAAGACCATTCAAGATGAAGGTAGTTGTCAAATGCTCTGAAAGATCATGCTCGTTGGCAGAGTCCTTGAACGAATATAGGATTCTCTCATAAAAGCGTAGTCCAGTCTCGGCCAAGCCAGTGTTGTAGTAAGCCTTGATAAGAGCAGCGTAGACCTGCATATCAAGCGGATCATTTGCAGAACGGTGGATTGCGCGATCACGGTACTCTTCATAGAGACTCTGTGCGGCATGAATATCTTGCTTGGATGCCTGGGCGTCGATGACGACAGTGTAAAGACGAGCATCAAGAGGAATCTCGTAGGACCTCATATCGGCGAGAAGTACGTTCATGTGATCGACATGTCCGCTTTGGGCAGAAATCTTGACTAGAGCATTATATAGCGAGGATGAGGGTCGGAAATCGTGTAGTGTGGCTCGAGCAATATTGTACAGCTTTGTGGCAAATGTGAGAGACGTGTCGGCAGCATACAGCTGTTGCTGGCTGGTAGCAGAAGGTAGGACCAATGCACCATCGCTTCCATATCGGGTAGCACTTCGGCCAAGCGCCTTCTGAACTTGGTGTGCCTCGAGGCTCCTTGCGGCCAAGAAACGGAGTAAAATAATGTATGTAGTGGCGTTGAGTTCGACAGCACGTCTGGTCATGTCACCGTACACCTCGAGGGCCTTTGGCCATGGTTGGTATGCGTTGGTCAAGTTGATGGCTGACAATAAGATGTGATTGTATGCATCAATGCTAGGGACTTGGCCGTCTTTGATGATGGCCTCGAAGACCGCGGGAATTTCAGTATATCGCTGTTGCTGACCCAATTGAACGATATGCTCAGAGAGAATTGACTCATCGGAAGCGAGAGAGGTGAGGTCCGTTGGTGGAGTTGTCTGTTCCTGAGAGTGAGCGGATGAGTCAAGGTCAGTGGTGTTTGACTCCTGGATGGCTGGCGATGGGGCTCTTGTGCTGGCAACGGGGGTGCCCAGCTCGGTTTCCCGAGAGGTGATCTCTTCGACCTGCTGTGATGCATTTACATGCTGAATCTCTTTTGCAAGTGCCTCATCGACATGGGCCAGAGCCTCGGCTTCCTCCGAAGTAAGATCTGGATGATCGGCTTGGGGAACCAGTCGGTCACTGGCATCGCGTGAAATTGGCAGGCGCGCAGTGGATCGGAGAGCATCGAGGGGTTTGGTGGAATCGAGGCGAAGAACATTCTTTGCAGGGTTGGACTTCTCCTGATGCTTCCATCCTATCCTCCGGGCCGACTCATGTTCTTTCCAATCCGTGTCATCACCGGTCTGTTGTGCGTGTTGCCAGGCGGCATAGTATTGAGCTAAACCAGCATCATTTCCACCGGCCTGTGAACTGTGACCAGCTTTTGCTCCGGCGTTGGAACCACTCGGACCAGAAAATGTTTGCTGTAACTGAGCGGTCTTTGAGAATTTGGCAACGGGGTAATTCTGGAATTGACCAAGCGACTGTCCAGCAGCGACGAAAGAAGGAGCGTAAGTATGGGCGATTCCCTTTGCAAAACTAACTCTGGCGAGATGTGCGAAGGGCTTGAAAGGCATTTAGAGAATGCAAGGTCTCTTCAGAAGGAAGAGTAGCGTTATGAAAGGAATTATGAAGGCGTGAAAGGCAGGTTCATTGGCGACTCGAAGGCCGTCAATGAACGCGCAGATGTAAAAGGGTGAGTGAGGTGGTGGAGTGTATCGACGTCGACACTCGAGAGCGGAGTGTCAATGGAGGTGTCGTCGCGTGTCGATTATGGCTAGGTGGTAGAGAAACGAATGGTAGGGTGAGAGGTGTGAAATTATGTATGACTCTGGGATGAGTGTGGTGGTGTAAGAAATCCCAGTCGTACTCGTAAAAGTCGTGCCTGGCGGGAGAGTTTCTGGCTTGTGAGCTCGGGATTCTGAGTGGTGACGACCAGCCAGGCTGGCTGAGTACTGGGTGTTGGCGGAGCAGGAAGACCCCCGAGCCGCTCAGATTGACAAGATCAGGCGCACTCAACCCAGATGAAGTTAGCGAGAGGAAAGGATAGGAAGAGAGTGGAAGTGAGGAGAGTCAAGAACCAGTCATCGAGTGCAATTGCACCCAGATTGAATTGTTCGGGAAGATGAGGGAATTTGCAGGGTGGAGATTCCGTGGCCTCGAGGACACCAGCCCTGGCACCCACCTGGCACCTCCTCCCTCAACCGTCTTTCTTGCTATTTCCAGCGTAGCCTGTGGGTTCCCTTTAACCAAGTTCCCGGGGATGCTGCATGGATGACGCCTGGCATGACTGCCTAGTGGCTTATTGAAAGTGTCCTGGGGGGGCAGCTCACGGCCTGAGTCCCTGAGTCTTTAACTGAAAGGAGCCACCCGAGGCGATGCTGGAGCAGTTCAACCCTCCCCGGGCCAATGAGGGCCCCCAGAAGGTGGCAGCTCCGTCTTCTCTGACTGTTCATTTCTCGGTGCTTGGAGCTTGACTCTTCCGCCACCCGGCCATCCGGAATGGATTTAACGAAGCCTGCATCCATCGAGTAATAATTACGACCGAATAATTAGGGGTTCTCTCGTAGATACGAGGGCATCTCGCTCTTCAAGGCTGAGGAATCTCGTGGCACGTGGACAAGGGGACAACTTACAAAACTGGACAGGGTTGGTCCCCTCGTTCGAATACATATTCCATGACATAACGACATACAGATCGAGCCTCGTGTGCTTCGTATTCCCTCTCCACTTCTTTTTCGTTGTCTACGGGTACTTCCTCCATCTTGATGAAACCTCGAGACAACCTCCAAGATGGAAGACACAAAAGCAGATCAAGGGTCACATGCAAATATTCCATTTTTGGTGCCAGAGACTACGACGATCCGTGCCTCGTTCTCTCCGCAGTTTGTGCCTAGGTAAGTTAACTCTCGAGCTCTTTCGGCAGATGTCAAGCAGATACACGCCGACACGGTAAGTCTCTCATTGCTTTCCCATGCCCTCTATTTCTTCCCCTCAAGTTCTTTGCATCAGTGTTCAAAATTCAATCTCCCATCCCCCTTCCACGTGTGCCCTGCGTGCGGTCCACGCACATCCCACCCAGCATGGACGACGACAACAACAACAACGCCCCGAACCGCATGAAGCGCGCGGGTCTCCTACGACGCATCAAATTGTTTTTCCAAGCATGGATGCTGAAAATCAGCGTCGCAACCATGTTCAAGCTCATGCGCATTACCGGCGCAGCCAAGCTCAAGCCTACCCTGCCCGAATACACGAAACGCTATCCCGTGCGGCCGATGCTCGAGCACAGGGTGTTTCTCCCGCCTGATCATGCTGAGAGGGAAGCAAGGGGTGAGAAGTTGCCGTTGTTGATTTCGATCCACGGTGGTGTATGTTCCCCTTTCCTTACCGCACTGCCCTACTACATATCCCATGTAGTCCTATGCTCAGCACATGGGTAAGTCAGTATAACTCACCTCTCCCACGCACGCCATGTAGGGCTTCATGGTCTGTGACCCACAAGTCGACGACGCGATCAACCGCCAATTCGCGACTCGACACGGCTTCCTCGTCATCAGCGTCAACTACCGACTCGCACCGCGCAACCCCTTCCCCGACAGCGTCCACGACGTCGCCGAGTCCATCCGCGCGATCCTCGCCTCGCCACCGCACCCGTACAACCCTTCCCGCGTCGCCATGACGGGCTTCTCTGCAGGCGGCAACCTCACGCTCTCCGTGGCACAGCTGCCAGGCATCAAGGAGAAGGTCCAGGCACTGGTGCCGTTCTACCCGGTCGTCGATTTCTCGGGGAAGTACAAGGGCCAGTATAAGACGAGCAAGGACGGGAAACCCGACATGCTGAAGAATGTGGCGCCCATCTTCAATTGGGCGTACATCGCGCCTGGCCAGGACAAGACCGATCCGCTGCTGAGTCCGGTCTACGCGGCGAATAAAACGCAGCTGCCGCAGCGCGTGTTTTTCGTGGCGGCCGAGTGCGATTATCTAGAGCACGAGGCGAATGCTATGGCGAAGATGCTGGCGGGCGTGGATGCGGGTCCTGGCGGCGAGGAGTTGGGGTTTGAGTGGGAGAGGAATGGTGTCAAGTGGCGCACTGTTCCGGGGGTTATTCACAGCTGGACCCATATCGAGTTGAAGGGTGATGACGAGGTGCAGAGGCTCGAGGGCCTCGACGTGTTGTATAAGGACGTGGCGGATTGGTTGTTGCGCGAGTGATCGCCGGGAATGTTTTTTTTCGATTTGGTCAAGTAGTTTGAGCGATGCTACAGCAAAGACAACTTGAACAACATTGATTATGATTTACACGCTATCGCTTCCGCCCCCCATGCGCTGACCCCGTTGAGTCGGTTATGTATATGTTTTGTTTGTGTGTGTTCGTTCTTTGCATGGGTAGTCTCCAGTCGTCAAGATGCCTCATGCTTCCAACTCAGCACCAATCAGTAGTAGTTGGATTGACTCGATTCAAACTCAGACCAATATCGACGCGGTGCCTATCCCTCATAGACCCAAGAAACGCCTTGCTATGCTAAAAAGGAATTGATGCGGATCTAGTCGGTCTTCCCCTGCCAATGGGATAAATCACGATTGCCACATCTCCCTTGGAGAGAGATTGCTTACGATCTGTGCGATCGCCGCCAGTCACCACCCCCTCCCATCACCTTCGTGCAAAATAGCTAGCCCGCTCTGTGATCTTCCAACAACCCAGAGCATCCCTTCACTGGACTACCGCAATCAATATCGGTGGTCAGAGGCATTATGGCGTCAAGAGGAGGAACGATCGGACATGGACGAAGACAAGCTGTACAACCGCAAGGACTGTAGAGCGAGACAGAGAAGGGATCCAATGCGCAGTTATATTATGTGATGCGTGCGGAGGGCGGACGTAGTGGAGGGATACCTGAAATCCTCTAACACGCACACCCTTCTTCGGCAGGTTTTTGATTGTTTATCGACACATCAATCACTGGGGATTTCAATCCAGGTTAGCTTCAAGATACTAGACCGCTGCACCAGACGTGGAAATCGGGGTTGCCACTTACTTTGTGGATTGGGTTGGTTCTCCCCTTCGGCGTCCATGCCGGGCAAGGCCTGGGCTATCCTCCTAAATAGGGCCTTGACATTATGGCCAACCTTTGCACTGGTTTCCATGAAGATGGCGTTGGAGCGCTTGGCCTCCTCCTCGCCTTGCTGGGTCGTAACCTCTCTCTTGCTATCACCAAGATCGGTCTTATTTCCGACTAGCACGACGATCACGTCGTTACCGCGCTCACCGCGCACATCATCAATCCACTTCCTCGTCTGCTCGAAGGTCTTCTTGGATGAAATGTCATACACAACCACGGCGACGGACGAATCGCGGATGTACGAGGGAATCAGGGAGCGGAATCGCTCCTGGCCGGCCGTGTCCCACAGCTGCAGCCGCACGGTGCGGTCTTCGAGGTACATGGTTTTCGATAGGAAATCGATGCCGATAGTCGCTTGGTATGTCGTATCGAAGGAGTCGTACATAAACCGGGTTATTAATGATGTCTTGCCGACTGTAGATGATCACGCATCAGTAGGGGTTCTCCTCTTCTTAGGGCATCGGGAGACGTGGTATCATACCGCTCTGTTCACCAAGAAAGACAAGTCTGTAATCATATCGCCCGTCAGCCTGCGGACCTTGGATGCTGTGGGAGTGGAACTGGAATTGGAACTGAAACTGCGTACTTGAATTTCTTCATTGGGTTCGAGTACGACCCAACCGCCGGCGACGCCATGACTATGGGCTTTACTCTAAGAATGGAGTCCGCAAGGACAAGGGGGCGTCGATTCGAAAGTGAGACGGGTCCGTCGAGCTCGAGAGACAGAGACAGATAATTCGGGGGGGTTTGTTGGGTGAGAATTTGGATCAGGAGGGGGTAGATGCTACCGTAAGGTCATGACAAAGAGGGAACAAAACGATGTTGATGATAATATGTACGGAGTACCAGATATTATTGTTTGCTTGTTCTTTAGGCAACCCCGATTTAATTAATAGCCAGGAGGTATTAATAAACAGGAACAGAGTAGCAGTAACTAGAACTAAGAGTAAATCTCCTGAAATCGTCTTCGGGCAGGCACCAAATTTCCCGTCTGGTTGAATGATGATGTCGGGTCACGGGTGTGGAGTTTGTTTCTAGACTTCGACCTGCATTTTGCATTGGATTTGACCCTTTCTTTTCACGACGGGCACTGCATGGCACTATCACTTCATTTCATGTCCGCCTTCCGGGGTCAAATAAGTAGCCACCAAGAAAATGGTCGGAAAGCCCTGGGCCCGGGTAAGGTGACCACCTAAAATGGCCAGGACAGGGATGCCTAAGAAAAAGGGAAACAGCCGCGCTGTCTGACGATATCATCCGGATGCAAGCTTGGCTTTTTTATAGATAATATATTTTGTCAGACATAAGAAACTGAAGAACGTGCTTCCACCATCTCCGCAAAACCAGTTCAGTAAATCATCACACTACTCACGATTGAATGTATCGGCCATGAACCTTCGGTAACAATGCGCCCAACACTCTCGCTGCTAAAGCGATCCGTTTGGAAAGGTAAGCCCACTCGGGAAACTTCATGCTCACAAGCAGCAATACCATCAGAAGCTTCCCCCAAACCCGCGAACCTGAGCATATCCTGATGCCACATACAAAAACACAATACTCACTGCCTTCATCTTCCTAGGCCCAAACCTCGTGCCCTTCGATCTCTCCGGGCCCAAATCCCATGCCATAAGAACCCAGGCGCGCGCCGCCGCAATCACCCCATACATGGTTGGGTACAAGTTTCTGGTCCACAACGGAAAGACGTACAACGATGTATATGTGACGGAAGAGATGGTCGGAAGGAAGTTGGGCGAGTTCTCACCGTGAGTTAGATTCCTTTTGGTTGTCTAATTGTCCAGGTTACTAGACGCAATGCCCTAGCTTTTAATGTCAGAGATGGGTTGACTGACTTTGCGTTTCTGGGTGGGTGTTTAGGACGAGAAAACGATTCACTTATAAGTTGAGCAAAAACAGATAGAGGGAAGGAGAGTATTCGCCGTCCGCCGGTCGGCAGGCAGAATTGTACAACACCATCAGAAACATATGGACTGGGCATGTACTGGAAACAAGAGCTTTTGTTTAGACTTGCACATCAGGGTGTTTATCGCAGCGACTGCTGGCTAGCTAGGTAGCTTTGCTGGGTTGCTCCTACAATACTCACCATGCAAAATGAGAAAAAGGAAGGACATAAACGACGAACAGCGCTCGATTCCGGAGCTGGATTGTCCAACAACGAAAAGAGGAAGAGCGAGGACCAATACCTAACTCTTCTCTACCATATGTGGGATTACTTCTGTCCAATTTCGCAAATTCTAAACGTGATGGATTTAGTTTTACCACGCCTAAAATGATTCGCCTCAAAGCGCATGTGCACATTTCCGGCATGAGGATCTTAAATATCATAGCCACGACTTTGTGACCTCCTCCAACGCCATCGCTATGCAGATCCAATCCAAATTCCAATGCAAGCATGATCCGAGGCCCCGAGTCCATCAGATTTCGCCTCCAAACCGTCGAAATTAGGAGCATCGCCGCCATCCCTATCCTCCTCCCAAAGCCCAGACCTAGATCATTGCCTTATCTGTAGAACTCTCCCCTCTTGATATTAATCCCATACTCTTGCACGGCCATGCCGAGGTCCTCCATCGTCAAGACCGTGCGACCGGGGCCACTGCTACCCTGGCCACCACCACCAAAGCCACTCCGCTGCACACCCAGGTGTGTCGACTGCTGAGCCTTTCCGGCGCCACCACCAAGCGGCGCTCCTCCAGGTCCACCGGCACCCAAACCGCTGGCGCCCAGTGGATTGTTGGCCGATGCGGAATTCGACGACCGGATGCGACTGTACTGGTACGCATCCGCCGCGATCTCAGCCACGAACTTCTGCGTCGCGAGCGCGAGGAGTCGGGCTAGTGGTAGCGGTGTCGTGTTCGTGCGTGCGCCGGTTGGGTCGGCTGCTGAGGGTGGTGGCAGCCCCGATAGCGTCAAGTAGTGTGCAGTCACGGCGTCGGGGATCTAGAAATGAGAGATGATAGTGTCAGTACGACGGAATTCTTTTGCCATCTGGGACTCAAAGGTGACAGATGAAAGCCGCTCGTCAATTGCAATCATCGGTGGTGGGTTGAACGTACAATCGGCGCATAATCATCCATCTTGCTTAGAAACTCGCGCAACGTGACGTCCTTGCGATTTCCACGCAGCAGGCCAGTGCCCGTTGCGGTCCCGGTACCTCCTCCTGCTGTAGTCGCTGTTGCACCCGCCGCTGTACCCTGGGTGTCAGACTGTGTGGGCTTCTGGTCTGACGAGGATTCTGTGTTCTGTGTGTTGTTGGCCCCGCTGCCGCCAGCGCCTCCTGTAGCGGTCGCTGTGGAGGCGTCCTCTGTATTTTCCATGTCTTCGTTCACGTCCACGTCCATCTCCTGAGGTGGAGCCGTGGTGTCGTTTGCTTCGGTTGCCATTGTGGTCGTTATTGGAAATGTCGTATTGAAGGACGAGTTGTTTGGTGGCGGTTGTATGCGAATGTGGTGGGTGCGCAAAACTCAAGAGCAGACGGAGGGTGGTGACATCTCGGGACGGAAAAACGATAGGTGACAGCGACGGGCAAATATTAGGTAAGCTTCACTGGGACTACGGATAGGTGCGGATTACTCCACGATGAGACGGATTCTAGCACTATGAAGAATTCAGCCCTCCTTGCACAGTTCTTTGGCAAGGCCGCCAACTTTCATACATTGATGGTAGTTGGTCTGCTACTCCAGTGGAAGAGATTCTACTCCGCCGAATCAGGGGGCTCGAAACTCGGCCGAGGCTTGATCAGGCTGACTACCGCCGTCCCCCTTCAAAGACGTGAAGAACAACTGAGGGGACAGGTATTCGAAGAATGTGCTCACTTTAGCCGATTCAGCGACGATTTCTCATCGCGACGCAGCACCAGACTCAACGGTGACTTCTCCACAGACCCTTTCCGCTGGTCCAGCCCAAGAGCTTTCCGCGTCGCGGGGTCGGACAACGAAGCCAGCGTCCCCCTTGAGCTCTCCGTTTGCTCAACTAAAGCGGGCACTCTCCTTCGCAAGCGGCGCCAGCCTCGCGCGCTTCACGAATCTCTCGTGTCGCCTGTGAAGTCCTCGGGGATCGTGTAGCTGACCCGTGATACTCGCTGCTCGGGTTTGTTGTTGTTCTGCCTTCTTATTTTCTCGTGTTCCTATAATCCATTTTAGCATACTTGTAGAGTTGAGAAGAGTGCTCTATACCTTCTTAGCCTTAGATAAGCGCCATTGCTTGAGGTATACCTCGCAGTGATTCTTGCTGTTTAGTGTCAGCTTACGAGGTCTTGTAGGAGGGCCGGTGGTATTACTTCGCTCGAAAGCCCTTTTTACGAAGGACTTCCACAACATCGCTAAGCCTCTTCCCTTCGAATAGATAGCGCTGTGTGAAACATGCCGGAAGCTTTCCCATTTCTCTGCTGTGTGAGCTTCAAACCGTTTGTGGGGCTTCATGCCGTTCGGTTGGAGACTGAATCAAAAGCCGGAGGGGTGTGTTGCTAAATGTTTTTGAAAGTCATCGGTTGTCAGGCTGAGAGCCCATTATGTGCCTGCCGTGTCCTGCAACCGCTTCAACTTCCCCACGTGAGCAATGAAGGCAGAAGAGGCGCGTGATTGGCTCTATCAAAAGTCGTTACATCGTCAATGCATGTTGGTAGGTTCGATGCACTCCATAGACACTGACTAATACCTGGTCCTCAATCATTGTCGTTCCCTTGCAATACAACTCTGAAACGTTGTATCTCTATGTCAACCCGAAACATTTGTTTTGAAGTGAAGAACACTTGTGTTCTCTATAGACTAAGATTTGTCGCAACTGGCAATATCTGGAAATGATCCTGGAGAAGATTCTATGCATCTTCGTTGTCATCACGATTCATGGCCAACCAGAGCCCAGGGATTGAGACGCTTGCGCAGCTGCTCTTGCTATCATTGCTTCCACCTGTTTGTAAAATCTCAAGTTAGCAGTATTCTACGGGGAAGGGGCTCAAATTTTTTAGCCTTGACGTACTGTCGGTGATGAAACCACCAGTTCAACACGGGAAAGACACTTACATCATCCATGCTAGGCTCAAATGGCTTCTTAATGTCTCCTGCTGGGGTTGGCTCCTCAAAATCGTCTATGGTTGGTGATTGACGACCCGAGCGAGATCCGCTAGACCCTGTTGCGAGTCCTTCTTGTTCTACCTCCTCGAGTGCCATGAAACCTTGTCCGGTGTCTTGGTCTTTCGATTCCTGTTTGTTCGGATGGCCGGGGGCTCTTGTCTTCAAATCTCCAGTGACGTATTTGAGATAATATGGCACTTCTATTCCGCTTTTGAGGAAGAAAAGCTTTAAATTTCGAGCCTTGTCCTTCAATTGAACTTGATTGCGATCTTTCAGAGCCTCATTGATAGTCCCTCCCGGTCCGTACATGGCCAGGATTTGGCTCCAATGTGGGCCCTTGACTCGGTCAAGGCCAGCCATCAAAGTATTTTCTTCCTCAGTCGTCCACGGCCGCCTTTGGCTAGGGCTCGCACCTTTTCGTGCTGCGAGTGCCTTTGTTGTTGCAGCAAGTCGGGCTCGTTCGTAAAGAACAGACGTCGGTGCAGTCTGTGACACATGAGGGATCTCACCGGGAATGTTCGACGGGTTCCTTCCAGGTGATCTTGCTGAAACTCTCTCTATCGCTGGGTCATAATGTTGATATTCATTATTCGCATTTGGAGCACTGTGATTGGTAGTGCCCTGAGTTGTGGCTGGTGGTTTCGATGTTGCTGAAGGCACCTGTTCTGCAAAAGACGCTCCCCCCGCCGCCTGCATAGCTATCTCCGCAGCCCTAGCTGCTTGCGCAACAAAATCATCTTGGAATGGCAGTCCAGAGGTCGGTAAGGTCAGCCCTACCGTGGCCTGGGAGCTAAATGACTCAAGTGAGCCTGGGGGAATTGACCCAGCATGAATTGAAAATTGCCCCTCCATCTGTCCTTGGGGTGGTATACGAACTCCATCGTTCCTTGGTAGGTCCGAAGTCTCGTCAGTGCTGCTGAGCGGATTCTCAATACTCTTAAAAAGATATGCCGAGACCTCACGGCTAAAGTCTTCCCACTTGTATCTTTCAGGGAGCTGATTTAGTGTATTGTTCTTGATGTGAGTCTGAAGGATTTCGCGGCGAGACGAAAGCCTGTTCAGGAAGTCTTGCTCACTCAGAGCCAACGTGGTCACACCAGGCCTTCTTGACAATATGCTCTTGTCTATGTCTGGACCAAACAAGTCCGACATGACCACAGCGGGCGGTGCAGCGCCAGTCCGCCAAGCTGTGATAAATCCTTGGGTCTTTAGTTCAAGGTACATTGAGCCTTGGGGTTTCAAGAGTTTGCCCCCCTCAGGCACAAATACCGAAAGAAAACTCCGATCCATGTCCCGGAGACCAATCTCTCCTGTAAATACGCTCGACACAAAGATGGCTTGATTGGCCTTTCGAAGGGTCTCAATCTGTGCCTTCTCTTCCAAGCCCGTGCCTTTGGGCGACAAAAAATGTTGCCCAGTATTGTAAAATCTCCGCGTATACTCAAATCGTGATCGTAATGCCGCATACTCTCGCGAACTCGGGGAGTCGGGAGCCCTGGCTAGCCCCAGCGCATCGGCCGGCGTTAACCGTGCCAGAAAGGACAAAACATGGTAGGCCGCATTGTCGAGAGCGGGCAGATTTTCCAGTCGAACAGCGACAGCGGGATTCTGAGGCGGGATTTGGACTGTCGTAACGGTGGGAGTTTGGCTTTCTGGATTCACGGGTGGCTCTTCAATCCTTGTGGTCTCGCCATTCTGGGCGCTGGGAGCGTCGCGTGAAGCCTGTGACGGAATGGCATCACCATTTCCTTCCACACCGTTTACAGGAGATAGTCTTCTTCTTTTTGGGCTTCGAGGGTTGTCGTCCGGGAGACTGGAGGATGGTATCGTGGAGGCGGCAGTGGGTGAGTGACCTGTTCCACTTAGTAAGGTAATGATTTTGCGGATATAGGGAGTGGCGGTAAGTGCAAAGTACCTTGGATACCTTCACCCACCGCTGCTTCATTGGACCCTTCAACCGCCTCGGATCCAGGCGAAATCACCGACATTGTTGACCAGCGAACTTTTGAAGAAAGTGGATGGATGGGCTTGAGGCTATCGTCACGTGGGGAATTGGGATGGAGAAATAAATGAAAGTCAGACTCAGCCTTTTTCCTGCGTGCTTGACCATTGATTGGCTTCCAAATCGGATGGGAGCCATGGCGGGGTAGCAACCTCGAGCCTGGACCTGTGTCAGAACAAGTCAATACAATATATAATACGAAACACCAAGGAAAGCCGACAGCTTGTAACAGCTGCTCGTAATCCCTCGAAATACCTTTGCCGCCCTGCCGCCCCTGGTGTCCATGGTGGCGGGTGCTGCTTCCAGGCCTCGGAAGCTGCCTCGAGCCTGTAAGACGACGGTTGACCTCCCTCTCATTCCTCCGACTGGGGAACTCGGATGTATTATTCACAATTATGAACCGCATTCTCACTTGCAATGGCTGCAAGTTTATCTCCCCAGCTACCTGTGTAGGTACTTCTATACGAGTACACGCCGTTCTACGATTTACTTGTTGCTCCATGCTGAGGACGAGCAAGGGTGCCTGATATCCCCTGTACTTGGAATTGTCGCAAGCAATGGTTCGGATTCCACCATCCACCATCTTCGGTGTAATCCGCCCGCCTCAGGTTGAATCGATAATGAGGTACAGAGCGCCATGCCATGCGTTCAGCTACGTACGGGAGGACCTGGTTGCACTAGTAGATCTCGCTTGGTAGATAGTCCTCCATAGTGTTCCTCGTAACCCTTGGTATGCGATATCCCAGCCCCCTTCATTTTGCCTTGAACCTTCACAGCTGGCTCTGGGTGCCCGCCCTAATGATACGGGCGTGACGTGATGTGAGTGCAACATTCTTCTTCCTTTGGCTCGGACCAACGAGGCGGGCAATGGCGTCAGTCAGCATATGCTACTCGTATCAGTCAGTCAGGATCCAAGTTCCAACCGACCCGGTGGTCCAAGTACGAACTGGCAATCAGGATTCAGTCAGCTTTATGGCCCCCAAGGACTGGATTTCGGCGCTTCCTGGACAAACCGATGGCATCTTGACGTATTGCCAAAACCTGCCATGTAATGGCGAGGTCAACGTGCGATTCCTGATGAATTACTCTAGATCACAGTCATCCAACCCACTTACTTCCAACCGTTTCAACGACCTCGGATCCTGCCACTACTACATACCTACACAAGATATCAGCTGTTGCATGAATCCATTTATCAGGTACCATTCAGTTTACATGCCATAGCGCCGAAGCTAACGACGGCACGCATGGGCCTATCATCCTAATCGTCCTAATCGCCCATCCAAGGCTGCAAACCTTCAAGTAGGATGGCTGATTGTAGCGAATTGAAATGCCATTCAACCTGCAACCCCACCTCACATCCTCTGCTGTCGAAGCCGTCCCCCGGTTATCCTTCCCACCTTCCCGCTTGCCGGGTATACTCGTCCACGATGATCATGGGACACTCCTCTCGATGTAGTAAGCCTGGGTTGGTCGTTTGGTTATCGAGAAAGCTCGTATGAGCTCTTCGAGTCTTAGAGCTTGCCCAGCTACCTCTTCTGGTCGGTCTGGCTGAGCTCATATTAATGCAAGCTTCACCCCGCCATGGCTATCTAACATCTTCTCTTCCGTCCTACGCTCGAATCTGCGCGTTGACTGAATTGACAGTACATCAATTCTGCAACTTTTGCTGTTTGCAACCATGGATACTAATCATTTCTTGCGTGTCCTCCTCCTTTCCTTGTCGTCTACTGTCGTGGCCCAGTCAGCTCTCAAACAGGAGGTCCTGAGCACATTCATATATACTAACTACGGAGATCGAACACCTTTCGTATTCTCGTCACCAGCAACTCTGACCCCACTTGGTGCGCAACAACTCTTTGAGGCGGGTGCTAAAGTTCGGGAGCGCTACGTGACTCCAATCGAAGGCAATGATCCCATCACGACCATCGTGGGCATCTCGCCGTTTCAACTCCAGTACGAACAGCTCACCGTTCTAGCCAGTCAGGAGCAATATATCACAGGCTCTGCTCAGGCCTTTCTTCAGGGCCTTTACCCTCCATTGGAGACATTTTCAAATTACACTTACATCGCTGGCGAAAGTACAATTGAGAATGGCACGAACTTGGTGGCCCCCTTGAATGGTTACCAATATCCAGATATCTTGACAATGACCAGTAATGACATGAACTCGATTTGGCTTGATGGCAGCCACAACTGCCCAACTTGGAGGGCATCTGTCAATGACTACTACCAGACCGATGCTTTCCAAAATCTGCGTAATAGCACACAATCGTTCTATGCGAGCCTCCAGTCGGACTTCCTCGATGGATACTTCTCAACTCCATCCGCCGGCTATCTTGATGCTTACTACATATACGACTACCTCAGATATGCTAACATCCACAACACCACTGTGGCGAGGCTACTTGCTCCAGAAGACCTGACAAAGGCCAAGATCCTCGCCGCCGATTTGGTATTTGCCCAAAATGCGGATGTCGCGGTGTCGGGACCGGTCGAGGGGGACCAGATCAGAGCCATCGCTGGCAAGACATTGGCAACCAGAATTTTACAAGCATTCTACACCAGCATCAACACTGAGGGGAATTCAGCAAAGATGACCCTTCTATTTGGTGATTTCCAACCCATGATCGCCTTTGCTGCACTCGCAGGCTTGACATCACCTCAAAATGCTGCCTTCTACAATATTCCCGAGCCAGGTGCAAGCTATATCTTCGAGCTATATTCTCTACAACCCTCAACCGATAGGACATATCCCGAGACTGATGAGATCTATGTGAGGTTCTTTTACCAAAATGGCACAGGCCCTGATTCGCAACTTGTTCAGTATCCCCTCTTCGGACTGAGTCCGAGCCAGGGTATGATTCCTTTGACGGACTTCGTCACAAGCTTGCAAAAATTCATGATGCTGAACGTTGAAGACTGGTGCACCACCTGCAATTCATTTTCGGTTTTCTGCCCAGCGTTCGTGAACGACAACGGAGCACTCTGTCCAACGACTCGATCTGGCAGTGGAAGCAAGGGAGGGCTGTCACCTGCCGTTGCTGGCGTGATCGGTGCCGTGGTCACGCTCGCTGTGGCGGCATTAGTCTTCGGCGCGGTGGCACTATTTGGCGGTGTTCGGGTCCATCGAGTGCAAACCAAACGCCGGTCAGAACTCGGAGGTTTTAAAGGGTCAGAAAGACTAGCAAGTGACCAAGATCTGACTATCCCCAAGGGAGGCGCTGGAGCAGTAGTGATAGCGAGCCCCGGTGCAGTCCAGACACGAGGGCATGAGCGTGTAGGTAGCTGGGAATTGAAGGATCAAGCAAAGGCAAAGGAGATAGAAAGGGGAATGCTCGACATCAACACCACTCGACCAAGACGCCCCTCCTACGAAGACGACGAGATGCCTATCAACTCATTCACCTCTCCAGTCGATCCCAAACAACATGTCTGAGCTTGATCGAATTTCCACTACAGCTGGAGTTGAGGCGTTAAGGCGGTCCCGTGATTATCAGATTATGAATCCACTGACGAGAATATCTGGAAACAGGCTATGATGATTATAGGAGCGAGGATGAGGATGAAGGACTACTCAAGGTTATACCCAGATCACTCACTGCCTTGATGTTGACATGTGATCTCCTAGACGTGAATGAACATTTACTTCCTGCCAGTTTTGATTGTCCTGCCATTCACTACATCCACTGCCCCACGCACTGCCTTCGAGCCATTCACCATTTTCTTTCTTTGAATTTATTCTGAATGTTTGTGTACTCAAATTCAGCTTCTCCATCAGTTGGTAAACCACTTATCGATCTTCTTGGATACCCCCCATTCCCGAGTCGAACAGTTGCACTTTCCTATCGAGACCCAATCACTCTGGTAAGTTGCGATGGTCACTTCCTGCTTCCTTATCCCACGCTCTTTCATTCTGTTGATCAAAGGTCACCACCTTGTGCTCACCTTGGAAACCTTCCTCCGTACACCACTCTCTGCCTCCTTGCAAAGCCCTTGCTGGTGCGAACCTCTCTGTTCAGAGGCTACCTTTTTGGTTCTCTTCTTCGTTTGGCTACACAATTGCATCTCAAGCTGTGCTCGAAGCACCGAATATCATCAATATGACTAAACAGACCACAGGTCCCCTAACTAGCCGGCAGCGTAGGTACACCCTAACTCGCCTGCTTGAGCTTGCTCCACGAGTAGAGGAGGCCAACTTCGACCTCTCCAAGTTCACATATGACGCAGCTAGAGGTGAGAGTCCCTGGAGAGGAAACTGATTCACTTACTGACGTTAGGCAGCTGGTGTTGTACCTCCACTAGGTGCTTGCGTTATGTCCACCCGTCGAGCAGTCAGTGACCAGCCTCGCAACTGGTCTCAAGAATCAAGCGAGTCGCAGGAGGAGGTGGTTGTCTACGCTGGAAACCGTGCAATGCAGCCTGCAAGACAACCAATTGTTCCACCGTCTGGAAATAGAGCTCAACAAGATAAGGGCTTCGCTCGCTTCCTCGAAAAGCATTCCTCACCAACACATCAACGTGTCACTGCTGGTGGTCGTATTGTTCCAATGGAGCAACGACCACGCCCCCCAGTCTTCTCCCTCCCACCCGCCTCAACTGGCGCAGCCGATCTCCCCAAGGACTCTCCAAAAGAATTTCATAGTCCTCAGATCCCTGTCCCAGCCCAGAAGGGGGCTAACAGCCGTGCCAGTCCTGTCAGTCCTGAACTGGGCGTGAAGGTTAACAAGGCTGTCGCTCCTCAAGTACCAGTCCATTCAGAAGCCGCAGACAACTACGGTTTGGGTGCAGGTCTTGACACTTCTTTCCTGTTTCCACCTGTATCATTTGCGGCAAATCCTGGCCCTGCACACGCTGCTACCTTTCCAATGGTTCACCCTAGTCCTTTGTTCTCAGGTGTACCATTTGACGCCTATGGCTCTCACAGCCCACAGATGTTTCCATTGAATGCAATTCATCTTGGACAGGGTATTGGTGCCTACAGCGCACCACTCGGCATTCAGTACCACCCCTCGCTGTACCCTTACGGCGACGTGTATGGCCTTCCAGGTCTCGTCCCCACCGGCATGTCAAATGGCGAGGCTATCCAGGCATACTGCCAGCACATGATTCTTACCGCAAAGTCGACCTTTGAAGAACTCGACAAGCAACTCAAGTCGATTGATCGCCATCGTGCAATGACCGATCGTGACCCCAACATCACGCAACAACGCGTAGCGATTGTCAACCAACGTGCAGATGTGAAGCAAGAGATCAAGCATTGGGAAGAAAGACTTGCCCTCACTGTTAACAATCCACCACCTGCCCCTTACTCGGCAATTCACCACGGTACCACGTTGAATGTTCAAGCTGAAAGCTATGTTCCTCTCAACTCGGCACCAGCTACCGTAACTTTGCCCTTAGCTGGCGGTCTCACGAATGAATCCAAAGACAGCTTTGAATCAAATTCCGTGGTTGTTTCCACCACAACCAAGGCTCCACGCCGTGCCATTCCTATTGTGGCTCCACCAAAACCCTCTCACCGCGCTGAGAAGAAGAGCTTAGGCTCTGTTGACGACGCCCACTCCAGCCCTGTCGCCAAAGTCGAAGTGGATGAATGGGGTGTTCGCCTTGGCCGTCCACCTCCAGAGATAGAGCGTCAACAGAAAGAGATGCTGGCAGTCATCGTGCGAGCCGGCAGTCAGTCCCCAGATGAACCAGTGGGGTCGATCATTGCAGCTACTCCTCGGACCAGTTCCAAGTCATCAAGCCCCAACCGCCAAACAGTTGCAACCCTCTCTGATCCCATTATTGAAGGCGATTCAGAAAAAACCGATTGGTTGCCAGTCAACCCCGGAGACGCACCAGCAACCGTTGAGGCATATTACGAACTCCAACTCGACGCAATGAGGCTTCCACAAGGAGTCATCAGCAAAGTCAAACTTCCAGATGGTACACTCACTGAAGTTCCAGGTCGTGGGCTGCAACGACCACCTTCATTCCATATGGATGATTTTGAAAGACGCTACTGGAAATCCAAGCCAACACTGACTAAAGCAATGGCGGATCAATTTGTCGATGTGCGTCGTTGCTCAGACGGAAAGCCTCTTAGTCCGTTGTCTCTTCACTGGAATAGCTTGTTCGAAAGGTTTGTCCTTGTTAACCCTTCTGAAGAATACGTAGACTGATGAAAGCTATGGATTAGCGCTGTTCAAATGGAAAATATCATGGGCAGTAAGTCCAGCCAGGACTCTTGCTCGTCTGCCCAGAAAGAGGAAATTTGTTTTGGACAGAATGAGCGTGACTTGGCAAAGTAAGTCAAAGAGGACTTTTGAAGAATTCCCGTTCTTGAAGTTGGGCTAACAATATTGTAGGAGCAATGGTTTCATTCAGGCAGGTTACCAGCCTGCCAATGTCCCCGCAGTCAAATCGGATGGTTGCTTGTTCCCTATGAACCAAGCTGTGACCCCCGGGGCCAATATCTGCGCTCCAGGCGACAATAAAGTGAACTGGACCAGCCAGGATCAAATCACGAAAGATTGGGAATTTGTTCAAGATGCACAACTCAACAAGGGCTACTCGTCGGTCTCTGTGCAGAACGTCCATGCAATGGGACATCTTCCTCATATGCTTGATGGAACAACTGACGGCCAGAAGTTCTCGGCCAAGTCATTGCTTTCAGCAGCCGGGAAAGTTCGCAGTCCAACATTGATTCACCGACCACGCCCAACGGGAGGTGCTTGGTTCGTTGGCCCGCATCCACGTCAAGTGCAAGCCCATGAGGGCGAGGGTGACGGAGCTTTTCGAAATGGAGCATACAAGGTCCAGGAAATGTGAGATTTGGACTTTGAATAATGAACCCCAGATTGGCAGATTGGCAGATTGGACTGCAGGTTGAAGGGCAGTTTTACAAAAGGTACCTAGTCCCCCCCCCCACGGGAAGTATATAAGTGGGACGAGCGATTCAGTCAACTTGGAGACATGATTATGATGGTTGGCTTTATGACTTTCAGAATATCGAAACAGTGGGCTGCGAACGCCAGGGTGGCATGGTTGTATGGTGAGATGGACCTGAGCAAACAAACATGGTTTAACGGTTAATCATACATGTCGGTCGTCAAGACGGATTGATAAATACTAAGAACAACAGGTGTCAGCAGCATGCAAGATGCAAGATGCAAGATGTACTCGGTCAAAGGCCCAACATGGCAAGCAGGCGAAACAAATGCAGAGCAGAAATTGTATCAGCAAGATAATGTCAGCAAGTCAATAGTGCAATACAGCTAGCCAAGCCAGGCCGGCATTGAATCAAGAATTGCAGTATAGCAGTAATATAGCAGTATCTGTACTCCGTACCAAGGCCAACGAGTGGAGAAATAGGTACCTAAGTACCCACGCGTAGGCAACAAAGAGTTTGGCAAGCCGTAGAGGGACGAGCCATATCGAAAGAAGAGGTGAGGCAGAATGCTGATGTTACATGTTCAGGAAAGATCGCTGGCTGTATTGTATGTACAATCTGCTGAGAAATCAACCAGTGCTCGGGACTTCTAATCTGCAGAAGCATGCTGTGATGTTGAGGAGCATGACGATGACGATCCGTCGAATACGGGCGACGTTTGATAGGATGACACAGAGTACAAATGGAGACGAAGGCGAATCATTCTAGTCTGGCCCGAATGCATTCAGACTCCACCTAACCTACAATACTAGGCGGGCATTGGAGGTGCTCATCCTCTACCATCAAATGTATATATTTACTATTGCCATGTAAATAGCGACAGACTACTGGTGGTGAAATAATTGAGGACTATAATACTTTAACGTTAGATGTCTTAGCAAGTATGAATGAGAATGCCATGGGGCTAGGGGACCCTGCGGTTACCCATAGGCTGTCCGATAGGTACCTACGCATGGATCCTTTACTTCCTCGCAGCATTCAGAATTAAGTGGTAGTGGACTCGAGCTCCAAGGTACATACCTCGCTGCTATGCATTCAATATGGGGATGTGCCTTTACCTGCCCTGCTATCCCCTCTTGGCCCTTTGATCTGTAATCTTAGGTGGCAGGACACGACAGGAAGTGAACGAAGTCTGAAATATGAATATTCATTTTGATTGTTATTGGATTAGTCTGTACTTACTTGTATTGATATTCTAGAGCACGTTACGACAACATCTCATCATTGCGCCCCGGGCCCCTGGAACCTAGGCCAGACGAGTACGAGTAAGCCCTTGGAGTCGGTTTGTAAATTGCATGGCATTCCTTCCCATGCCTAATATTACTGTCATGGCCCCTAACTAATCAAGCAATGCTCTTTGGGATGTCGTGACCGTAACTAAGAAGTAATTCCTTAACTAGCGAACTGGGTCCCTCGTGCTACTGTACTTAAGTCAATGTTAGCTCAGCAGTATTTAATTAGTTGAAGACCAAAGTAGAGACCACCTATCCAGCTTGAGGGACAGCTGTGTACGGGTGAGTTATGCGGCTACGCTAGGTACTAAGTACATAGCTAGACGGGGCATGGAGCTACCGCCCAAGGGCCCCTTAGGCGTGGTGAGATTGACCGGCAGACTCCCTAACATCATCCGGCCAGGCTAGACCAAACGAGGGCCACGGGCGACGGCTCCCACTCTCACTCTCACTCCCATACTTCAACTTATGAGGCGTAACTCCACACTACGATGCTACTGTTGACCCTCCTCGTCCTTGCATGGCTGCTCCTCAACTTTAGTACCTCCACTTACAACTTACTAAACCCGTACAGAGCAGTGGCACTCGGTCGTTGACATCCCCTTCCTAAGCAGACCTGCACTTGCTTTCCCTGCTCCGTCCCCGTCCCCATTCATTACCAATTACCAAATATCTCGCCATATACTGAGCACACGCACACTCGCACACTCATCTACATTCACATTTCCAGGCTTCTTGTCATCAGCCTCGACCAGTCCATCCTGAGTCCTCTGTCCTGACATGGCGCTCCGCAGATAACACTTCAATTCCGATCCCACTGCCGTCCACCTGCCCACCTGCCTACCCTCTCTATCCTGTCCCATCGACTTCCCGACCGTCATCCTTTGCGAGTACTGCATACGGAACACTGCTTCTCGCTCCTGCATACACGAGTGCGTCTGCACTTCTTCGCTCTGCCCAGACCATAATTCGATTCTGTGGATCCATTCGCTTGGTCTCTGCAACATCATCATGGCTACCGAGAAACGCAACTTCTCCAGTCTTTCATTTTCCTCCAAGAAACATCTCAATGGTGACACTTCAGCTTCAGCTTCAGGTACACACACGCCAACCACCACCAAACTCAAGAACTTCTTCCGTATCAACAGTGGTGGCAGTCAAACTTCCATAGGTTCGGATGGCTTACCTACGCCAAAGACCGAGACAAAGCCCCTCAAACAATCCCGCTTCCTGCCCACTTTGGGTCGAAACCGTTCTACCACCATTGCGAGTGACGGCCATCCCCTCGACGATACTATAGCCTCTCCCACTGCTCAGGCCAATCCTTATTTCATCCACCAGGGCCTCCCTGCTCTGCGCCATCATAACGAGGGGAGTGTACCCCCTTCTCCCCCGGACACCCCAAAGGTCCAGGTCAATGGCGCAACGCCCCAGGAAAATGTGGTCTCTGCAGGAAAGGAAGAGTTAGCTAGGAAGCTGAGACGAGTCGCTTCTGCTCCCAATGCCCAGGGTCTATTTAATTCCAGTAAAAGTCATGGAGATCGGCCTCAAACTGCAGAACTGGGTAAAGAGCCTCTCGCCGTCGGATCAGGTTCCTCCCCGAAACTCGGAATGATAGCCCAGGAAGATGCCAGCACCTTGAGTCTCCCTGGTCTTCCAAAGCCCGGCTCCAAACCGCCGCTACCGGGACAGATCCGACAGTCAATTGCTTTTAGACGAACGTATAGTTCTAACTCAATCAAAGTTCGAAATGTTGAAGTTGGTCCTGGGAGTTTCGATAAAATAAAACTCATTGGCAAGGGCGATGTTGGAAAGGTTTATTTGGTCCGGGAGAAGAAGTCAAATCGTCTCTATGCTATGAAAGGTCGGTCTCGAGCATATCCCATCAAGAACACGCAAGCTAATGTGCAACAGTCCTCAGCAAGAAAGAAATGATCAAACGGAATAAGATCAAGCGAGCTCTCGCAGAGCAAGAGATCCTGGCCACCAGTAACCACCCCTTCATTGTTACGTTATACCACTCTTTCCAATCCGAAGAGCATCTGTACCTATGCATGGAATACTGCAGTGGTGGAGAGTTCTTCCGAGCTCTGCAAACTCGGCCGAACAAGTGCGTTGGTGAGGAGGATGCTCGGTTCTATGCGGCCGAAGTCACAGCGGCCCTGGAGTATCTGCATCTGATGGGGTTTATTTACCGAGATCTGAAACCCGAGAGTGAGCCAACTTTCTGCTTAAGACTACGAGAAGCTGACATATCTAGACATTCTTCTGCATCAATCAGGCCACATAATGTTGTCAGATTTCGACTTATCCAAACAGTCGGATAGTGGAGGCGCCCCTACGATGATTTTGGGGACTCGAAATGCTTCCAATCCTACAGGATATCCGCTTGTGGACACCAAGTCGTGTATAGCGGATTTCCGCACCAATTCATTTGTCGGTACTGAAGAGTACATTGCCCCCGAGGTCATCAAAGGCAACGGCCATACGAGTGCAGTGGATTGGTGGACGCTGGGAATTTTGATCTACGAAATGCTATTTGGGACGACACCGTTCAAAGGCAAGAATCGCAATGCAACATTTGCGAATATTCTCCGAGACGAGGTCCCTTTCCCTGACCATTCCCACTCAACCCAAGTCAGCAAGTAGGTATCACCTGTCCTCCTCTGTCGGTGGTGGTCGGTTGCTGGCGATACACTAACATGGTACAGCTTATGTAAATCTGTGATCCGCAAACTCCTGATCAAAGACGAGGCCAAACGGTTAGGATCTCGTGCGGGTGCGTCGGATGTCAAAAGTCATCCGTTCTTCCGCCCTATAACCTGGGCACTTCTTCGACATATGAAGCCGCCCATGATTCCACACCAAGGTCGTGGAATTGACACCCTGAATTTCCGTACTGTCAAGGACAGCGGCAGTGTTGAGATTGGAGGAACGGCCACGGCGCTCAAGGGTGTGCCTCTGGATTCGGGAATGGCTACCCCTGGTGGAGAAATCGCCGACCCATTTCTGGAGTTCAACAGTGTCACACTGCACCACGACGACGAAGACACGATTATGATGCATGATGGCGGGCAAGCGACCAACGGGCGGTGAAACTAGTGGTTCTGGTTACTCAAGGTTCTACAGACTTTGGGTGACTTAGATACCTTAGTAGGTGCGAGTATGTCACCGAAGTCACTGGGATGCTTGGTCTTGTTTTTGTCTGGGGTAGCTCCTCCACCCCGTGTTTGGCGTTTGAGGAGCCTTCTCAGGATTGGTGGACCATGGTCATGTGAGGCGAGAGATTCTTTTCGGGGCCGATGGTCAGTTGGTGCTGGTGGGTAGAACTCACCGTCGCACACAGCCTTTATCGCAACAATCAGGCATCAGGCATCGGGTTATCAGGCATCTTCTGGAGTTTGACGAAACCAAAAAGGCGCATGTACAGATTATACAGAGGATTAACGACCAGGAGTGTACTGACACTAGTAGCTTTCATCTGAGTTCATGGAATTCATTTCCACCACCCCCCTGCCTCGTTGGTGAAATTATTAGGATCGGGGATTGGACCTGTTGATCTCCTCCAGCGCGCCGTACCTGTTTGCTTGTGTGTCAGGGACTTCAGGGCCTTTTCAACGCTCACCACCATTCGGTAGTTGGCGGATCCATTCATCCCCACCTTTGCCCTTCTTTTCCTCGTAACGATATGAGTTAGTCATTCTTGAAGCGTGGGTAACACGAAGATCCGTGTTTGAATGGTCACATGGGGTCACAGGTCCCTTTCTTGGTGGATGCTTCGACTGGGAGCGGTCAAAGACAGCTTTGACCAATGACGTGGGCCTCGGGCAAAAATATCAAAAGGCCAATAATACCCAGCATTCTCTCCACGAGACACCCATCTTTTCATTCTTCCACTCTCCAGTCTCAAGCTTTGTCCCTCTCCGCAATCAATCCGGCCGATGAGAGTTCCGTTGATCTAGGGCCTGCTCTTGTTGACCTGACTGTGTTCAAACCCTCAGACCTTACCTGCCGTTCAACTGTCTGCTATGGCCAACTCCCCTCGCTTCCATCCATTCATTCCTGTTCGCCGAGTCCGCATTAGATCCTATTAGATTCCTTACTCAGCGTTGAATTCTGCGAATGGACATTTCTTTACACCTTCCCCTCTTTTCTTGTCCTGTTCTTTGAATTTCGCACGCTTCCAGTCATACCGCATACTGGTCCAACATGAAGTTTGGACGCAACTTGCCCCGCAACCAGGTCCCTGAGTGGGCCTCCTCCTATATCAACTACAAGGCATTGAAGAAGCTGATCAAAGCATCGGCCGAGGGCCTGAAGCAGGACGGGAACCTCGACCTTGCTGGTAGGATGGGCTGATAGAGCGGGCTGTTGGCAAAGCTTATTGTATCTAGGATTCTTCTACACCTTGGACCGAAACCTCGAAGATGTCGACCACTTCTACAACAAGAAATACCAGGACTTCTCCAGGCGGCTCAAACTGCTCGAGGACCGATATTCGCCCTCTCTGCAGGCCGCCGCTCAACTGGAAGAGGATGAACGTGAAGACCTACTAGCCGCCTTGCTCGAACTGCGGGCCCAAATGCGCAACCTGCAGTGGTATGGCGAGGTCAATAGGAGGGGTTTTATCAAGATCACAAAAAAGCTGGACAAGCGTATACCCGAGGCCCATGCTCAGAAGAAATACCTGGCATTGAGGGTTGACCCTTCGGCCTTTGCTACAAATGCTCAGTTGTCCAGTTCACTGAGCAAGATCAACGATTGGATCTCAGTCCTCGGTGAGGTTGCGGCCTCGACCAGCAACGAAGACAGAGCCTCCATCTCATCTGCGTCTCTGAAACGCACGACTTCTCGCCCGCCCCTGCATGTAACTCCCGTGCAGACAGCGAGGATCGAAGCCGGTATCCGAAGCGACGACACTACATATCTTGAACAACTGATCCGGGAGTTTCGGACCAAGTCGGAATCCGACATCTCAGAGCATTCCATTCAACAGTTCCTAAAACTTTTGCTTCAAAGAGCCATATCTGCCCGCAGCCGCGTTTCAACAGCACTTCTGTTGCGGGAGGTCGTCTTCTTGGACGATACAGATGACATCAATGGCCGGAATGCAATCCATCGCCTGGTCGTGTCAATCGGTCGGAAGCAGTCCAACATCGACCAAGAACCAAGCCTTCAACCTCTTCCCAACGCTGAGACCGAGCTGACCAACTTCATTGTCCCCGCCACGGCCCCCGTGGTGCCTTTCAAACGATCCGTCCCTCAAGAAGGCCTGCGAGCCCAAATTGTGACTCGCGATGACGAGTCAATTGCGTTCCTCATTTTCGTTCTTGATAGTTTCCAACCCTCTCAGCGGGGAGGATTGATGGCAAGAGACGGCTCCGGTCGCACGCCACTTCATTATGCTGCTGAGTATGGTATCCGAGTCATGTGCGAGGTGATCATCGAGCGACTCAAACTCTGGAAACTGTTCAATGTGGACGACGGCATTGACGGCCCGCTTTGGCAGGACAATGAGGGCTGGGCGCCCTTGCACCTGAGCGTGATTGGTGGCCATCCACTTACAACTCAAGCCCTGCTTGATGCTGAGCAAGCCATGGCCCCGGAGTTTTCAAGATCTACTATACGTCGGAACTCTCCAAAGTCTTCAGCTGTGCTAGCTCTCGCTACAAAGGCAAATTTCATTGACATCGTCGGTCTCCTCGTAAAGGCAGGTGTTGACATCAATTACCAGGACGAACATGGTGACTCGGCTCTCCACTTGGCAGCGAGGTTTGGCCACGTCGAATGTGCGAAGCTCTTGCTTGCAGGTAGTGACATTCAAAAGGCAAATACAGAATTGTGCGAAAAGACCTACAGTTGGACGCCGATATTCATCGCCTGTGTTGATGGGCATTTACCGATCGTCGAGGTTCTAATTGAAGCTTCTGCCGACTTGGAAAGATTAGATTCTTCAGGTTGGACAGCAAAGGAGCATGCAGCACTACGTGGGCATGTCAATATTGCAAAGTTGCTCTGCGATGTGCTTCAGGAGCCCGAGCAGGACCCCGATTCAATCGCATCAAGTTCTCCACCAGTCTCCTCGTCGCTCTCTGAGCGGAAGTCAAACGGAATTGCAACGCCTACAGCGGCAGTAAAAATGAACGAACCAGTCAAGAGTTTCGGACATCGATACCTCACTGATAAGAGCATGATACTCGTCAGTCTTGGTACCATGGACACCCGCAAATCCGTTCGTCCCGTCAATCTCGATCGAATACCCTTGGCCAATGCACATTCGACTCAACTGGATACCGCACTTTCAATCGTGGTTTCTGCAAAATCAGCAGAAGGCGAGGCTGAAGTCATTGACTTACCCGTGCAAGATAATATCTCCACGGAACCGATAGTTTTCCACGCTGCCGACCCGTCCAAAGTCAAATTACTCTTTGATTTGATTCCGACCTATTCCGGATCGAAGGAACGTATCGTTGGGCGCGGCGTTGCATTGCTGTCTACGATCAAGCCTAATATTGGTACCAAGAGAATGCTCCTACAAGGTGATGTAACGGTCCCAATTGTCGCCGCAAATGACCTGGAGGTAATTGGCTCGGTCACCTTCAACTTTTTGGTAATAACTCCATTTCATCATCCCAACATGTCCATTACAGAAAATCAGACATACTGGAAGAGTATGACGTCAACCATGGTCATCGGACACCGTGGGTTGGGCAAGAATCTTGCAGCTGGTCGTCGTTCTCTCCAGTTAGGCGAGAACACCATCCAATCCTTTATCGCAGCGGCCAATTTAGGGGCTTCATACGTTGAATTCGATGTGCAGCTTACCAAAGACCATGTTCCCGTCATCTACCACGATTTCTTAGTCAGTGAAACAGGTGTTGACGCTCCAGTGCATACTCTAACCCTGGAACAATTCCTCCATGTCAATGAAATGAGAACACCACGCCATTCAAGGCCGGCATCCCCTGTACCCGTTGAGAATCCAAAGCTTAGTACCATCAAGACTGGTGAACCGCGCACATCCAGACTCCGATCCATGTCCGTTGGTGGAGGAGATAGCAACGAGTCGCTCGACATGGAAGAACGGATGAAGCACACTCGAGACTTCAAGAAGAAAGGGTTCAAAGGAAACAGCCGCGGAAACCACATCCAAGCACCATTTGCCACTCTGGAGGAAATGTTCCGGAAGGTGCCCCCCAACGTCGGCTTCAACATCGAGATGAAATATCCCATGCTATCAGAGAGCGAAGACGAAGAAATGGACACTTACGCCGTGGAACTCAACTCCTTCGTCGACACGGTCCTGACCAAGGTCTATGACTTGGGCAAAGGCCGGAACATAATCTTCTCCTCCTTCAACCCGGATATCTGCCTATTACTCTCCTTCAAACAGCCGAGTATCCCTGTCCTGTTCCTCACCGATGCAGGCACGTCTCCCGTCGGGGACGTTCGAGCAACGAGTCTCCAAGAGGCCATTCGCTTCGCGAGCCGCTGGAATCTTCTAGGTGTCGTCAGCGCCGCTGAACCTCTTGTCTATGCCCCTCGGTTGGTTCGCGTGGTCAAAGAGAGCGGCCTGGTCTGCGTCAGCTACGGAATGCTCAACAATGATTCTTCCAAGGTAAAGCTGCAAGTCAAACAGGGCATCGACGCAGTCATCGTCGACTCGGTCCTCGCCATACGTCGCGGCCTAACTGGTCCGACACGAGGGTCTGTTAAGGAAGCCGCGGCTGGCGCTGGCACCACTGGCAGGAGCTACTTGAGCCCCGCGGCTGAAAACACCGGCACCAGAACCGGCATCTCCCTCGCAGAGCGCTTAACCGGAAGCACCGAGAGTCTCGAGATCCCCGTGCCCAAGACATTGGAACCCGAGGAATTGACCGTCGGTGATGGTGTGGGCAGTGTAATCTCCGAGACAGAGAGTGTGAGCGCCGCTAGTACCGGCGATTCGGAGACTCGGGTTGACGAGGCTGGTGTGTCTGCTAAAGAGGCAAGAGTCGAGGTCAGGAAGTCCCTGCCACGGCAGGTCCTCCGTGCTCCTTGAGTTTGAATCTGAATCAATATCCATCTGGGAGAGTGCAGTACAGTGGTTGCTCGGGTGTTACAAGGCAATACTTGGGCGCTCTGAAAACGCTGACTAGGGAGGTGAGCTAAGTAATAGCTCCGTCAACAGACCCGGGACGAGTCGACTAACCGGGAGATATGGGTTGAAAAGCAGCACAGCAAATCTGGGAGGGATGGGACTGCGATGGTACTGGATAGAGAGCTGCTAGATAGATAGACCAGCGAAAGCGAAGCGAAGCGAAGCGCAGTGAAATGAAATGAAATGGAGTCGCGATCGGCACTGACGAAACCAATCTACTTGCGAGAGGCAACCCACTTAGGCTGATACCATATGGCAATATAGCTAGGTGGGTATTCAAGGAGATCTAACCTCCAGAAAAGGCGTGGAACGGCGTCGTATGTACCTACCTACCAATAGTATGTACAAACAGAAAGAGCCGCATACGTAAGCACGCACGTATATATGTATGTATGTATGTATGTATGCCGTTGCGCTCATGCGGGCTAGGGTGGTAGGGTGGGGTAGGTAGGTTGAGCACAAAATAAGTTGGTGAGCAAATCCCACTTTATTGCTTTGGGGGCAGGGAGAAGGGGGGGGGGGCTTGAGGATTTCCCTTGTACCAAGTACATACTATACTTATATTACTGCGTACCAGGCTGTGGTGGATAGATATATGGACGTACGGTGGTGGATTCGGAAATGCATTCTATCGGGTCGGGTCTTTTTTATCTATCTATGGTAAGTAGTAGTACTGTGTCTGGTCATTGCGTTCGCTCGTCTCTTCCTCGTTCTCTTCCTCTTTCCTCTTTCCTCTTTCCTCTTTCCTCTTTCCTCTTTCCTCTTTCCTCTTTCC
>Ga0105239_10000848_pt1 | contig 43534 bp, 41 predicted proteins | sample KBSC44metaG_FD_92761 | JGI IMG/M metagenome (GOLD analysis project Ga0105239, IMG submission 92761) | Corn rhizosphere microbial communities from Kellogg Biological Station, Michigan, USA - KBS C4-4 metaG | ecosystem: Host-associated > Plants > Roots > Rhizosphere > Soil | place: Michigan, USA...
CCGCGATCTGCAACGCAATAATGTGTTCAGTTCGCTTAAACCCGGCGATCGTGTTAACGATCCCAATTACGACGGGGTGAATGTATTTGGTGATGAAGCCAGCGCCAGCATGCAGGCCTTTGCACAGGCTGTACGTTATACAGTAGCTACCGGCGGCGGCACTCCGGCACTTACAGCACTCGATGCGCAAATAGCCGGCGGTATGACGCCTCAGCAAATTGCAGCTACCTGGGCAGGCACACCAACATTGGCTCCTTTAGCGCAGTACCTGCCATTTCTTATTCCAACCAGTGCGGCCCCCAACAATCCTTATAAAGGTACATTTGGTTCACAGTATGTAAGCCGTACAGGCTATAATGAAAATACACTGGTTAATTACAATGCGTATAATGTAAAACTCACCGGCGGCCTATATTATAAGTTGAACGATGACATCGAGGCTTCGTTACTCGGCTACTGGGGAACCGGTACAACCGTGTATACCGGAGCAGATCGTTATAGTATTAAAAACCTGAAAATGGGCCAGTATAAACTGGAATTCAAAGCCAAAAACTGGTTTTTGAGAGCATATACCATTCAGGAAAATTCGGGTGATGCCTATACCGCAACTACAGCCGCTGTAGCCATCAACCGGGCATGGAAAAGCGACCAAACGTGGTTTCAACAATATTCGGGTACTTATGCAGCAGCGATGCTTGGTATACTACCGAATCCTGCAGGGGGTGGATTTTTACCTGCATTTAGCGATCCCAATGCGGCACATACTACTGCCAGGGGCGTAGCCGATATGGGACGTTATTTACCGGGTACGCCTGAATATCAAACTGCTTTCGATAATGCAGTAGGTACTTCTATTAAAGATGGCGGCGCCAAATTCGCAGATGCTACCAATATGTATCATTTCGAAGGGCAGTATAATTTAACTGACCAGGTGAAATTTATGGAAGTTCTCGTGGGAGCCAGTTTCCGCCGTTATGTGCTGAACTCACACGGAACGATATTCGCCGATACTTCAGGTACCATCGGTATTAATGAAGTAGGCGGTTATGTACAATTGCAAAAATGGGTATTGCCCAACCTGCTGAAGTTAACTGTATCGGGCCGCTACGATAAAAACCAGAACTTCGACGGACGCTTTACGCCACGTGCTACAGCGCTGTTTAAAATAACCAAAGACAACAGCATTCGCTTATCTTACCAGATGGCTTATCGCTTCCCGTCTACACAGGACCAGTGGATCAACCTGAGAACACCTGCGAGTATCCTGATCGGTGGCTTACCCGACTTTTATAATTTTTATAAGTTTGGTACTGCTCCTGCCTATACTGCTGAAAGTATTGTAGCATACAGAAACACCGGTAATCCTGCTTTATTACAGGTAGCTGATTTTGGTAAGCTGAAACCCGAAACAGCCAATTCATATGAAATAGGTTATCGCGGTTTGGCCACCAAAGATCTGCTGATCGATGGTTATGTATATTACAGCCGCTATAGTGATTTTATCGGCCGCAAAGCGGTTGGTCGCGGACAAAGCGCCAGTACCAATCAAACCGTAGCTTTAACGGAACTGGCTAGTCCGTTTACCACTACCAACTACTCTTTTGTATTTAACTCAGAAAATACGGTGAAAGCGATCGGCTGGGGTATCAGCGCCAATTATCGTTTACCCAAAGGATATGAAATTGGCGTAAACCTCTCCGGTGATAAACTGCGCGATGTTGACAGCGGACTGGTAACCTTTTTCAATACTCCGAAATTCCGTTACAATATTACCTTCGGCAATGAACGGGTGAATGGTTCCAACTGGGGCTTTAACCTTCTCTGGCGCTGGCAGGATAGTATGTTGTGGGAAGGCACTTTTGGTACCGGTGATGTTCCATCATTCGGCACACTCGACGGACAGGTCAGCTATCGCCTGCCAAAGATCAAAAGTCTTATCAAACTCGGCGCTACCAACCTGCTGAACAAATACTACACCAGTGCATTCGGTAATCCGAGTGTGGGTGGGTTGTACTATATCAGCTTTGGGTATAATGTATTTTAGTGTTGATGATGTAATATCAAATAAAAAAACTCCCGTTCTGCACGAACGGGAGTTTTTTTATTTTAAATTTACGCTCCCCGTTATACTGTTCGCTATTAAGAATGAAAAATGCATAAGTTATGAACGGGGTCGATAAAAGTTATATTAGTATCCTTGAAAGTCTGAAAGAAAAAATCAGGCTTGCCCGCCTAAAGACTGCTATTACTGTCAATACAGAATTACTCGCGTTATACTGGGAAATCGGTCGCACCATTTCACAACAACAAAAACAGGAAGGTTGGGGCGCAAAAGTGATTGAAAAGCTTGCACAGGACCTGAAAAAAGAGTTTCCCGATTTTAAAGGATTATCTCTGAGAAATCTCTGGTATATGAAAAGTTTTGCCGAAACCTGGGCCGGAATGCTAATTGTGCAACCGCCGGTTGCACAATTACAAAGTAATGAGAATCAGTGATTTAAATTTGTGCAACCGCTGGTTGCACAAATTCCCTGGGCGCATCATATTGTTCTACTGAATAAGACAAATACTGAAGAAGAAAGATTGTTTTATTTGCGCAAAACCGTTGAAAACGGATGGAGTAAAACCATGTTGGCCCAACAGATCGATAACCGCCTTCACATTCGCCAGGGTAATGCCATCACCAACTTTGAATTAACTCTCCCCAAGCCATATTCAGATCATGCAAAAGAAACATTTAAAAATCCTTACCTCTTCGATTTTTTGGGTATTGCCGAAGAAATGCAAGAACGTGAATTGGAAAAGGCGTTGATTCTTCATATCAAAAAGTTTGTGCTTGAATTAGGGCGTGGTTTTGCGTATGTGGGAAATCAATATAATCTGATTGTTGAAGATGATGACTATTTTCTCGATTTGCTATTCTATAATTTTCATTTGCATTGCTTTGTAGTTTTTGAATTAAAGGTTGGCGATTTTAAACCTGAATATGCCGGTAAACTGAACTTCTATATTAATACAATAAACGGACAGATAAAAGGCGATCGGGATTTGCCAACTATCGGTGTATTATTATGCAAAACACCCAATGATACGGTTGTAAAATATTCGCTTCAGAATATTAATGTTCCTATGGGAGTGGCTGAATATGAATTTACCAATGCCCTGCCCAAACAATTAAAAGGAGGGATGCCTACCATTGAAGAATTGGAGCAGGAACTCGAAAAGGAAGAATTTAAAGAACAGCCCGATCCTGTTGATCCCAGATTGAAATCAATAAAGGAAAAACTAAAAGGAATTAAAGGTGATGAAATACAACCTGCCACCTATGCAGTTTTTAAGGAGGATATTCAGTCGATTGTCGACTTAATGAGGACTCAGGTAATGGATAGAATAGACTCATTTATCGAAAAGATAAATAAAAACATCGCTTCATAACCTCCTTATTCCATACTCGCCGCCACTAATTCCGCAACATCCAACACCTTCACCGACTCTTCTTTTTCCTGCGATTTTACGCCATCGGTGAGCATGGTATTGCAAAAAGGGCAGGCAGCGGCGACAATAGTTGACTGGGTGTCGAGTGCTTCGTGAATGCGTTCCTGGTTGATGCGAATATTGCCTTTTTCTTCTTCCTTAAACATTTGCGCACCGCCCGCACCGCAACACAAACCTTTACTACGGCAACGTTTCATTTCTACCAATTCGGCATCGAGGGCTTCCAGCACTTTACGGGGCGCCTCATAAATATCATTGGCGCGGCCCAGATAGCAGCTGTCGTGATAGGTAATACGCTGCCCTTTGAACGTGCCACCTTCTTTGAGCCTGATCTTTCCTTCATCGATCAATTGCTGTAAAAAAACGGTATGATGGATCACTTCATAAGTGCCTCCCAGCTCGGGATATTCGTTTTTCAGGATATTAAAGCAATGCGGACAGGCGGTTACGATCTTTTTAATACCATAATTGTTCAGCGTTTGAATATTCTGATATGCCATCATCTGAAACATAAATTCATTTCCCGCACGGCGGGCAGGGTCGCCCGTACACATTTCTTCTTTTCCCAGAATGGCAAAATTGATCCCTACTTTATTCAGAATGGTTGCAAACGCTTTGGTGATCTTTTGCGCCCGCTGATCGAAGCTGCCTGAACATCCTACCCAAAATAAAATATCCGGAGGAGTGCCGGTGGCTATCATTTCAGCAACAGTTCGTATTTGCATGTGGTATACTGATTTAAGAGTGTCAAAAGTAGCTTTTTATATATTTCCTGCAAATGCCGCCTATCGATTCCACTCCGGATTCTATCAACAAAAATTGTATTTTAGGCCCCGTCACAAAATCTGCTCAACCATTATTATGAACAAGAAACTACTGATTGTAATTCCCGTAGTGTGCCTGATCCTGTCTGCACAGGCACAAAAGAAACCTGAAACCGAGCCCATTCCGCCCAAAGAAGTTAAGTTCACGCCACCTGCAGGTGATATTGTAAAGCTGGCGATCGATTCATCCATTACCACGTCCAACGCCATTACCATAAAGGGCCAGCGTGTTCCCTACAACGCCATTGCCGGTTCTATTCCCGTGTGGGATGAGAATGGCAAACCATTGGCAGGAGTATTTTATACCTATTATGAAAGAAGCGATGTGAAAGACCGTGCCACCCGTCCGCTGGTTATTTCATTTAACGGAGGGCCGGGCACATCTTCAGTTTGGATGGAGATCGGTTATACCGGCCCGAGAATTCTGCAGATAGATGAAGAAGGATACCCGGTGCAACCATACGGACTGCACGATAATCCCAATTCCATACTCGATGTGGCCGATATTGTATACGTTGATCCGGTGAATACCGGCTTTTCACGAACAGTTGACAAAGATACTCCTCCGACTACCTTTTTTGGGGTAAATGCCGATATTAAATACCTCGCTTCGTGGATCAGTACCTTTGTTACCCGGTATAAACGCTGGGCCTCTCCCAAATTCCTTATCGGTGAAAGCTATGGTACTACGCGTGTGTCGGGGCTTGCACTGGAACTGCAGAATGCGCAGTGGATGTATCTTAATGGTGTCATTCTGGTTTCACCTACCGATCTGGGAATAGAGCGCGGCGGTCCGCTGGAGGCTGCATTGACCTTACCTTATTTTGCAGCTACAGCCTGGTACCATAAAAAATTACCTTCCGACCTGCAAAGTAAAGACCTTGGGGCAGTGCTGCCTGAAGTAGAGACTTTTACCGTAAACGAACTGGTTCCTGCACTTACCAAAGGCGGTGCTTTAAGCGACAATGACCGGAAAGCCATTGCAGAAAAAATGTCGCGCTATTCAGGTTTATCGCAGCAGTTTATTCTCCAGCATAACCTTGAAGTGCCTACAGCTGCTTTCTGGAAGGAGCTATTACGTGATGAGGGTTTTACCATCGGGCGGCTCGACAGCCGTTACCGCGGTATCGATAAAGAAGATGCCGGCCAGCAGCCTGATTATTTTGCCGAACTAACCTCATGGCTGCATGCATTTACGCCTGCTATTAATATCTATCTGCGCGATGAACTGCATTATAAAACCGATTTGAAGTATTATATGTTCGGGCCGGTATTTCCATGGGACAGATCGAATGACCGCACCGGCGAAAATCTGCGTCAGGCAATGGCGCAAAATCCTTATCTGCATGTACTTGTTCAGTCGGGATATTTTGATGGCGCCTGTGATTATTTCAATGCCAAATACAGTATGTGGCAGTTGGATCCTGGCGGTAAATTAAAGAGCCGTCTGTCGTGGGAAGGATACCGCAGCGGGCATATGTTGTACCTGCGTAAAGACGACCTGGCGACCGCTACGCAGCATTTACGTGATTTTATAATGAAAGCGATTCCGCAAGCGGGCACACCCGCGAAATATTAGGTTTGAGGTTTGTTGTTTGTGGTTATTTCCTCATTCTAAGTAGTATCTGCAACTTCAGCCAGCTTTATTTCCCGACATGAAGCTGGCTGAACTTACTAAAACATTTTAAACCGCGGCAGCAACCTCAAACAACAAACAACAAACCTCAAACCTTATACTTTATACCATGTTCTTCGCATAGCTTCTTCTTCATCTTCTCCAACCCTCGTCTATAATCTTTTTTTACATCACCAATAATAATATCGCGGTTGGGATTGAGGCGAATAGTGGCGTGCTTTTCTGACCATAATCCGATATTCATAATTATGGGCAGCAGGTCGATACCTTTTTCGGTTAAACTGTAAATGATCTTTTGCCGGTGAGTAGTGTCTTTTTCTTTTTTAATGATCTTTTCTTTTTCGAGCATAGTCAGCCTGTCGGCCAGCACATTGGTAGCGATACCTTCGGTAGAAGTAAGAAACTCATTGTAGTATCGCTTTCCGAAGAACATGAGGTCGCGGATGATAAGGAGCGTCCACTTATCACCAAAAATTTCAACGCCAAAATTAAGCGGACAATTTGATCGCATACGGCAACTGTTAAACCACTTGCAAATATAAAGCGGTTTATTGTATATTTGCTGTCCGCTTGTAATTTGCAAGCTGTAAATTTTTCAATAGTATGAACAGAGTTGTTGTAACAGGCATGGGGGCATTAACACCCATCGGCAATGATGTACAATCGTTTAAGAACAGTTTATGGGCGGGTAGCAGCGGCGCTGCTGCCATTACCCGTTTTAATGCCGAACGTTTCAGAACGCGTTTTGCCTGTGAACTGAAGAACTTTGATGCTTCTGCCTTCCTCGATAAAGGTGAACTGCGTAAAACAGACCTGTTTACCCAATATGCACTGGTGGCTGCAGATCAGGCCATTAAAGATGCAGGGATAGATATTCCGTCTATGGACCCGTTTGATATCGGTGTTATCTGGGGCTCAGGGCAGGGAGGTATGGATACATTTGAACAACAGGTAGCTGAATATGTTGCTGGCGACCGCAATCCCCGGTTCAGTCCTTTTTTTGTACCCAAACTCATTGCCAACATGGCTTCGGGCATGATATCTATTAAATACCGTTTAATGGGTATTAATTATACAACGGTATCTGCCTGCGCCACTTCCAATACAGCAATAATGGATGCGCTTAATTATATCAGACTGGGAAAGGCTAAAATAATCATCACAGGTGGTTCAGAAGCACCGGTAACAGAGGCTTCGATAGGCGGCTTTTGCGCAATGAAGGCCATGTCGGTACGGAATGATGATCCCGCTACCGCGTCACGGCCATTTGATGTTGACCGCGACGGTTTTGTAATGGGCGAAGGCGCCGGTGCGCTGGTACTCGAAGATTATGAACATGCCCGCAAACGTGGTGCACATATCTATGCAGAAGTAGCCGGCGCTGCCATGACAGCCGATGCCTGGCATATGACCGCTACACATCCTGAAGGGTTGGGTGCATATCATGCTATGCGGTTTGCATTAAAAGACGCCGGTTTACAGGTTAGTGATGTAGATTATGTAAACATGCATGCCACTTCTACACCCGTAGGCGATGTAAGTGAAATTGCAGCTATTTCAAAATTGTTTGGAGACGATCTGGCTTCGGTATATCTGAGCGCTACCAAATCAATGACCGGTCATTTGCTGGGCGCTGCGGGCGCTATTGAAGCCATTTCCTGTATATTAAGCATAAACGAAGGTGTTATTCCGGCAACCATCAATACGCAGCAACCCGATCCGCAAATACCGGCCAATGCAAATATTGTTTTGAAAGAATCTGTTCAGCACAATGTTGATGTGGCTATGAGCAATACATTTGGTTTTGGTGGACATAATGGAATTGTAGTATTTAAAAAAGTTTGATGTTTCAAAACCGCGAAGCAACTACAAACTACAAACGTCGAACCTCAAACTTCTAATCCTTATCAATCGATTGCGCAATTTTAGTTTTCCAAATCATTCGTATGGTTTAATTTTTCGGCTTATTTTATAAACCGAAGTGGCCTTATTGTATGATTTCTCTTTTAGTTCCTTTTTTGAATGGTGTTGATCAACAGGCATCTTTGCACGAAATTTCTTTTTTACTCGATAACGCACCCAAACAAAAGCTGGATTATGTTCCCTGGGCCGCTTATCCCTATCGGCCTGAAGTACTTTTTTCCATTGCCTATGGCAATGATGCTGTTTTTATAAAATATTTCGTGAAAGAAAAAACAGTAAGGGCGGTTAATAATACGCTGAATTCACCCGTATATAAAGATAGTTGTGTTGAGTTCTTTATCGGCTTTGATGATGAAACGGCTTATTACAATTTTGAGTTTAATTGTATTGGTGCGCATTTGTCGGGCTATGGTGAAAATAATATGAACCGCCGTTTATTACCTGAGCATATCAGCCGCCAGATCAAATACAAGGCAGTGCTCACCAATGACGACAATAACGAAACCATCGCGTGGGAGTTAACCTTGCTGATTCCTTTTACTGCATTTTGTTACCATGCTATCGATTCTTTAAAGGGAAAGAACTGTGTGGCCAACTTTTATAAATGCGGCGATGAATTACCCGAACCGCATTTTGTATCCTGGTCGAACATTCAATGGCCGCAACCCAATTTTCACCTGCGGCAATTTTTTGGAACGTTACTATTTGAATGAGTAGAAGTGTAACCTCTATGCACCTCTTTTTATTAACATTTCTATAGGAATTCCTTCAAAATCAATACCGGCAATATTGCGTTTAATATGCATCCTTACGCAGGTAGCGATTATATGAGTTAAAAACTTAAATTGGCTCGAAACTTGCGTACCAACCCCCGGCCCTGAGTGGCCGTATCTACCCTTTACACGATTGTGTGGTCCATCCAATATCCCGGAACCATTTCCCTTAAAATTTGAAATTAAAAAAAGTAGGCATGCGAAAACTTTTGCTATTGAGTATTCTGTGTCCTGGGATAACTGTAGCCCAGCAACGTTTACATCTTACCCTCTTTGGTGGCCTTTCCAATTATTCAGGCGATTTGCAGGCGAAACGCTTCACATTAGAGCAATCCAATTTTGCTTTTGGGGCGGGACTAAAGTATGATGTTACCCCCAATTTTGCATTTCGGCTTGCTTTTAACCATGGAACTATTGAGGCCGATGATAAAAGGAACAGCGATCCGCTATTGCAGGCCCGCAACCTGAGCTTTACTTCAAAAGTTACCGAAGGCAGCGTGTTGTTGGAATATACGCTATTGAATCTTGAAGAAAGAAGAGTTTCGCCGTACATATACAGCGGACTTACTGCCTTTCATTTTAATCCTTATGCCTATGATACACTGGGTAATAAAATTTACCTCCAGCCATTGGGCACTGAAGGGCAGGGTATGGGACAATATCCCGACCGCAAACCTTATAAGCTTACCCAGTTGGCCATACCTGTAGGCGTAGGTATTAAATTCCGCATCAGCGATAATACCGTACTGGCTTATGAGGTAACCTTACGCAAAACATTTACCGATTATCTGGATGATGTAAGTAAAACATATGTTGATCAGTTTGCACTGGCACAGGCACACGGATTAAAAGCTGTTGCCATGGCTTATCGTGGTGATGAAGTAAAAGGTGGTAATACCACATATCCTGAAGATGGTACTCTGCGCGGTGGTTCAAAATATAAAGACTGGTACTATTTCACCGGCTTTACTATTTATATCGGTTTAGGTTCAGGCAATGGTTCTTTGGGCCATGGTGCACATGGCGGAAGAAACCATTTGGGTTGCCCCAATGTACTATAAAAAGAAACTGTCCAGATACTTTTGAAAAGCAGCAAGCCGCCTCATTCACATCAGGCGGCTTTTTCATGGCTATTATATATGATAACCGCCGGGGCGCTCAGATGCAGAGCCGTGGAACGTGTAACTTGGAACTTGTGCCTTTGCCTTCGTACTTTTGCCCCATGGCATATCGTAATCAGCAGCATTTTATCGACACATTGGAACAGGCAGGTGAATTAATCCGGATAAAGACCTATGTAAACCCCAAACTGGAAATTGCAGAGATAACAGATCGGGTCAGTAAAACGGCAGGCGGCGGCAAAGCGCTGTTGTTTGAAAATACCGGGTACGATTTTCCGGTACTGATGAACGCCTACGGCAGCGAGCGCCGTATGTGTCTGGCGCTTGGTGTTCAGCACCTCGATGATGTGGCTGCGGAAATAGAAAACCTGTTCAAATTGCTGGCTTCGCCCAAGGAAAATATTATCGATAAATTAAAGGTATTACCCAAATTAAGCCAGTTTGCTTCCTGGATGCCAAAAGTAAAAAGCGGCAGAGGCGCCTGTCAGGAAGTGGTTATAGCGCAGCCTGATATTACCAAACTGCCGGTAATTACCTGCTGGCCCAAAGATGGCGGCCCCTTTGTTACATTACCCATTATTCATACCAAAGATCCCAATACACATACACGCAATGTAGGCATGTACCGCATGCAGGTATTTGGTCCTACGCTCACCGGTATGCACTGGCATAAACATAAAGTAAGTGCAAAGCATTTTAATGAATATAAAAAATCAGGCAAAAGAATGCCGGTGGCAGTGGCGCTCGGTGGCGATCCCGTATATGCGTATTCAGCCACAGCACCCTTGCCGGAAAATGTAGATGAATACATGCTTGCCGGCTTTTTACGTAAGAAAAAAGTGGAACTGGTTAAATGTATCACACAACCTGAAATAGAAGTACCGGCAGACGCGGATTTTGTAATTGAGGGCTATGTTGATCCCAACGATGAACCGATTTGGGAAGGGCCTTTTGGCGATCATACTGGTTACTATTCATTGCCCGACTGGTACCCGCGTTTTCATATCACCTGCATCACACATAAAAAGAATCCTGTTTATCCCGCTACTATCGTAGGTATTCCCCCGCAGGAAGATGCGTGGCTGGGTAAGGCTACCGAACGTATTTTTCTGGCCCCGATTAAAATGACGATGGTGCCGGAAATAATCGATATGGATATGCCGATAGAAGGCGTATTTCATAACCTGGTAATTACAAAAATTAAAAAAGAATACGCGGGCCAGGGACAAAAAGTAATGAACGCCATGTGGGGCGCCGGACAAATGATGTTCAATAAAATACTGGTACTGGCAGATGAAGGCGTAAAAATTCAGGATTATCTCAGTCTGGCAGAATATGCATTCTCCAATATGAACCCTGCTACCGATATCTATTTGTCGCAGGGGCCCATGGATGTGCTCGACCACAGTTGTAGCAAACTGGGTTTTGGCGGTAAAATGTGTATCGATGGAACGCGCAAGTTCGACGAAGAAACTGATGAGTCATTTGAGTTTCCGGTATTGAGTAATCAGTTCGATAAGAAACTGCTGATGCAGCGGTTTCCTGAAATAAAGATCATCAATGATGCACTGCCTGCAATTCATATTCCCTGTTTGATCATTTCAGTAGAAAAAAACAGGAAAGGACATATACGCGAATTGCATCAGCAATTATGCACCAGCGGTATGATAGAAGGGATTAAGATGGTGTTGTATGTAGAACATACCGTAAATGCCAATGATCTTGCTGTTGCTTTATGGCGTTTTTGCAATAACCTCGATCCGCGCCGTGACAGTATACTGGTACAACAGCCTTCTGTAAAAATGCCCGGCAGGAACTGGGCTTGTATGGGGCTTGACGGCACCATTAAAACCAAAGCCCTCGACGATTTTCAGCGCGATTGGCCAAATATCATCGTAGCCGATAATGATACTATTGCATCGGTAGATGAAAAATGGAAGGACCTGGGTATAGGTGAATTTATTCCATCGCCTTCATTGAAATACAAAGATCAGATGTATGGAGATGAGGCTGTTGTTGGAAGTTGATATGTTAATAGGTTGATAAGTTGATAGGCTTAAAGTTACATTTCAACTTATTAACTTATGAACTTTTCAACTTACCTAAACTGTATCGCCTTAATCGGCTGTACTTTCTTTACAATAATTGTAGGAATTAACAATACAAGAAAGCATACTAAAAAAGTACCGAGGTTAACGGCCAGGATCTGCCACCATACAATATCAACAGCGGCCTGGTCAATATAGTAAGCATCTTCGGGCAGTTTAATAAATCCGGTTTTTTCCTGGATCAGAGCAATCAGTAATCCGCATAAATTTCCAAAGAACAAACCGGTAACGGTAATGATCGCGCCGTGTATAAGAAATATACGGCGAATGGTGAAATTACGGGCGCCCAGCGCTTTCAGCATACCGATCATGCGGGTTCGTTCCAGTACCAGTATCAGCAGACAGGTGATTAAATTTAAGATCGCAATGCCTATCATAATGGCCAGTACGATCAGAATGGTTTTGTTCTGCAGCGCCAGCCAGTCGAAAATACTCGGATAAATATCTTTAATAGAATTGCTTTGCAGCCCTACCGGTATGTTAGGTACGATATCTTCCGCTACCTCCCGCATCTTGTCATAATCGTGCAGGAATATTTCATAACCGCCTATCTGGTCGGGACTCCAGTTATTTAAACGTTGAATAAGTTTCAGGTCGCCAATAGCGATCAATTTATCATATTCTTCAATACCTGTTTTATAAATACCTGCCACCGTTAATTTGCGGGGACGGGGAGGAGCGCCGGGCTGAATAAAATAGATCAGTACCTGATCATTCACTTTCAGCTTTAACAAACTGGCGGTATAGGCAGATAAATTTATTTCGTTGCTGTAACCGCTGTCAGTAAAGGAGATCCAGTGACCTTCTACCAGAAATTTCTGCAGATTACTGAAATCGTAATCTTTTTCTACCCCTTTAAATAATACACCTTCGATGGTTTCTGCTGTTTTAAGAATGGCATTTTTAGTGGCAAAGGCCTGTACGGTTTTTATTTCAGGATAAATTGCTTTCAGCCCGGTTACCGAATCACTACGCCCAATAGGCGTTTCTTCAGCAATTGCCACGCGGGCAGAATAATAACTCTGAATACGTACGTGGCCCCAGAAACTGAAAACTTTCTGACTGATCGTTTTTTGAAACCCGCTGGCAAAGGTCAGGGTAAGGATCATTACCGTAACGCTGATAATGGTAGCAGCAATAGACAAACGGATCACAAAACGTGAAAACGACTTTTGCTGATTAAACGCAATACGACGGGCGATAAAAGCGGTAATATTCAACCGGCATGATTTTAGACTGTCAAAAATAACCTTTTCAAGATACAAGATACAAGTTTCAGAATACAAGGTACAAGGGCTTTAGTGTCGGAATGATCTCTTTTTTTGATCAGTTCTGAAACTTGTACCTTGAAACCTGGAACCTGAACCGTGTACCTTAAAATTTGTACCTTGAAACTTTAAGACATAACATGAAAAATTTCTTTTTATTGATTCTTGCCGGCCTCGTATTATTTGCCAAAGGAATGGCCCAACTGCCTGAGGCAATCTATACCCCCAATATTAAAACGGCCCAGTTATATCCTTCAGGCAATCAGCTTGGCTACGCTGTATTGAACCTGAACAGTGCCGACAGGCTTGAGCTGCATTTCGACGACCTCGATGGCAATGTAAAAAATTACTCTTATACATACCAGTTGTGCAATGCCGACTGGACGCCCGCCATGCTCAGCTCCTTTGATTTCATTAAAGGATTTTCATATCAGCGTATCAATACCTATCGTATTTCCTCTGTTGCTTTTACCCGCTACACGCATTATTCTGCCGTAGTACCTGATAACAATTGCGCTCCCTCGCGCTCGGGCAATTATATTTTAAAAGTGTTTTTGAATGGCGATACATCAAAACTGGCTTTTACCAAGCGACTGCTGGTGGTAGATCCGCAGGCCGGCATAAGCGCCACTATACAACAGCCATTTAACGGAGAAATTTTCCGTACCTGGCAAAAAATACCTTTTCAGGTAACAATGAGCGACAATATGCAGGTGGTAAATTATCTGCAACAGATAAAAGTGATGGTCCTGCAGAACAACCGTTGGGATAACGCGCTGATCAATGTTCGTCCCACTTTTTTCAGCGGCAAAAGACTTGAATTTACTACAGAAGATGCTATTGTAATGCCGGCTGGTAAAGAATGGCGCTGGCTCGATCTGCGTAGTTTTCGCCTGCAGAGCGACCGCGTGGCACATGCAAATTATTCTCCCAGAGCTACAGAAATATTTGTGAAACCCGATGTTGAAAGAGCTACTCAGCGCTTTGTATACTACCGCGATATTAATGGTATGTATACCATTGAAACAACTGAAAGCCTGAATCCGTTCTGGCAAACCGATTATGCTACGGTCCGTTTTACATTTATACCGCCCGATAATGTGCCTTTTCAGGGAAAGGACCTGTTCCTGATCGGTGAGCTGAATAATTATGATCTCGACGACAGCGCCAAAATGGTTTTTAATAATGAAACTCGCGTATACGAAAAAACGCTTTTCCTCAAACAGGGTTATTATAACTATAATTATGTAACCATCGATCAAAGCGATCCCAAAAGAGCGGCTCTTTACGACTATACTGAAGGCAATCATGGCGATACCGAAAATGATTACATGATCCTCGTATACTATCGTTCATTATCGGGCCGCGCCGATGAACTGGTAGGTGTTGCCCATGTTAATTCACTCACAGGGCGCCAGGGAATCGGACAATAGATAATGTCGAATGTTCAATATTGAATGCTGATGAAATACAGAAATGATTGGAACTTACTTCATTATTTAAAATTCTTCGGTTCAACATTGGATATTATCTCGATTTTCTCCTACATTTGCAGCGGCAGGTCTTACACGACCAGCTCCTGCTGAACCCCCCCAGGGCCGGAAGGCAGCAAGGGTAGGTGGTTGAGCGGTGCGATGTAAATCGCCTGCCTTTTTTTCTTTTAATTTGAAGAATTCTGATATTCAAATTACAAGCTACGTTCAACTTTTTTCGGCTGCTACTGGTTATAGATTAACTACTGACTCACTCATACTTCCTAAGCATATTAAAAGTAAGTCGTAAATTTGCAATCATAAATTTGAATAATCATGAAGTTTTTTATTGATACAGCGAATCTTGCCCAAATTAAAGAAGCCCACGACCTCGGAATTCTGGATGGTGTTACAACCAATCCATCTCTCATGGCCAAAGAAGGCATTAAAGGCAATGATGCTGTAAATAAGCATTACCTTACTATTTGTGAACTGGTTGACGGTGGTGATGTAAGTGCAGAAGTGTTATCAACCAAACTCGATGACATTATTGAAGAAGGAAAAAAACTGGCAGCTATTCACCCGAACATTGTGGTGAAAGTTCCCATGATAAAAGATGGTGTAAAAGCATTGAAATGGTTTTCTGATAACGGTATCAAAACCAACTGCACACTGGTATTCTCTGCCGGGCAGGCTATTCTCGCTGCCAAAGCCGGCGCCAATTACGTTTCTCCTTTTATTGGCCGTATCGACGACAGCAACTGGGATGGCGTTGAGTTAATTGCACAAATTGCTCAGATCTATACCGTTCAGGGATATAAAACAGAGATCCTTGCTGCATCTATCCGCAGTGCTTTGCATATTGTAAAATGTGCTGAAGCCGGTGCAGATGTAATTACTTCACCACTGGAACCCATTCTGGGCCTGTTGAAACATCCGTTAACTGATATCGGATTGGCTAAGTTCCTGGAAGATGCGAAGAAAATGCAGTCTGAATTAGCTACCGCTAAGTAAGATCTAAATTATAAGATACAAGGCACAAGGATTCAATGTCGTTGAACCCTTGTGCCTTTTTATTTTGTCTTGCACCTTCAAACCCGCGCCTTCTTTTCTTAAGTGCCTCTGTTGCGCCTTTTTCGGGAAGAAGACGAGTTCATAATTTCATCTACCGTTTTCAGTCGCTCCATTATATCAACTTTCTTGATATAAATAGTCACTTCCCTCCAGATCGAGGGATTGCTTTTCAATACCGCTTTTACGGTCACTTTTTCACCTTTAAAGGCAGTATCAAGTACCAGGCTGTTTCCCTCAAACCGTCCCGCAGAGGTGGTAAAATTGATTTCCTTACTGGTGAGTGGCAGCCAGTGGCCGTCTGAATATTTAGCATCTACATTGATATAATTATAAGTGCCTTTTTTCAGACTATCGGTGTACAGATCAAAATATATGCTGTCTACCTGCTGGGCGCGGGCAGCCATACCAGAACCGGCAACAAGAATGAGTAATAAAAATTGTTTCATCAGATTGTATTCAAAAAAACGGTCATATTCCCTGACCTGGTATTAGGACTCCCAAATCCCTGTGCGGTTTGTATTGGAATATGTTAAAATGGGGCCTTCAATCAGCCGGTACCAGCGTAAACACCTCCGTATAATGCCTTACCACGGGGTCGTACCGCACCATCATGTCCTGAGCTACCTGCGGCACCACGGCTATATCGGCATTTCCGCCCGCAAATTCCTGTATAGCCTCTATATTTTCCCATTCTGTTACAACCAAAAACTCTACACCATCGGTTACTTCGCGTTGCAGAATGCTGCCATTTACAAAACCTTTTATGTTCGACAGCTTTTTAAACGTATCCTGCTGAAGATGAGTGATATAGTCATTAGCACGTTCGGGTTTTACAACCCCTGTCCAGTTTCTGCTGATCATAATATATGGTATTGATTGGTTATCAGGTTTTATTAACATTTATAATAAACCGTGTAGCAAAATTTGAACCTGTCCGAAAACCGCCACAGTTAAGGGATGGCTCCCAACAAGTTAAAAAAGAAATGTCAATGGGCGGTGTCCAAACTAACACTTTATTCCCAGCCATTTTCCCCAAAAGTGTACAACTTTTAATTTCAGTAAGCCCTTCCGGCACTATTTTGTATCGCTATTCATATATTTGTCGTTTCCATAAAAAACAGATCAAGTGCGTTTAAAGAGCCTAGAAATCAAAGGATTCAAGAGTTTTGCTGACAAAACCGTACTTCACTTCGATGAGGGGATAACCGGTGTGATCGGGCCCAACGGCTGTGGTAAAAGCAATATTATCGATAGCATCCGCTGGGTTATCGGGGAGCAAAAGATCAGCCACCTTCGTAGTGAAAACCTCGAAAGTCTTGTATTCAACGGGTCAAAAACCCGTTCTGCAAGCGGACTGGCTGAGGTAAGCCTCACGTTCGAAAACACCCGCAATCTTTTACCTACCGAATTCAGCACTATAACAGTTACCCGCAAATTCTACAAAAGCGGGGAAAGTGAATACCGGCTTAATGATGTACAATGCCGGTTGAAAGATATCCAGAACCTGTTCATGGATACCGGGGTCAGCACCGACAGCTATGCCATTATTGAACTGGGTATGGTTGACGAGATCATCAAAGACAAGGAAAACAGCCGCCGCCGCATGCTGGAACAGGCTGCCGGTATTACCATCTACAAAACCCGTAAAAAAGAGGCCAAACAAAAACTCGATGCTACCGAACAGGACCTGGCACGTATCGAAGACTTGCTTTTCGAGATCAACAACCAGTTGAAAACACTCGAAAACCAGGCAAAAAAGGCTGAAAAATATTACGAAATAAAGAAAGAGTATCGCGAACTGAGTATCGAATTGGCCAAAGCGGCCCTCGAAGGCTTTAACCTCACTTACCGCGATCTCAATACGCAATCTGAAGCAGAAACCGATAAAAAGGTAAAACTGGATGCTGAGATTGCCAATGAAGAAGCCATCATCGAGCAGGAAAAAGTAGGGTTTATTGAAAAAGAACGTGCCCTGCAAAGCATGCAGCACGAGTTCAATGATCTCGTACAAACCCTGCGTACCAAAGAAAATGAAAAGAACCTCGCTTCGCAGCGTCTGAACTTTTTAAAAGAACGCGAAAACAACCTGCAGGAGTTTTTAAATAAAAGCGAAGGACAGTTAAAAGGTCTGGAAGAAAGCATTGAATTCACGCGTATACAGGTAGGCGAAGAGCAAAACAAACTGGAAGGTTTGGAACAACAAGTTGAAGACCATAAAGAAGCAGTAGACACACAGCGCGCTATTTTCGATCAAAAACGCGTACATGTTGACCGTCTGCGTGCCGAAAACCTGAGCCTGCAACGCAGCCAGTTTGAAGCCGAGAAAAAAGTAGCCGTAGCCGATACATCTATTCAGAACGTACAGAAAGCAATTAGCCAGATAGAAGAAGAACGTGAAGTGCGTTACAGCCAGTTGAAACAACTGGAAGAAGAAAAGATGATGAAAGAGCAGGACCTGGAAAAACGCCAGCGTGATCTGCGGATGTTACAGGAACAACACGAAAGGACCAAAGAGCAGATTTTACAAACACAGGGCGAACTGGAAGTACTACGCCAGCAGTTAGCCGAAGAAAGCAGAAAACTCGACGCTAAAAAGAACGAGCACGATCTGTTGAAAAGCCTTATCGACTCCATGGAAGGTTATCCTGAAAGTGTGAAGTTCCTGCATAATAATCCGGGCTGGAACCATGCCGCTCCCATTTTATCAGATATTATTTATGTAAAGGAAGATTTCCGCGCGGCTGTTGAAAACGTGTTGGAGCCTTACCTGAACTATTATGTAGTAAATAACCTGCAGGAAGGTATGCAGGCTGTTCATTTGCTTGATCAGAACAAAAAAGGAAAAGCCAACTTCTTCCTGCTGGATAAATTAACTGAAGGGGCAGGCACTTCAAACGGTCATGCGCCATCCGGTACTATTCCCGCAATGGATGTAATTGAGGTAGATGCACAATACCGCCAACTTGCAGAATACCTGCTGGGTAATGTATTCATTGCTGAAAGCGAAGATGCACTGACCAATTCAAATGGTTCGGTAGTACTGGAAAAAACCGGTAAGTATGTAAAAGGAAAATATTCACTCACCGGTGGCAGTGTTGGTTTGTTTGAAGGTAAAAAGATCGGTCGTGCCAAGAACCTCGAAAAACTGCATGAAGAAATTATAGCACAGGAAGGCATTGTACAGGGTTTGAAAGATGCCATTCAGCAGAAGCACAACGAGGTGATCGCTTATAACGAGCAGCTGAAAGAAACCGCTATCAAAGCGGCGCAGGAAGATATCAATACGCTTACCAATCAGGTATTTTCACTGGAAAATAAAATGGAAAACCTGCACGGTTCGCAAAGCTCATCACAAAACAGGCTTGAAGATCTGCAGATGAATTTAGAAGAAACGTCATCTTCTATTGCAGGTACGCGCCAGCAGTGGATGGAACTGGTAAATCAGCTGAAAGAACTGGGCGATCAGCTAAAGAGTGTGGAGGATGAGTATAAATCTGCTGAAACGGAATACAGCAATGCACAGGCTGTGTTCAATGAATATAATCTGCAGCTTACCCGTCAAACCAGTAAGATCAATGCGCTTACGCAGGAATTGCAGTTCAAGAGCAAGCAGTTGGTTGACCTGCGTAATCAGGTTGAAACCAATGCCTCACAGTTAAAACAAACACTGGAAAATATTACGGAGAGCGAAGAGCAGCTGGCTAATGCCGAAAATGGACTGTTAGGCATGATGCGTAGAAAGGAAGAAGAAGAAAGAATACTAAACGAAGCTGATCAGGCTTATTATAACATGCGCAATGCGCTGGGTGAAAAAGAAAGTGAGCTGCGCCATAAAGTAAAAGAAAGAGAGATGACCGAGCATCTGCTGTCTGAAATAAAAGACAGGCTGAACGAGCTGAAACTGCAGCTGGCCGGTATGAAAGAACGCTTGAATGTAGAGTTTAAAATTAATCTCGACGATATTATTGATCAGCCGCGTACAGGTGAAGTACCGGTGGAGGAACTGCAGGAAAAAAGCGACCGCATGAAAAAGCGGCTCGAAAACCTGGGTGAAGTAAACCCCACCGCTATTGAGGCTTTTCAGGAAATGAAAAAGCGGTACGAATTCATTCTTGAACAAAAGAATGACCTCGTTACTGCTAAAGACAGCCTGTTACAGACCATTCAGGAGGTTGAAGCCACTGCCAACCAGCAGTTCCTTGATACCTTTAACCGGGTTCGCGAAAACTTCCAGAAAGTATTTAAAGCCCTGTTCACAGAAGATGACTCGGCCGATATGATCCTGGAAAATCCCGAAAATCTGGCCGAAACCAGTATCGACATTGTGGCCAAGCCCAAAGGCAAACGCCCATCTTCGATCACTCAGTTAAGTGGTGGTGAAAAAACATTGACCGCTACGGCCCTGCTATTTGCGATTTACTTAATTAAGCCTGCTCCGTTCTGTATTCTCGATGAGGTGGATGCACCGCTCGACGATGCCAACGTGGGTAAGTTTACTCAAATGATTCGTAAGTTCAGTCAGGAAAGCCAGTTCATTATTGTTACTCACAACAAACAAACCATGAGCTCCGTAGACGTAATTTACGGGGTTACTATGCAGGAGCCCGGTGTAAGTAAACTGGTGCCGGTTGACTTCAGAAATCTGGCGAATTAATAACACATAAGAATAAATTGAGACGGGTGGGTCATCAGCCGATTGGCAGATGGCTCACCCTTTCTGTTTTTAAGGCTTGCACGCTTATCAGTCAAAACTGCACGCTTTTGGGCTAAAAATGCGCGTTTACAAATCCGTAGGGGTAGCTTGTTACAATTACTTTTAATTTTACCCGGTCTTTTACAGCAAACTCTCCATAGCCATGAATGTAAATTGCTGTAATATATTCGAAAAGCCCGGCATGTTCATTGCAGGGCTTTTTTCATTTTACAATTTGCACATTTTAAAATCGGCGGTTTACATTTGCCCTCAATTATGAGAACGATCCTTTTACTCGTATGCTCCAATGTGTTTATGACCATTGCCTGGTACTGGCATCTGAAAGCGCATAACCTGCCTTTATGGAAAGCTATTCTGTTCAGCTGGGGTATTGCTTTATTGGAATATTGCCTGGCGGTGCCAGCTAATCGCTGGGGATTTAATAACGGGTTTAACGGCTTTCAGTTAAAGATGACGCAGGAAATAATTACCCTGGTGGTTTTTACCGGCTTTGCCATGTTATATCTGGGCGAACCCTTCCAGTGGCGTTACCTGCTGAGTTTTGTTTGTTTACTGGGCGCCGTTTATTTCATGTTTAAAAAATAGGGTAGTAGCTATATCACAATAAAAGTTTGGCAATTCTTCCATTGCTTCCGGCCAGAAAAACGCTTTTCCCTTTTTTCGCTTTACAGCAAACGTGAAATCCATCGTGGGTAATCAGGCGCCACGTCATGCCGCCATCAGTGGAAAGATCAACACCTGAAGTGCCGCAGCACAGTAGTTTTTTATTGCTGAGATAAATTATGCAGCTACGATAACCGTGGGGCGGGGTAGTGGGATGGATCCAGGTATGACCGTCATCATGGGTGATCAGGCAATTCAGCGTAGTGTCCTGGTCGTGTTTAAAATCACCTCCCACAATAATAAAATTGTCGCCCACTTTAGGTCCGTTGTGGCGAACCGCAATGGAGTTGGCGCCAGTACTTTCCTGTCCCTGTATAATGGGAAGCGGGCGGCCGCCGGCATCGTCATGTAAACGGCTTGCGGTGCCACCGCTTACAAATAAAAAATCCTTATTTCGAAAGTAATGAACATTCGTGCCGCTGCTGGCAAAACAACCTTCGCCGGGGATCGCTTTTGACTGCATAACAGAAGGCGTTTTGCGCCAGTTGTTGCCACCATTGATGGTTTTGGCTATAAAGAATTTCGAGTCTATGGGGTCACCCACCACAATGCCGTGTTTGGCGTCATAAAAATCCATAGCATCGAGAAACATGCCTTTGGTAGAATCGGTGAACACGGTTTTCCAGTTAACGCCGCCATCGGTGGTTTTCAGGATCATGGCCGGTTCGGCAATACCCATGATGATGGCTGTTTGCGGACCAAAAGCTTCTATATCCCTGAAATCGGTTTTCTCAAACCCTTTTACCGTTATCCATTGCCAGGTCTTTCCCGCGTCCAGAGAGCGCCCTACAGTGCCATTGGTGCCGCTTACCCAAATGATGTTATCGTTTACCACGCTCATGCCCCGGATAGAAACCGTTGTACCACTGGTGAGCAGTTCAATAGTTTGAGCTGTACCAGACATGCGTAAACTGAAATAAATGACAAGCAGCAGGGTAAAGCGGGCGGACATGGGATAATTAGTTTTGATATAGGTTGTAAGTTAAACATTGGGCGCTGAAAACAAAAAACCCTTGCTGTGAAACAGCAAGGGCTAAATTATTTCAGTCGACCTACCAAATGGAACTGTTTTCAATGGTATCGGATTTTTTTCAGAGATAAAACACGTTTTTGGTGACGGGTTTTCAGGATATCGACTGGGTTTTCCAGGAACAATGGATCGGGTTTTTGATACGGCTATTGGATTTCAGTTTTCAGGATACGATCTACTCTTTTAGTTATTGCAATTTCGGATAAAGCTTACTGGTTAATTTTTGAACTAAAGGCAATTTCATTTGATATTGGATACCGGATATTGGATTTCGAAACCTCTTATGAACTTCTACCAGTGAATTCTGAATCAGTAAATCAAAAATATATGTTAAACCTATACATTCATAGAGCAAATCTGCCCGATTTATAACCTTCAGTTATTACGTTGGGTATCGGTGAATCAACATGGATGAGGAGGGAATACCCAGTTAGTGGTATAGTAGTTTTACTAAATTTAGGCCCAAATAAGGAGTAAAAAGCCCTAAAATGGCTTAAAAACAGGTAATTCAGGGGATTGGAAATACCACTAACCGGTAATAAACCGGGTATTTTCACCCAAAGAAGGGGTCATCCTGAAATTACGTTGCCGGACTGTGTTAATATCGGTTGTTGTATGCTGATATAACTATGCGGTTTAAACGTTACCGGTTTGCATTAAGAACAGGTACAAATACAATATGTTCTACTTAATTTAAGGGATAATTCCTCTTATGCAAACGGTTGTGTAGTTTTTATTTTTTTGCATCGTATTTTATGCAGATTCTTGCAAAAGTACAATTACTGAAAAACCTGCAGGGTGCAATATTTTGCGTCTTTTTAGCGATTTTAGTGCGTAGTACAGTTAATATTTGAAGTAATACAGTTAATATTTGAAAAGCTTATTTTACCAGATCGTATCTTATGTAGCTGTGGGATCGTACTTTGTACCCATACTTATTGTAATAGGTAAAAAGCTTTGGTCGCAGATTGCTTTCAGGTTATTTGCCTTATACTGGCTTATCAGCGGACTTGTTAACGTGGTAGAGTTCTTTACCCTGTCAAAAAGGGCCACTGAGCTGTTTACCGTGATCTATAACATCCTTGATATGCCGCTGGTGCTGGGTGTATTTTACTTCGCCACCTGTTCGGCATCCATTAAAAAATTCATCAGAATAGCAGGGCCGGGTTTTCTGGCAGCGGAATTTACCAACTGCCTGATCCGCGGGTTTAACTATGATGCGCTGAAGTACCTGCTGGGGGCCGGAATAATAATAGTATTGAGTGTTATTGTGTGGGAGATCATTTTCAGGCTGCAAAAGATCAAACATACCGGTCAGGAAAAAGGCCTGCTGCTGATCTACGCCGCTATGTTGTTTGAATACGGCACCTACGTGGTGATCTATATCTTCGATTATTTCCTTCCTGATGCTTCCTCTACCACGGATAATTTTCTGGTATATTATTTATCCTCTCTTATAGCCCTCGCTGTGGCTGTGTGCGGATTTTTAACCAGGGGCATAAATGCACCTGCCGTTAAAGAACGGTTTGAAACCGAAGCCGCTTATATTCCTGATTTCTGGCTTACAGAAGAATTTGAATAACGGTAGACGGCAATCGGCAGTCGGCAGTGGTTGCTGAAATTTTTAATTACCGATTAAATCTAAGCCGCTATTGCCGATTCACGACTGCCGATTCACGATTATAAATTGATAATTGCGTATGCTGTTTCGCTCACATACGGACCGCCGGGATAATGTGCGGTATAGTCGAGGTTGATCCAGTACTGACCGTTTTGTTCGTGGTAGTACATGTTGTCGATGGTTTCGTTGCCAAACAGATGGATCACCGCCTGTTGCATCAGTTCAAACTGCTTTTCGTCGCCGCAGTATAATTCAGGATACAGGTGTCCGTCTGTCAGGATCATACGGCAGCGGGCGCCGATCGATTTCATACACGAAGCCATCAGAATAGAGTGATCGTCGCAATCGCCCCCCAGACCGTTAAGGATCGTTTCGCGGGCGGTAGCAAAATATTCGTCTCTTTCTGAGTCGGAAACGTATTTAAAATGGCCGTTAACATATTTGAACAATGATAACAGCCGCACCAGTGAGCCGTATTTGGGATAATATTCGTCGAAATTCTCCAGCGAGTGCTGAACAGAAAAGTTGCGGACTACCGAATCGGTAGCAATTACTTTAGATTGAAGTTGTTTAACTGTTTTGGTAAGCGGGCCATCAAAGAAAGTAGGGCGCAATACCAGGTCAATTTCTTTTTGTTCTTTATTTCCCCAGTTATTTTGCACCATCGTTTTGTAATCCCTGATCATATTGCCGAAACCGTATCCGTTGGTAAGCTGATTGTAAATCAAAACAAGTATCAGCAGGCCAACTGCCGGTAACAGCAGGAACCGGAAAAGCCGGAGCGTAAGCCATGTGAGAACGGCAGCAAGAATAATGGAAACCGTTAAGTCGAGGTTCCAGTTGCCGATTACCAACGGCGGAATATACCGGTTGATAAGGGGCGCCAATGGAATTACTGCCAGTATACTGATTAACACCAGCAGCACCTTTCGGGTTTGGCTATATTTATCCTGGACTTGGGTCATATCGCACTAATTTACAGACAACGCAAAATCATGCCTTTTTTTTATATGGCAAGTGTTAAAGCTTTCTGTATTTTAATCAGTAATGAATTTACCTGATAGTGCAGTAAAACATTATATGGAGAATATCAGGCCTTATTCAGCAGTGTGCCGGAAATTGAATCCCCCTTCAGGCAAACAATATGGGCAAACGGCTTAAGCAAATCTACTAAAAACAGGCCAATTTGAAAATGGGCAAATTTGAAAATTTGAAAATGGCAGAAAGCGTGAAATAGAAAATGTGCTAATGAACCGGGATTGATTCCCATTTTCAAATTAGCACATTTTCAAAACTTGTCCCGATATGTCGGGATTTTCAAATTCGTTATTCGTCGTCCTCTTCCTCATAATAAGCATCCTGACTGTCGTTGTAAACTGCTTCCCACTCTTTTACTTTGTCGTCGCTCAGCAGCTCCAGGATGTCGAAAATAGGATCCGATTTCTTTTTCCACTGCAGTACCGGCATATCTTCATATTGTGTGACATACAGGCACTGATCTGTTTCCACGGTTATTTTAATAAGCGTTACAGGTTCGTCTTCTTTTTCCTGTATCAAATAATAACAGCCGGGCTCTAATAATGCATATGAATACATACTAATATCCTCCACCTTTTTTAATGTTTCAAAAAAGAAGAATCAACAGGTAGCAATCCGAACTTAACGGGTAGTGTACGTTTCTCGATCTTCAGAATTTAATGGGTGCGCCGTGTAGTATAATGGGGTGTGTAAGTAAGTTTTTCGATAGGCGTACCTCCCAAAATTAGGACAAATAATGACAATGGCCATATTCCGGATTACCGGTAACAGGAATTTAAAAAATATTCAAAATTGACTATTGAAAATCAATTAATTAAGCGTTTTTCCGTCAGCACCCGGGATTATTTGATTGAGGAAATTTAATTTTTCCAGATTTTGTTCACATTACCGGTGAAGGGTGGGGCGCCCCTGGTTGTTCAGGCCCCTATTAGCCCAAAGATTCAGGGGGCTACCCTTCGAATCATGCCGCACGTTGCCTTGCTTTTACCCGCATCAGCTGAATGCCCCTTACTTTTTGATTTTTTACCGTATGAATGGAGATCTGCAAACGGCGGGCGATCTGCCGATTGCTGAGGCCGCCGATATAACTCATCAATACAATTTTGCGGCACTGAAGGGGTAAAAGCTCCAGCAGGGCACATATTTCCTGCAGTACCTCGGTACGGGTCATCTGGTTCAGTACGAAGTCTTCAAAATCGTCTGTAAGCAAACTCAGTGTTTCTTTTGCCCAGGCTCGCCGACGCGCCTGCAGCCGATGATTTAAACAGGCATTACGGGTACTGATATACAGAAATGTTTTTACGGCCAGGAGTGAGTTAAAATCTTTTTGTTTCTGCCAGTATTTGAGAAATATCTCTGTTACAATATCTTCGGCCGCTAATGCATCGGGCATCAATTTCCGGGCGAAGAATACAAGGGGATTATAAAAATGTTTAAAAGCGGCGTCAAATGTGCCAGGTTCATCTTCATGTGCCGGATGAACGACATTACAGGAATTTGATTTGTACATACAAAAGGTTTACTGGTTATTGTGAGCGCAGACTGTTCAGAGTTGGGAAGAATGTGTGTGCAAAAAGAACCCACCTGATTAATACCGTTATATACAGGAATCCCGATAGCTATCGGGGAGATCAGGCCTGAGTATTTACCAGGTAACTACTATAAAAATGCGATAACAGGGGATCACATTTTTATGGTCTTGCCAAAAGTGTTGCCATTAAAGCATCGAAACCAAAGATAGGGAAAAAGTGTAATGTGGGGCTACTGTCCCACGATATTTAGACGATTTTCGGGGATATTACCCCGTTTTTAAAAACGGTATAATGGCTCAGGGGCAGGACAAGGAAATATTAAAAAAAATCGGCGATAATTTGAAAAAGATCAGGACCGGCAAAGGTCTGAGTCTTCGTGCCTTGTCACATAGATGCTCAATTGATTTCAGCGATATCGGAAAAATTGAACGTGGTGAAAACAACGCCACCGTTCTAACCCTGAACCAGCTTGCAGAAGCTTTAGAGATACCGTTATATGATTTGTTTAAGTTTGAACAAGAGTCATAAGTTATAATAGGTGCAAGGTACCGGATCCTGTTACTTACTACCTAACCTGTGTAACGTTGAAGTATCAGTTGTACAATTGTTTTTCGCGATGCAAAAGCCGGCAGGTCCTTTTCTTCAATTATTTCTACCAGACTTGCAAGCTCCTCATCGTGTACCGAATATCTGATCCAGTTAGAATAATCTTTCCTTTTTAAATGAAACAGCCATGTTTCTTCATCTACACCCTGCGCCATTTGAGTAAAGATCATCAGATTATAGGCTTTTAAATTCAGCTTTCCTTCGGGCCCCCTAAAATAAAAGCTGTTGTAATCCATATCGCCGGTGGCATATTTCTTCTTATGTCTTTGTAAAAGATGAACAGGAATACCGGTTTTTATCAGAAAGGGTGAAGTACCTGCCTCAGTTTCCCAAACCCATGCATGGCCTTTTTGCAGTGGTGTTACTATGTTTTCGGAAAATGTAAGTCCGCGCAACCTGCCAAATTCATGAACGGCTCTGTCGGCATCATCACCCATAGAAATCAATGTTGAGGTTTTATTCAGAATGGTTTCATTCATTACCTGAGGCGTTGTGGTAATGAACAGGAAATTTCTGAAATCACCGGGAAGGTCATAGAAGGAAGGAGCTGCAGGCGCCGGCAGCATATGATGCGCTTCATCGCCAATGATCCAGTGCGGATGACCGGTTTCTTTGCGCATTTGCGTGAGAGCTGATAACAGGCTGTTAAAAAAACGCGGTCTGTCTTCAAGCGGAATAGCTAAAATGCAAACCACAACACTTTGTGCAGGATGTTGCAATAGCGCAGTCACTTCTTCCACAACAGGTGCATGAATGCTGTCGCCGATCTTAATAACGCCGGGAAGATCTACATAATCTCCTTCGGGATCAACCAAACAGAACTGATAATTTTTTTCAATCAGTTTTTCCAGCACAAAAGTGGTTAAAGTGGTTTTACCGCTTTTGGTAATGCCTGAAAGCAAAATGCCGGGGCCGTACGGACTGATTCCATATTCCTCTCCATTGGCCCGCTGACCCAGTGGTAAAAAATGTTTGGTTAAAACAGCATCCAGTTCCGACAGATCATTTTCCAGTAATCTGCTGATCAGCTGCATAACGCCTTTGCCATGCGGATAACTGGTGACCCAGTCGGCCATTTTCTGAACGGCAGGTAAAGCATTTGAAACTGCAACGGCGCATTCTGCCGCCTGCAGCATGGCGCCATCATTTTCGGCATCACCAACGGCTACCACATTATGTAGTGAGATATTTAACTCCTTTAATGATTCTTTTAAACCTCTGGCTTTGTTAATGCCTGTCGGCAGAATCATCACTGCACCTTTGTTGAAGATCACCTGAAGCTCAAGCCCTGAATTTTTAATTGTTTCCAATACAGTTGTATGATGTGGTTCCCATGTGGCAACGATCACTTTTCCTACTGAAAGCGGAGAAACACCACGTCGCCGCAATTCTTCAATAAAAGAGGGTGGCGGCAATTCGCCGAGTAATCTTTCTTCTTTTGTAGCGGGATTATACAGCAAAGCGCCGTTTTCAGCAACAATTCTGTCGAACAATACATGCGCCGGAAAAACTGATTTCAATTCTTCCAGTTCACGACCGCTTACCAATATTAATTTTCGGGTAGATGCTTTAAAACGGTACAATGCATCAATAACACACTGGTCAACTTTTCCATGGGTAGCCAGTGTTCCATCGTAATCTGCCGCCAGGCTTAGGTATCTCATATTACTAGTAAACTAACAATCATTCGGCCAGTACCTTAGTATTTTTTTCTTAAAACAAACCGTGCAAAAAAATACCCATTTGCAGCGTTTTGCGCAGAATTATGGCCTTATATCATTGAGAAGGCAGGATGCAATTCGAAAAGATGAGTTACAGGTAGAATCTACTTGTTTTTAGATACTTTCAACTGGCATAAAAGTTTAAGAAACTTATTAAAAAAAACTATTTATGCGAGCCATTTGGACCGGCGCCATCGGTTTTGGCCTGGTAAACATTCCCATAAAAATTTACAGCGCAACGCAAGGCAGCGAGCTTGACCTTGACATGCTGGATAAGAAAGACCATGCCAATATTCGCTTTCAGCGGGTAAATGAAAAAACCGGAAAACAAGTTCCGTGGGAAAATATTGTTCGGGGATACAACCTCGACGGGCATTATGTTGTACTAACCGACGAAGACTTTGAAAAGGTAAGGCCGGAGAAAAATAAGATCATTACCATCACAGAGTTTGTAAATGAAACAGATATAGATTCAATGTTTTACGAAACTCCGTATTATCTGGCTCCTGAAAAAAGTGGTGTTAAGGCGTATAACCTGTTGCGTGAGGCACTGCAGGAAACGGGAAAGGCCGGTTTAGGTACCTATGTATTACGGAACAAGGAAACCCTTGGATTAATAAAACCACACGACGACGTATTGGTTCTGAATAAGATCCGTTTTGCCGAAGAGATCCGCGATGCCAATGAGCTGGATGTAAAAACTTCAAAAAGTAATCCGGCCGAACTGAAAATGGCCATTGCGCTGATCAATCAGTTGACCGGAGAATTTGACATCAGCGAGTATAAGGACACCTATTCTTCGGAACTGATGAAACTGATTAAAAATAAGGCAAAAGGAAAGAAAATTCCTGCTCCTACCATGCGTGTGGTGCATTCGCGATCAAAAGATCTTATGGAACAACTGAAAGCCAGTCTGGAGAAAAAAGGGCGTAAAGCTTCGTAAAGGGTGAGCCACCCTTGATCTTCAGGTTGATGCACGTTGAGCAATTAAGGGTGACTCACCCTTCCGGTTGCTCACCTTCATGCGGGAATGATTTTTTATTATAACACTTATTACACTAAAATCTTACGCTGTGGAACATCAACAAATTAAAGAAATCCTGAATGACCTCGCGACTATCAACCGTGAACGGGCTAAGGCTTACGAAGATGCGTCTTTTCTGAACTTTATTTTTAATCTTGAACTACGGGGCACTTTTGCTTTACTGGCCAACCAAAGCCGCCAGAACAACTTTATGCTCCGTCAGCACCTGGAACAGTTGCCTGCTCACAATGCATTTGGTAAAAAGCCGATGCCCGAGCTTACATTTGGCGATTTGTATAACCAGTGGAAAAATATGGCCATTTCCTTTTCAGGCCCTAATGTGCATGAAATGCTGAAATCGTGCGAACAGGGCGAGGAAGCCGTTCAAACCATTTACAAAAGGGCTATGGAAATGTTTCCTTTAGACAATCAGTTTCAGTATGTGCTGGAAAATCAGATGAGAGGGTTGCAACATTCTCACAGCATTATAAAAGGAATCCTGAATCATCCGCATCAGGCGATGCCGAAAAGGGTAAGTTAATAGGTTTGTAAGTTGATAAGTTAATAAGTAAACATCTCAACCTGTCAACATATCAACTTTTCAACCTATCAACCTAATGTATTGATCTTCGCAAGTACTTTCTTCAAATTAATTCCTTTGCCAAGTACCGGTTTAAACAGGTCGCCTGTTTCTTTTACCCGGTCGTACAGGTTTTTAATGGTAAAATCCTGAATGCTTAATCCTTTTTTTACTTCATCCCAATCCAGGGGAGCAGAGGCTGTAGCGCCCGGTTTAGGGCGTAAAGAGTAGGGCGCCGCAATGGTTTGAATAGAACGGTTTTGAAGATAATCGAGATAAATTTTGTCTTTTCTTTTTGCAGGGCTTCTTTCCAGACTGGTAAATGATGGAATTTGCTGGTGAATGAATGTAACCAGTAATTCAGCCAGTTGCCTTGACTGATCGTAATCATATGCAGCACCTAACGGAATATAAATATGTAAACCGGTGGAACCCGATGTTTTGCAAAATGAATCTATCCCCAGTTCATCAGTCAATTGTTTTATTACCTGAGCCGTTTCAATCACTTTGTCAAAACTGATATCGCCGGGATCGAGGTCTATTACACACCAGCTTGGATTGTCGGGTTTTTGAATGGTGCTGTGCCAGGGATTCATTTCAATACAACCCAGATTGGCCATATACATTAAAGTAGCTTCATCAGTGCATACAAGATATTCTTTTGGCTGACCTTCTACTATATAATCATGGCGAACGATCCAGTCGGCTACTTTTCCTGTAACATCTTTCTGATAAAAACCTGGCTTCTTTATGCCATCGGGAAAGCGGTTGAGCGATTGCGGCCTGTCTTTCATATACGGCATTATATAGGGCGCTATCTGATAATAGTAATTCAGCATATCCCTTTTGGTGATTTTATCAGCAGGCCAGTATACTTTATCAAGATTGGTAAAAGTTAATTCCCGTTTGCTGATGATTACTACCTGATCTTTTTCTTTCCCATTTAATAAAGCTTCTTTCGCTGACGCTGCTTTTGAAGCTGTTTTCTTTTTAGCTGTTTTAGTTGGCATTTTAGCGGAGGTGGTTTGTTTTTGAATAGGTGCGCTTTCTTTTTCAATTGCGTCCGGATCAACTGATACCGCTTTTTCTTTTTTCACATCCCGCGCGTCTTTGTCTTCGCGCAAGCCCATAAAGATCGGCTGGCGAAGGATATTGTCTTTTGTCCATTCAGAAAACTTCACCTCACATACCAGTTGCGGCTTTACCCATGTGCAGGGCATATTGGTTTTGGGCTTTTCCGCAAAGGGTGATTTGGATATTACGAGCGGTTTTAGTTTCTTATATGCTTCATTTAATGATTTTTCGGTAAAGCCTGAACCGGTATGGCCTACATATATCAGTTTATCCTTTTCATATACGCCCAATACAAGTGCACCAAAATGTTTACGGCTTCCGCGCGCCTCGGTAAAACCGGCAATGACCACTTCCTGCCGCTGAGTAGTTTTTATTTTTAACCATTGTTTGGTGCGCACTTCCGGGGTATAGTTGCTGTTGGCATGTTTGGCCATAATGCCTTCGAGTCCCTGCTTTGCGGCTGCTGCAAAAAAGCTTTCTCCATCTTCTTCTACATGATCGCTGTAACGCACTGTTGCATCGTCGGGTAAGATGCTTTTCAGAATTTCTTTTCTTTCAATAAGGGGCAGGTCCATTACATTATATCCGTTGATCCATAACAGATCGAATACATAGTATACCAGTTCGCCCTGACCTGTTTTTTGCCATTGTTGTAATAGCTGAAAATCTCCTTTGCCTTCCTCATTAAGCGCAACGATCTCTCCGTCGAGCAGGGCATTTAACTCCAGCGCCTGTAGTGCATCGGCGACAGATGAGAATTTATTATTAAAAGAGAGATTCTTTCTCGACATGAGCGTTGCCTTCGCTCCGTTAACATATGCCAGCGCCCGGTATCCGTCCCACTTAATTTCAAAGATCCAGTCTTTGTCGTTGAATGGTTCATCGGTGAGGGTAGATAGCATCGGAATAACATCTGAAGGCATGGCTTCGCGTGTGCCTTTTTTAATGAGTGCTTCTATGTTGGACGGGACTTTTTTTTTAGTGGCTTTCACCTTTTTTGGAGCAGTAGCGGATGATGATTTTTTTGATGATGTAGCAGCCTTAGGTTTTTTAGTTGTGCTGCTCTTTCTGTTACTTACCCATTCATGGGTGCTTTCTTTAGCCACCTGTTCCAGCTTCATGCCTGATTGAACAGATTTATCTTTTTTTGTAATATCAGCATCGGTCGCGTATTTATCGCGGTGCTTGATCAGCAGCCACGAATTTTCGCCACGTCCTTTTGTTTGCACCAGTGCAAATTCGCCTTTCAATTTTTTGCCATGCATTCTGATCTTAAGCGATCCTTTATGCAACTGACTTAATAAATCCTTCTCGGCTTTCTTTCCTTTTTCGATGGATTCTATCGGTTCATACGTGCCTTCGTCCCATACGATCACTGTTCCGGCGCCATAATTACCTTCCGGTATAATGCCTTCAAAATCTTTATAATCGTAGGGATGGTCTTCTACCATCATCGCCAGCCGTTTGTCCTGTGGATTCATGGAAGGGCCTTTGGGGATAGCCCATGATTTTAACACGCCTTCCATTTCGAGGCGAAAATCATAATGCAGATGCGAGGCGGCGTGTTTTTGAACAACAAAATGAAGTACGCCATCGGAGGCTTTCTTTTTGCCTTCCGGTTCCGGTGTTTTATTAAACGACCGTTTCTTTTTATAAGCGGAAAGACCCATTACTGTTTGCGGTTTGTTGTTTGTAGTTTGTTGTTGCTACCGCATTTTGAATTGTGAATTAATTCAAATTCTTCACTCACATTCCCCATTTCTCATTTAATGAAGGTAAGCAGAATCTGCTGAAATTGCGGCAGGTCCTGGATGTGCGGTATATGGCCTATGCCGGGAAGTTCAATCAGGATACCATTAGGAAGCTGTTCTTTGGTTTTTTTGCCGAGGGCCGGGTATTGTCCGTACCTTTTTTTGTCATCGTCATTTAACAGTGCTTTTCCTACAACTGTACGGTCTTCATCGCCAATGATCAGCAGGGTAGGAGCGGCAATGCGGTCCCACTCGTAACATACCGGCTGGTCGTATATCATTTGATAGGTTACGGCATTCACCCACGCTATATGATCAAAATCAGGGTTTTTTAAATCCTGCGCCTGCGCCTGTACGTATTGCTCGTATTCGGGTTTCCATTGCGGGTAATAACCTTCCTGATATTTTTTATATGACTCATAGGTGGCGGCTTTTTCCTGTTTATACAACTCCATAGTGGTTTGATAAGGAATGAACCGGTGATAATCTTCCAGCCCTATAGGGTCTTCCAGTACCAGTCTTTCTGTTTTATCTGGATACATCATGGCAAAACGGGCTGCCAGCATACCGCCCATGGAATGCCCCACCACGGTAATTTTCTGAATGTGTAGCGAATCGAGTAATTGCATGGTGGCGTAAGCGAGTAAATGAAAGCTGTAGTGCAGATCGGGCCTGTCTGATTGTCCCCATCCCGGCTGATCAGGAACAATTACCCTATAGCCTGCTTTTACGAGGAAGGCAATCACATCTTTCCAGTAATATCCGTTGAAGTTTTTACCGTGAAGAAGAAGTACTGTTCTACGTGGGGCTGTGTCGGGTTTAACATCCATGTAGGCTATCTGTACCTGTTTATTCTCCAGCATAATGCTGAATTTTGAAATAGGGTACGGATATGCTACCTGCGCCTGTACCAATACAGTTGTTAACAGGCAGAAAATTAAGACTATAATTGCAGGATAATGTTTATGCGACATATATGTTTATCAGTTAGATTTCCTACATTCTTCGACTACGCTCAGAAGTATACAAAGCCCTGAGCGTAGCCGAAGGCTGCGGGATATTAATCCAGTTCTCCAATAACTCTTTCCTTTACAACATCGATCAGCTCGTTTAATTCACGCGGATCCATAATTGTTTTTTTTCTGTTCATATCCGATTCGTTAAACAATACATCACCTTGTTTTGATATGGTAAACAGATAATTGTCGTCATCAGACAATACATCATACACGATATAGTCGCCAAAATCCCGTTCCTTGAACTGACAGATAATGGTTTTGCGGCCAACCGGTATTTCCATTGTCTTTGTTTGCAATTCTTCCATAACCTATAGATTAATGTGAAAAGATAGCCTGTTCTTCACGTTCCTGAACCGGGATCTTCTTGATGAGATCATCGTAGTTTTTGGCGTCCTGTGTACTATAGGCGCCATAGGCATCCATAGTATATCCCATAGTGCCGTCATTCGCTTCAATTAAATAAACGATAGATGAATCACCGGGGTCAGATGCCCCTTCAAAACGATAGGTTCTTATAATGGTGAGCTCTTCGGGTTTATATATCTTTCCGTTGGTGGTGGTAAAGCCATCCCCTTTAATAGTAAACTCATTATCATGATGCTGTTGCCTGAGTCCTTCAAGAACAGCGGTTAATGTTGTCATTTCTGAAGGTTTGGTTTCCATAACTAAAGTATTTAATCGTGAATCGGTTTTCGGAATTTTAATAACATAGTTCAAAAAGCTATGCCACCCTTAATAAGCTGAATTTGAAATAGCTGCTTTGTTTCTTTGCACCACATAGGCATATAGGACACATAAGAAGCCACATAGTTTGCTTCGATATCTATGTGAAATTCTATGTTTCCTATTGTGTCTATGTGGTGCGAAAGGCAAAAGCTAGAAAGCACTAAATCAAATTGCAGAAATATTTCCCCACCGGCTGGCATGCAGGAGATCCTAATTATCTCATTGTTATGTTTTTGCTATTTCTTTCAATATGTAAGAACATGGCATAATATTTTGATTTCTGATATAAGTCGATAATTTTTTCTCTCGGGTAGTTTCAATTCGTTAGAAGAGTTGAGATGATCCTGCATACGATTAAGTAACGGGAAAAAAATATCACAGGCCCCGGATAACTTCCGGGGTTTTTTTTATAGTTAGTTGTATTTTAGTATAGGCATATTTTTTAGAAACATGAATAGGTAGATTTTATTCTAATTAATAACTTTCACCCTAAATTTTGTTGTATGCTAGAAATTATTAGTCGCGATATGCAGTATGATGCTTATTTCGACCCACGTCAGCCGAAACAATCTCCCGATGAAAAAGAGGAAGATCTGGAAGATGATGAAGAAGTATGGTCCGATGAAGATGGAGACGAAGACGATGATGATGAATTAGAAGATGAGGACGAGTTAGAGGAAGCAGGAGCAGGAGATGTTGAAGAAGATTTTGAAGAGGAAGAAGACGAAGAGGAGGAGATTTAAGAAATTAAAAAGCCGTGTCACAGTTCTGAGCTGTGACACGGCTTTTTTTTAGAATGTATCTCTTTTTTCGTCTTTTTTGACCTGTTTCTTTTTATCATCCTGACGATGATCTCCCCTCATGCCCATTTCTCCGCGAACGTCTTCTTCATTGGCAGTACGCTGGAAATTACGATCTGTTTTATCCCATCCCTGTGGTTGTGGCTTGGTCTGTTTGTTTTTATCTTTTTCCATAACCTGCTATTTAAGTGATAAATGAATTTCCTTTCAACCTATAGCACAAAAAAAATTATACCCTCCATAGCTTCCGTTTTTTTAAGGCTGCTGTAAAAACCTGATGATTTTTTTTCGCTTCTATTCTGGTCTGCGAATTGCACTTCCCACTCTTATATTAAAAAAATTATCAGGAAAAAATATTGTATGGAGGCATCGACTCAGAAAGACCATTTACCCGAAATAGCCAACAGAGAATGGTGGAAAGAAGTAATTGTTTATCAGGTTTATCCAAGAAGTTTTAAAGACAGCGATGGCGATGGCGTAGGCGACCTGAAAGGCATTATATCAAAACTGGATTATCTAAAAAGCTTGGGTGTAGGCGCCATTTGGCTAAATCCTGTTTATGCTTCCCCAAACGACGATAATGGTTACGACATCAGCAATTACGAGGAAATAATGAAAGAGTTTGGTACCATGGAAGATTTTGATACCATGCTGAAAGGATTGCACGACCGGGGTATTCGCCTGATCATGGACCTCGTTGTTAATCATACAAGCGACGAGCATCCCTGGTTTGTTGAATCAAGAAAATCGCGCGATAATCCGTATCGTGATTATTATCACTGGTGGCCGGCTGAAAAAGGTACACCTCCACAGCGATTTAGTTTTTTTGATCCGCATGGCAGCGGCTGGGCCTTTGATGAAACCACCAATTCTTATTACCTGCATATCTTCTCCCAAAAACAACCTGACCTGAACTGGGAATGTGAAGCCGTGCGTAAGGAGATCTATAAAATGATGCGCTTCTGGTTCGACAAAGGCGTTGATGGTTTTCGCCTCGATGCTATTTCCTATATTTCAAAAGACCACAGCTACCCGGAAGTAAGTAAGAAAGATCTGAAAGACAAATATCATGGCGACTGGTCGTATTTCTATGCCAAAGGGCCGAAACTGCATGAGTATCTGCAGGAGATGCACCGTGAAACATTCGATCATTACGATGTAGCGACAGTTGCTGAATTGCCCGGCATACAAAAAAAGGAAGCATTGCTGTTTGTGCATTCCGACAGAAAAGAGCTGCATATGTTGTATCACTTTGAAGGAATGGGGCTCGACAGACTGCCATCAGGTTTTAAGCGGCCTAATCCAAAAGGATATCAACTGACTGAATTTAAAAGAGTATATACCGAATGGGACCATGTGTTTGAACGCGAAGGGTGGGGCACTGTATATCTTGGTAACCACGATCAGCCCCGTATGCTCACACGTTGGGGAAATGATAGCGCGGAGTTCAGGATAGTATCGGCCAAAATGCTCATCACTTTTTTGCTTACCATGCGGGCCACACCTATTTTTTATAATGGCGATGAACTGGGCATGCGTAATATCAGGTTTGAAGATATTAACGATTACCGGGATATTGAAACAAAGGCCATGTATCAATATATTCAGAAAAAGGGATCGGGCACCAAACGTTTTATGCAGGATATGAAATTAACGGCGCGTGATAACAGCCGCACGCCCTTTCAATGGAATGCTACGGCCAATGCCGGATTTACCACCGGTACGCCATGGATAAAAGTGAACGAAGATTATGTATTTGTGAATCAGGAAGCACAGGATGCCGATGAAAATTCGGTATTGAATTATTTCCGTAAACTCACCCGGCTTCGCAATGAGCGGCTACCATTGATATACGGTCATTATACTTTGTATGATTATGATCATCCCAAGGTGTATGCATATACCCGCACCTTGGGTAAAGAAGGTTTACTGGTGGTTATGAATTTTTCAAAAGAACCGGTGCCCTGGCATATTCCTGATCCGTTGCAGGTAGGCAAAACGCCATTGGTTAACAACGAATCAATCCTGCAGATCAATCATGAAACAAATGAATTGACTTTATTACCGTATCAGGCTTTGATCTTTGATTTAGTTCCTTAGCTACAATTCTTTCACCACATAGGCACATAGAACAGATAGAAAACCACATAGTTTGCGGTGATACCTATGTGAAATTCTATGTTTCCTATATGCCTATGTGGTGCAAAAAAAAGAATATCGAATATGAAAAAATTTAAGTGGGCCATCGTTGGTTCCGGACAAATCGCCGAAGAATTTGCCCATGATATTAAACTGGCAAGAGGGCAGACCATACAGGCTGTTGTTGGACATACTATGGAAAAAGCAAAAGCTTTTGCTTCAGCAGAAAATATACCGCAGCATTTCGATAACCTCGATTTATTACTGCAGCAGGGCGGTATCGATGCCGTTTACATTGCAACGCCGCATACATTACATTATAAACAAACGCTTCAATGCCTTTCTCATAAAATACCGGTGCTGTGCGAAAAGCCATTGGCCATTAATAAACAACAGGTAAAAGAAATGATCACGGCTTCCGAACAAAACAATACCTTTTTAATGGAAGGCATGTGGATCAGGTTTTTGCCCAGTATTCAAAAAGTATTGGAGCTGATTGAAGAAGATGCCATTGGTAATATTGTTTCTATAAAAGCCGATATGAGTTATCGCGCCCCGCGTGATGCCGGCAACCGGTTCTATGATCCTGAAAAAGGCGGCGGATCATTGCTTGATCTGGGTATTTATCCGGTGTATCTGGCGCATTTGTTATTGGGGAAGCCCAATACCATACAGGCCTGGGCACGGTTAACGAATGAACACATCGATGAAGGCTGTGCTGCCTTGTTACATTACGACAAAGGCGTGTATGCTGTTATTGAATCATCACTGATCATGCAAATGGAGTGGCTGGCTAAAATATATGGCGATAAAGGAAAGATTACCATACAACGACCATGGAATGAAATGCCAACAGCTATTGTACTGGAAACCTATGATGGAAAGTCAACTTCGTATCCATGTCAGTGGGAGGGGAAAGGATTGCATTATGAAATAGATGAAGCGTATTCCTGCATACAAAAAGGCAATATTGAAAGCGAGCATTTTTGCCACCACTTCAGCCTCGATCTTATGGACACTATGGATGAAATAAGAAGACAGACGGGTATTCAATACCCGATGGAATAATGAATGTCGAATTTTTCACTTGAAAAATTGTAGGCTCATCTCCTCCCTCGGAGGGGATGGAACCTCTGATATTCGATATTTATAACTATCTTCCTTCTATGAAAAAAATTTGTAGCCTTTTCCCTTTGCTGCTGTTGTACGGCCTGCTATTCGCTCAAACAGATTCTACTGCAGGTTATTTTTCTTCTTTCGACGGAACAAAGATCTGGTACGAAGTAAAAGGCGCGGGTGAACCCGTGGTGCTGGTGCATGGCTTCATTGTAAATGGTGAATCGTGGAAGAAAGCAGCTCTGTATAACGATCTGATAAGAGCAGGTTATAAGGTAATAACGTTCGATATGCGTGGCAATGGCAGATCTGATAAACCACATACTGATGCTGCCTATGCCAATGATGCCGAGGCAAAAGACATTATGGGTTTATTAACCAGTTTGAAAATAACAAAGTATAATGTAGTTGGTTATTCACGTGGTTCTATCATTACTGCTCGTTTACTGGTGCTGGACAACAGAGTCAATAAGGCTGTACTGGGTGGTATGGGAACTGATTTTACCAATCCCGAATGGCCGCGCCGCATAGCATTTTATCATGCATTATCGGGCGATTCGGTACCGGAGCTGGCGCCGGTGGTTAATTATGTAAAGAAATCAGGGCTCGATCAACAGGCGCTGGCTTTGATGCAGAAATATCAGCCTTCTACCCCGCAGGAAGCATTGAAAAAAGTAAAACAACCGATACTGGTAATTTGTGGCAGCGAAGACAATGATAATGGATCAGCGGCATCGCTGGCAAAGTTGTTTACAAACAGCACTTTTAAAACCGTTCCCGGCGATCACAACCATGCTTCAGGAACACCTGAGTTTTCGGCGGCAGTATTGAATTTTTTACAACATTAAATTACTGTATCAACTCCACCTTCAAATTACGCACTATACTAAACGGCATAGTAGTCTGACAATTGTTATACTGATCGTCGCAATACAATTTCATTTTCAACGACAGCTTGTTCACCATCGTAGCTTCCTTTAGTTTCCCATCCTTTTTTTGAACAGTGCTGTTGATGGTAAAGTATTCTTTTCCATACAACACGTTATAGCGGTTGTTGAAGGGTCTCACCATCTGAAAATTGTTCAGCGTATCAGGTGCAACCGGTGTATTCATATCGGGTGTTAAAAAATGCAGACAGGTATCTGCCGGAGGCAGAAAGCTCGTTTCAAGCCATGCATTGTCTTTGTTTGCATCAGTAAGTGTTACACGCACAGCCAAACAATCATTTCCTTTCAGAATATCTTTTCCATTGGAAAAATCGCCTTTCAGCATTTCCTTTTGAACATATACATCACCTTTCTTTTTTAAACCGGCAACACCCAGCTTAGGACTAATGGCTACCAGGAAAGTATTGAAATCGGTTATTTCACCCGTCATATCGGCGACTTCGATTTTGGGAATATTCATTTGGCCTTTTGGATGCAATGAAATACGATAGGGCTGCACCTTGATAGCGTCTGCTGTTCGATCAGAAGTGTCTTTTGGTGTGATCACTTTTTTTGAGATCCAGTGCACTTCATCGTAGGGTATGCCACTACTGTCGGTTACTACCTGTAATTCACACACTGAAATGATGGTCGATTGCCAGGCGCCATTATGTAGAACCTGTGTTGTTAAGCGATAGCGATAATGCTCGCCAGGCTTGTATTTTCTTTCAAAACCGGATTGTGACAACAATGATAAAGGAGTGCTTACGATAAGGAGTAAACAAATCAGGATTAGGTTCGGTTTCACTAATAAATATTTGAAGGTTGAATAATTAATTTTGCTTGTTGAAGTAAAATACTTTAAAAAGTTGTATTCCCTTCAATATTCAACATTGGAAATTCGAAATTCAATATTGCCCGTGGTACTAAGGTTGCATCAGGTATTATAAAAATATCTTATGGCAACGGCAGTTAAAAGAAAGAAAAAAGCGACCACTGCACGTAAAACAGCCACTAAGCGGAAAAGTGCAGCTAAGAAATCTCCAAAGAAGAAATGGTCGCATAGAGTAATGGAAACCAGCGATGCGTTAGACCTTGACTCGGGTATCTTCAAATCGAAAGATCCTAAAAAAATAGCGCGCTCATTAAAGCGGTCTGCCGAAAGAAGCAAACGGAAAAAAGGAACGCCTTATCAGTCGGCCATGTCGATGCTGAATTTCTACATTAACAGGGCTGGGAAACACCTGACTGCGAAGGAAAAACAGCCTTTGGAAAAGGCGAAGCATGAATTGAGAGTGGCGTTTGGAAGGGAAGAAGAATAAACCCGATGCTTTGTTCGACTACCGCTCCGAAGTAAAACAGGCCGCTTAGGGCCCCGTGGAAATTCTTCTACAGGTGTGGGTAATATTTTTGATGTAGTAATGTAAAATTACTGATTATGAAAAGTAAGGCAAACATTAAAGGGCATCCTGTACATCCCATGCTCGTAGTATTTCCTATTGCTTTTTTTGTGGGTACTTTATTATTCGATGTGTTAGGCCGTATTTATGAGTCGGCCGATTTGATAACTACTGCGTATTATCTTGAAATAGCCGGTGTAGTGGCTGGTTTAATAACGGCCATACCCGGTATTATTGATTATTTTTTTACTATCCCGCCCAAAAGCTCGGCAAAGAAACGAGGCACGCAACACGGAGTGATCAATGTGATTACAGTAGCTATTTTTGCCTTCGTATGGTTTTACCGGCAGGGCACCAATAATTCGCCTGCTTTAATTATAGTTCTTGAAAGTATTGGCGTTATTGCCATCGGTGTTTCGGGATGGCTGGGAGGCACGCTGGTATATCGTAATCAGATAGGTGTTGATCCGCGTTATGCCAATGCGGGTAAATGGAAGGAGCTGGAGGTTAACCAGGAAAAAGGTCTTATCGAGGCAGCCATGCAGAATGAGCTGGAGGTGAACCAGATGAAGCTGATCGTACTGAAAAACAAGCGTATTGTATTAGGCAAAACCGAGAATGGTTATGTGGCGTTTGATGATAGTTGTACACATCGCGGTGGCTCGCTGGCAGGTGGTGCCATGATCTGCGGTACAGTTCAATGCACATGGCATGGGTCGCAATTCAATGTAACTACCGGCGAGGTAAAGGCTGGCCCGGCCAAAGAAGGCATTAAAACGTATCCGGTAAAAACGTCGGATGGGAAGGTGTTGATTGAAGTGTCCTAACACTTGTTAGTAAAACCATTATCTTTGTCTTTCCAAATAAATACAGTACTTACTATATGAACAAAAAGGAAGTGTACATTATTTCTGCCGTTCGCACGCCCATGGGCAGCTTTGGCGGAGGGCTAAAAGATTTTTCGGCCACTAAGCTGGGTTCCATAGCTATTAAAGCCGCGCTGGAAAAGGCAGGCATTCAACCTCAACAGGTTCAGGATGTATTGATGGGCAGCGTATTACAGGCTAATCTGGGTCAGGCGCCTGCCCGGCAGGCAGCTAAGCTGGCCGGTTTGCCAAATGAAGTGAATTGCACCACGGTTAACAAGGTTTGCGCCAGTGGTATGAAAGCTATTGCGCAGGCTGCCCAAAGCATTGCATTGGGTGATGCCGATGTGGTAGTTGCCGGCGGTATGGAAAGCATGAGCAATGTGCCATTTTATGTAGACAGCATGCGCTGGGGAAATAAGTATGGCAACAGCAGTTTAATCGACGGATTGGCAAAAGACGGTTTGACCGATGTATATAACGGTCAGGCGATGGGCAATGCCGCTGAGTTGTGTGCAAAGGAATGCGGCATCAGTCGGGAAGATCAGGATGCATTTGCCATTGAAAGCTATAAACGCAGTCAGGCCGCCTGGTTAAACGGAAAGTTTGAAAATGAAGTAATACCGGTTGAAATTCCTCAACGCAAAGGCGACCCGATCATCTTCTATAAAGATGAAGAACCTTTCAACGTAAAATTTGATAAAATACCTGAGCTTAAACCTGCATTTCAGAAAGATGGAACGGTAACCGCAGCCAATGCAAGTACCATGAACGATGGCGCTGCTGCGCTGGTTTTGATGAGTAAGGAAAAAGCAGAGGAACTGGGATTAAAACCCATTGCCAAAATTATTTCTTATGCCGATGCCGAGCAGGCGCCTGAATGGTTTACCACCACGCCGGCAATTGCAGTTCCCAAAGCTGTTGCCAAAGCGGGTTTGCAAATGAGTGATATCGACTACTGGGAGCTGAATGAAGCGTTTTCTGTTGTAGGTATTGAAAATACAAAGCGCATGAAGCTCGATCCTGCCAAAGTAAATGTGCATGGCGGCGCTGTTTCATTGGGGCATCCGTTGGGATGCAGCGGTGCGCGTATTATTGTTACATTGATCAATGTGTTGAAACAAAATAAAGGTAAGTACGGCGCTGCCGGTATTTGTAACGGCGGCGGTGGTGCTTCGGCGATGGTGATTGAAAATGTGGCCTAAGAGGGTATAGGAGAAGAAGGAGAAAAGGAGATATTCTGAATAAGTCTCTTTTTCTCCTTCTACTTTTATAGCTCTTAGTTTTATTTTGAACTCAAATCAGGCCGATAGATCAACATCTCTGCCCAGCTTTTTTCAACGAATTGTTGAATAACTGCCAGGTAATCGTTATAGGCATTATCGCCATACTCGCCTTTGTATCTTTCCATAAATGGTTTGCGCAAGCCGGGCTCTCTTTCCTTCTAACCGGTTTTATAACGACATACCACTACTATTTTATACGCTTCCTAAC
>Ga0105239_10000849_pt1 | contig 43500 bp, 43 predicted proteins | sample KBSC44metaG_FD_92761 | JGI IMG/M metagenome (GOLD analysis project Ga0105239, IMG submission 92761) | Corn rhizosphere microbial communities from Kellogg Biological Station, Michigan, USA - KBS C4-4 metaG | ecosystem: Host-associated > Plants > Roots > Rhizosphere > Soil | place: Michigan, USA...
ACGACTGCCACGAAAGCAAGTGTTTTTAGGTAATTCCTCATTAGTTACTCCTTTTTTCTAGCGCGCAGCCGAAACTGGTGTGCCAGGCTACGCAATCCTTAAGGCAACTGCCGGGCCATCGATTGGCGGCTCGGCGGCAACTTCCAAAAGGACCTGCAAAAGAAGAAGTTGGGACAGCCGCAGCAGTACTGTGCAAAAAATGCACTGACCTATTTACTAGCGTCTTTACTTGGGAAAGACGATTCTGCACGGCTAGATTTTTCAAATCACTGCTGAGACAGGGAGAAATAAGAACCCGGTGCATTGTCGCTGCCCTATGGAGAGTCATGTGCAATAGAGCGTACATGATGACTCGCAAGAAGCACCCCGTCCTGACCCAGCCCCCCATGATTCTCGGAACCGTTTCCTGGATCGCAGATGAACTGATCGGGATTCGCATGGTCGAGCAACGGTTATCCAGGCGGTTACAATCACGGGTGCCTCAGAATAGCCAAGCGCTGCTCAGTGGAATTCAACATTTGAACCAGCGCATCGACGTGCTGGATCGAGCCCTCGACGAATATATCAGCACGGGGAAGGTGGCCTAGCCACCACAGGGCCTTGAAAGTAAATGACGGAGCCAGTAAATCCCGCCTCTGCCCCACTAGGGCGAGTCTTGATTGTGGATGACGACGAAGAAGTGCGGAGCGATTTGGCCCGCGCTCTTACCGCTCAGGGATTCGAAATAGCAACCGCCGACGATGGAGAGCAGGCTCTTCAGAAACTCGACTCATGGTCACCCGACGTCATCATTACGGACTTGGTGATGCCTCGGTTAGACGGCTTCGAGCTGATGCGTACGCTGCGGGGCAGAGGAGAAGAGATCCCCGCCATTGTTCTGACGGGATTCGGAAGCGTCGAAAAGGCGCTCTCGGTCATTAGGGACCTGGATGCATATTGGTTTTTAGAGAAGCCCGTAAAACTCACCGCGCTCTATTCTCTTTTGAAGCGGGCCATACAGCACAACCGTCTGCTCCGCGAGACTGCCGCACTGAAGCGGGATCTGGCATTGCGGGGTGCGCTGGGCCGCCTGACGGGACGTTCCGAGCCCATGCAAAAAGTATTCTCCTTGATACATCAAGCGGCCCCCAGCAGCGTCTCGATATTACTCATTGGCGAGAGCGGCACCGGGAAGGAGCTTGCGGCGCGCGAAATTCACAATTTGAGCCTGCGCTCTGACCGTCCGTTCGTGGCCGTCAACTGCGCAGCCCTTCCGGAAACCTTGATCGAAAGCGAGCTGTTTGGTTACGAAAAAGGCGCCTTCACGGGAGCGGCCGAACGCCGGCCCGGTTGCTTCGAACAAGCCCACGGAGGCACGTTGTTTCTAGATGAAATATTGGAGATGCCTATCTCAACCCAGTCGCGCCTTTTGCGCGCCTTAGAGGAAAGAACGATTCGCCGGCTAGGAGGGCAAACCGAGATACCCATCGACATTCGTCTAATTGCAGCGTCCAACCGGCGACCGGAAGATGCTTTGCGTGACAATACACTTCGCGAAGACTTGTACTACCGGTTGAACGTGTTTCAACTCGAGCTGCCGCCGCTGCGAGAGCGCGGCGAAGACATTGGATTGCTCGCCGAATCGATGGTGCCGATGCTGAATGAAAAACACGGCGTCAAGGTCACGGGTATTAGTCCAGCAGTATTGGACTGCTTCCGCGCCTACTCTTGGCCAGGGAATGTGCGTGAACTTCGAAACGTGATGGAGCGTGCTGTCATTCTAGCCGGGTCAGGATCCATTGGCCCGCAGCATATTCAAATCGAGGAAAAAGCTTTCGACCCCGTATCGACTGCGCCGGTGAACGCCCAGCCGCTTGGGAATGGGGACAAATCCATTACGCTCAAGGCCGGAGTCTCGCTATCAGAGGTCGAGACGGCATTCATCAATCTAACCTTGAAGCACGTGAATCAGAATCGCAAGAATGCCGCGGCGATGCTGGGAATAAGCCTTCGAACGCTGCAAAATCGCATCAATGAGATGCGTAGAAATCGAGATACCGCCACAGCGCAGAATGGTCCATCCAGTTCCTAAGTGGTTTCATCGGCGGCGGGGACGTCGGCGACGCGGACGGGGGGTGCGTCGTTGGCTGGATCCGTCCTTGCATGGCCCCGAGAGCCTTCGAATGAGAACCTTCCGGTCCTAGCCAAAATAAGTAACCCGCCCACCAAGAGAAACACAGCGGCCAGTGTAACCAGGGACGCAGCCCCGGTGCCTGTTCCGATCACGTGACCCAAGTTCTGCGGGGGTGGGTCAATGCCCCCTCTTGCAACGCCAAGGATTCCCGCGATCAACAATATAAATCCAAACGACACTTTCACGGGCGCCTCCTTGGCAGCTTACTTCCCCCAAGACAGGAGCACGTTAAGTGCCGCTGGATCTTCCGCTAAATGTGGGTCAATCCTTCTATCCGGTGCAACTTCTGCCAGGCGCCTGCAACCTCAAGGGGTAATTCCTGCGGTGAGTGGCGACGTAGGTCATTGTGCGCTCAAGTTAAGGGTTCTTGGACTTCGAAGTGCACGTGTCGAGGCGAGGAGTTTGAGCAACAAATGACAGTGGAAGCATATGGACAGGCGTACCAGAGAGGGTTCGATCGAACTTTCCGCCTTTTGTTGTCCCGCGGAGCACGGAACGAGTACGCCCGGGAAGCGGCTCAGGCAGCTTGGGTCAAGGGATGGGAGCGCATCAATCAGTTGCGCAATGAAAGCGTCGTAACGACCTGGGTGAATACGATCGCCTTGAATTGCTACCGCAGTTTTCTGCGCAGCGAGAATCAACAACTGCCGCTGACAGATTTGCCGACCGGCGCGGACGTCAACCTAGGCGCCATCGATTTGGGTAGGTTTCTGGAATGGTGCCGCCCCAGCGATCGTCAGCTGTTCGAGGACTATTTGCAGGGCTATCCGATTGAAGAAATCGCGCGCAGGCAAGGGATCAGCTATACCGCGGTTCGGATTCGGCTTTTGCGCGCGCGCCGTGCGGTGCAGTCGCGCATCAAGGATCCGGGATTTTCAATTCGTACTCCCCGGCCGAAGGGGACTTCGCCTCGTCCAATAGCCGCTTAAGACACGGCGAGTGCGACCAAAGAAGGAGATCGTGATGACGAACAAGAGCACGTACTATCTGGTGGGATTCGGTTGCGGATCCCTGGCCGGCCTACTGTTCGCCCCGAAGGCCGGAGCGGCGACGCGGGCCGGAATCGCGAAAGCCGCGAAAAAGCGGCGGCGCCTGGTCAAGGAGAAGATAGCTTCGACGGTGGCCGCGATGGAAAGATGCAGAATCGGGACGCTGCGTGTTTTGAAACGCGGTCTGCCTTCAAAGCGGATTCGCGCGTTGTTTCAGTGAAAGGCGGCTGCCATGTTGAATTGGGCCTTGATATTTCTGATCGTAGCCATAATCGCCGGCATCTTCGGGTTCGCCGGTTTGGCAGTAGCCGCGGCGGGTTTGGCGAAGTTCATTTTTTTTCTGTTTCTCATTTTGTTCCTGCTCTCTTTGCTCACGGGATTAGGGCGACGAGCGTGATCCTTCCCAAAACCGGCCAAACCGAAACAAGTTTAGGGGTTCGATACTCACACTGAGCAGAGGATAGTCACTATGAAACGTTTTACAATCGCATGCTTTGGTTTCCTGATCGCCGGTACACTGGTAGCGCAAGAGGTTCCGCGCTTTTCGTTCGAAGTAGGGGGCGGCTTTACGCAGCCTGTGGGCAATACCGGCCGGCACTTAGACGAGGGTTGGAATATCCGCGGCGGGGCCGGATTCAACTTTTCCCAATATGTCGGCTTGATGCTCGAGGCCGATTACAATCGCTTCGGAATTAATGGAGCCACGCTGCATAGGGCCGGCTTTCCCGATGGAAATGTCGGTGTTTTCTCGGCCACTCTGAACCCGATTGTTCATCTTACGCCGCGCAGCCACTTTGACGTGTACTTAATCGGTGGAGGCGGCCTTTACCGGCGTACTCAGGAATTTACGCAACCGGGTCTGGCGGCGGTAACGGCTTTCGATCCATTCTTCGGCTTCTATACCGCGGCGGTCCCGACCACCCAAGTTTTAGCCTCCTATACGGTCAATAAACCTGGCGTGAACGGGGGTGCAGGCATCGCCTTCGGGTCAAAGTGGCACGGCAAGTTCTTCGCCGAAGCTCGTTATCATCGCATCTTCATGAACAACTATCTGCACACTGACTACGTGCCAGTCTCATTCGGTTTCCGTTGGTAGCGGGAGACCCCTCACTTCACCGGAGCATAGTAGCCGCGTCGGTAGGTAATGCTGGGGGCGGGGGTTCTCGACGAAACCGCCAGATCCACCTTGATGTGACGATACTTCCCATCGCGGGAGGGGTTTAAGGGCGTGTATCCGAGGAGATACTCGCTACGAAGCAGAGTGCCCAGTTGTGAACTAATCGATTCCAGGTCTTCTGGATTTTCTATGCTATAAGCGCGTCCTCCGGTGTGCTCGGCCAGTTCGTCGAGCAACCGGGGACCGTTTTGCTCTTCTCTCGAATGCTTAAGAAGATCTCCGGCATCGAAGATTCCCATTGCGAACAGCTGGACATCGGATTCGAGCAAGGCTCCCTTGATTTGTCCCCGGGTCAGCCGGCTGCGGTTATCGCCGCCATCCGACAGAATCACGATCACCTTGCGGAAATTTCTGGCATTCTTCATCTGGGTTAGGGCCAGATGGATTGCATCGATCAGGGGCGTGCGCCCGAAAGGTTTGGTGTGCGCAATCTTCCGATAAACCTCATCGGAATCGGAAGTGAATGGTGTGAGAAGTTTCGGCCGTTCGCCGAACTCAACTAGGAAGAACTCGTCGTCTGCATTAGCGGTTTTGAAAAACGCAGCGGCGGCGTCCGCGGATTTGCGGATCTTATTGCTCATACTGCCGCTCGAATCAAACACCAGGCCTACCGAGAGCGCAGCATCGTCCTGCGAGAAATAGGTAATCTTCTGCTCAACGCCGTCTTCAAATACCCGAAAATTAGCTGCGGCGAGATCCGTCACATTGGTTCCCGTTGGAGATACCGCGTGGACTGGCACCAGAACCATCGAAGCATCCACGCGGAGATGCTCACTCGGAACTGCTTCCGGATTGAGGCCAGCAGTGGGGGTTCGGCGAGGGCTGATGGAAACGACAGGCCCGCTTGGCGTCTGACTAGGGCTGCTCTCGCAAATCGAAAGCAGAGCAACGATGCCCAGAGCCGGATAAAGAGATCGAGCCATGGGGAGATTGTATACCACGGCCACTCTTGATGGGGTCAGCTATCCAGGCGATATAGCTTTCATGGCACAGAGTGAAAAACGAAAGCGCCAATGTCGGAATGAGTAGAGCTGCGAGCCAGTCCGTCGAAGTCGATGGATACGGAGGTAGCGGCAGCGGCGCCGATCGCTCGACTATTCGCCCGTAGATGAAAGTCATAGGGTTCCCGTATTGTATTCACAAACAGGGGGTCGACGCCGATGCGATTGTCGTGCACCGAACAGCCAGAGGTATCCATCATCACTTGAGGGGCAGTGGTGCCGTAGATCATGTTGTGATCGATACTGCAAGAACTTATGGAAGCTTGGTAGCGAGTGATCGCGAACCTCTCGGTCTCATAAAAAATGTTATCCCGGACGATCAAGTTCGATTGCCGCCCCCACAGCATGATTTGGCCGGTCTTACCCGGTGTATTCTCGAAGGCGAATACATTATGGGCGATCAGCGCTCCGTCCAGGCCTTCGGCGGTCTGAATGGACCACCCATGATGGATGTTATAAAAGACGTTGTTGGCCACGGTCATGCCCGAGCCGTGAAGATATAAGGCATGATCGAGCTGCGATGGATTCGACCGGCCAATGTCGTGGAATACGTTACCGTCCACAATAAAGTCGTGGCACGCCTGGTTTGTGTACATGCCGCTGAGCCCGCGGCCGGTGGATGAGGGGCGATTGGCAATGTATTCGATTCGATTGCCTCGAATCGTGATGTGATGGGCGGCATCGTTACTGTGGATGCCTTCCTTGAAGCCCCTCGTGATAACGAATCCTTCGATAACGATGTAGGAAGCGTTAAAGAGATCGATGTAGGAATCGCAACGCATTTCGCAATCTAAGATGGCTCCCCATTTTCTTTCGGCGCGCAAAGTGATCCACGCGTCGGGCCTGCCGGATCTGCGGAGAACTACGGGGGAGTGGTTGTCTTGGTTTCCGTCTCCGCCGGTCACAGACCTTTCGTGACCGTATGTACCATCACGAACGATAACTGTGTCCCCGGCGTTCGCGGCCTGCATGCCGCGGATGACGGTGCGAAAAGGTGCGGTGCGCGATCCATGGCCGGAGTCCTTGCCGTCCGTGGCCACGTAGTAGACAGAGGCGGCGCAATGAACCACGGATAAATAGGCGAGCAAAGCCAGTAAACCAAGGCGCGGCATCTCTTGCATTCCCTTTAAAGACTGGCGTCCCCATCGTATTGAGTGGGGTACCAACAATCCGCGTTCCGTAAAGAGCCATCCAACTCCGGGTTGGTAACGCGATATAGATAGCACCAGGTTTCCAGGCTGCGATGGTGAGGAGGAGGTTGGATCGGCTGAAGCTTTTGCAGCCAGCATCCCATGTTCTCCAAAACGTGGACGACCTCGCGGCGGCAGCGCGCAAGGGCGTGATCGATCATCGCCCGGCATAGATCGGGATCTTTGATCAGAGTCTGAAAATCGATGAGAAGTGCCCGCTCCAGACCCAAAGACTGGACTTGACGACGCTCGAAAACCGCATAGCCCACCAGGCGCGAGCCCCGGCTCGCAGTAAGAATCCATGTACGATGCTGCTTGAGAGAGTGCTTAAAATGCCAGTTCAATGTGCCCGGGTCTCGAGAACCAAGTAACAGGTCCGGACGCTGTTCCTTCAATTCCGCCCACATCCCATGGAAGCGATCATCAAAGGACGTGCACCAGTCAAAGCGGTAGTCATTCTTTAGCGACTGCCGCGCGGTTAACGACGAATCGTTCAATTGTCGCGGCGTCGAGAGGATCGCGCCAAGCCCTTTTGAAATGAGCTTAGGGAGCTTGCCTTCCAAGTAGCCTTGCACTGCGGCGGCGTAGTTCGCCACCCAAAACTGCGAGCGATCCCATTCTCCCACCGGGACCTTGGACCAGCCTAGCTGAGTGCAGAGCGCTGCGGTAGTTGGACTTGGCGTTGTGATCACGTTAATGTCAGCTCCACTGTGCCTGAGTTGGTACGCCAAGAGCATCACAGAAAATGCTCGAAACTGGACATCCACCGCCCACCCTCGACCCGCCGCAGAAGTATACTTCTTGCCGCCGAAATAGACAAAGCTCGGAACATTACCCAACGATCCGACGATGTGTCCCGACTTGTCTTCGATCACCCAACCGATCGGCCAGTCACTTAATTCCAAGTAAGCTGGATTGTCGAGCCAAAGCGCCAGCCATTGATCGCGGGTTTTCACGGTCAGTCCGTGCCTGGATTCAACCGCTGCGATTTGATCATAATCCGCGAATGTAGCGAGCCGAATGAACGGACGCTTCTTGTCGCGTAGGTGGCCCTGTTCCCGCGGTTCCTTAGAGAGGATCGGATTTACGAGAAAGCTCATCTAGTCAAAGCGGTAAAGAACCTGGATGGTTGCGGGCTATTGACCCCGGACCTCGCCGGCTGGAGCAATCCCATCAGAAACCCAACGCCGTAGGCAATATGATGGACGGCAATCACGCCTGGAAGCGCCAGTAGTGATGGCAATTCGAGTGAGCCCAGGTAAGGAAGTGACGCAGTCACACAGGCTAACGCATATAACATCAATTCAGCACTCAGGAGAGTGCCGGCAAACAGCGCGAACGTGCTCCAACCAAACGCGGCCGACAGTGTGATCAACAAGAGACCCAGCAGGATAGAGCTGACGAAGAGCGCCGGAACAAGGTGCCGCCATGACGCTACTGAACCGTGCTTCCGCATGACCGCCACTTTCCAGAAGCCATACTGAAGATATTGCTTGGAAACCGCGACAAGCGAAGATCGCGGAGTGTAATACGACTGAATCCGGGGAGACTGAAACAGCCGTCCGCCTCCGCGTCGAATACGGAAGTTTAGTTCGTCATCCTGATTGCGAACCAATTCGGGATCGAACAGGCCAAAGCGCTCGAACACGGATCTGCGCCAGCAGCCCAAATAGACGGTGTCGGCATCTCCCTCGTAACTTGGGTTGTGGCTCTTACCGCCGCCGGCGCAGAAGGGGGATTGAAATGCGGCTGCGATAGCCCGTCCGATCAATCCGGTGCCGCGCGCGATCCAGGGCCCGCCTACGTTATCGGCGCCGGTTTGCCGTAGTACATCTACACACTGTCGAACATAATCCGTTGCGTAAACGGTGTGGGCATCCATGCGAATAATGACGTCGCCAGTCGAGGCAGCGATCGCAGCGTTCAGCCCCATTGAGACGATGCGCCCGGGATTATCGATCATTTGAACGCTGGGCGCCTTCTGCATATACTGCCGCAACACTTCCCGAGTGCCGTCATCGCTCATCCCATCCGCCACCAGGATCTCGACCTCCCAATTGCGGTCGAAGCTCTGACGCAAGAGGGAATCCAGGAATTCTCCAATGTGCCGCCTTTCGTTCCGGCACGGTATGACGATCGATATTTTCACGACTGTTCCTCCGATTTCCTTCAATGCCGCGTGCGCCACCCTGGCTGGCAGCTCCCATTCGGTAGGGCGAAAAGGCCCGGACGCTAGGGTCCCTTCCGAATGGCTGCGGACCCGGCGCCGCCGATATGATGCTCATGATACGCAGGCAAAATGTCGCAGATCCGCGCGCCCAGGAGCGCGCTTAGCCCACGATCTGCGCCAAGAGTTTGATTTGCTCGAATGGCGAATTGTTTCGCCCCAATACGAGGACAGTTTTGAACTTCACTTTTGCAACGCACGCTTCCGCCCCATCCCGCCATAGCCGGACCCTACTTTTGACCTTGGCAGTGCTTCTTTTGGCACGACTGGCCGGCGCCGCGGCTTATTACGTCGCCCCGGCAGGGAGCGATTCGAATCCCGGTACCCTTGCGGCACCTTTCCTCACCCTGCAACAGGGCGTGAATCGCGCCGTCGCGGGGGATACCGTCATCGTCCGGGACGGCACGTACGGCCATGTCAACTCCGTTACGGGCGGGGACAGCAGTGGGAATGAATATGCTCCAGTCGTTCTTTATAATTCCGGAACCGCTGGAGCATGGATCACAATTAAAGCCGAACACAAAGGTGCGGCCGTTTTGGACTGCGAGATGCTGTGCGATGCATACATCAATCTCGGCAATGCCTCCTACATCGTGATTCAAGACCTGGTAATCACGCGGGGTTATAAGGAAGCGATCCACAGCAATGATTCCGCGCACCACATCACCTTGCGCGGCAACCGACTTGAATACATCGCCAATCGTTCTACGTCCACCACGCTGGGGCTGGACGGACTTTACGCCAACCCCAACTGCCATGACTTCATCATCGATGGTAATGTGTTTCACGACATCGGCCGAACCAACGTGAATTGGCTGGATCACGGCTTGTACCTTCATGGGTCAAACTACACGATCATCAACAATGTCTTCTACAACATCCCTCACGGCTGGTCGATTCAGACGGCGGACGGATTGAGCAATGTTCTGATCGCAAACAACACGTTTGCGTTTCCAAATGGCGGAGGGCAGGATGGTCAGATCATGCTGTGGAATACACAATCGAATTTGACCATCCGAGATAATATCTTTTACACGCCGCAGAACTACGCTATTACTCGCTACACCTCTTCCATCGCTAGCTGTTCGATCGACCATAACCTCGTTTACGGGGCATCCGGCATGATGGCGGACGCGAGCGGATGCACACTGGGTACAAACCAGATTGGGGCGAATCCCATGTTCACTAACGCGTCGTCGGCGCCGTTCGATTTTCATGTGCAAGCGGGAGGTCCCGGGATTGATACGGGCATGAATATTGCCGCTGTGGGCACCGATTTCGATCTTAACGCCAGACCGCAGGGTTCCAGCGCTGACATTGGCGCGTTTGAGTATGTACCCCCCGTCATCGTACCGCCGCCCGTCATCTCCGGAGTATTCACTTCTTCGGTTCTACCGACTTCGGTCGTAATCAATTGGACCACCGATCAGCCATCGACATCCTCCGTCCAATACGGGCTGAGTAGTTACACGATGAACACGCCAACAGATGCGACGCTTGTCACCCAACACTCGGTTACCCTTTTCAATCTCACGGCCTCGACTTCATATCATTTTCGAGTGAGTTCCACAAACTCCAGTGGGGGCGTCACGGTGTCACCTGATTCCAGCTTTACGACAGCTGCCTTATCGACCGCGATCTCATTGTCGGCAGCGACTTCCACGCTTTCTGTGATGCAGGGCCAATCGGCGGCTGACGGCGTTACGGTGCGCCTCCTATCGGGCTCGCCAGCCTCCGTTGCATTCTCAGCGTCATCGTTGCCGGCTGGAGTCACCGCAGCCTTTTCCGCGGCCAATTGCACTGCAACATGCAGCACGACTCTCACACTCGCTACGTCGTCAAGCACTCCGACAGGAGTTTTCCCTCTCATGATCAGCGGCACAGGATCTGGATTCGCTGCATCCACCACCGTTTCTCTCAGCATTAGCGCGGCAACCAACTTGGCGTCAGGCTTGATGGCACTTTGGAATTTTAATGAGCTGCGTGGCGTCACAACTGCCGATTCCTCCGGCAATGGAAACACGGGGACGCTTCAGAATGTCTCTTGGGCATCGAATGTTTGCGCCAGCTGTATCTCATTGAGTGGCTCCAATAGCTATGTTTCCGTGTCCGAAAGCTCCAGCCTGGAGGGCGCAACGCAAATTACGGTATCTATGTGGTTGCGGCCGAATTCCAACGGAAACGTCGATCCGCGCACCGTATCCAAGCTGTACAGCTGGGATGTCAAGTTGAACGGCAGCAGCCGCGCACCGCAGTTTTCTGCGACCGGCATGTACGGCAGGTTGAATTATTCGCTGGCGCTCAACCAATGGCAGCATCTTGTATTTACGTTTTCATCGGGTGTACTTAAGGGATATGTGAACGGGAAACCCGTTGCTTTCACCGCCAATACCTTCGCGGCCGGCTCAACCCTTCCCCTGCAGATGTACGGGCTCTACCTTGGCACTGACCCCAGTAGGTCTGCATCTTATAAAGGCTATATGGATGATGTGCGGATCTACAATCGAGTGCTAAGTGACACTGATGTGGCTTCCCTGTATGCCACCACTCTCCATTAGACGGGTGATCTGCGAACCAAGGATGCCGCGGTCTCAGCGATAGGCAGACCGCCACCATGCGCGCCGAGAAGCCCATTAACGCGGCTACACTTCAGTAAGATCTTCAGGTTTACATACCAGGTTGGATTCTCCGGATACAACGGAATTCGCGGCAAGAGCCACGGATTCGCCGAGTCCACGCTTCCGAGCGTCATGGTTGCAGCCGAGTCGTAGAGTTTTTGTGCGATAAAAGCGGCCCGCGGGCCAATGCTCCGACTGCTTCCGAACGGATATGCCAGGTGACGACAGAGACGCCCAGTGTGGCGGGATACTAGGTCCCGGCTGTATTTCATCTCGAAAATAAGTTCTTCGTCGGTAAGCGTGGACATGGCGGCGTGCGAAACTCCGTGACTCTCGAAGCGGATCAGGTCATCCCGGCTGATTTGAGTAACCTCGGCCCATGTAATCGGTTCCGGCGGTCGAATGGCCTCGAGGCCCATACCGCTTTCGCGCATCGCAATCTCAGCGAGTTCCAGAGTAAGCGGAAGGTAGGACTCTATCCGCTGGGAATGCCACATCGCTTCCATCTTCCGCGACAGATCCCGAATCGCACCCGGCCGCGAGAGGTCAATGACCCCGCTCGTCAGCTCGATTTTCCGCAGGGGTAGAAATGGCATCAGGTTTCGCCACCACTGAAATCCCATTCCCTCCTTCGAGTCCAGATAGTTTGTTGCGACGTAGAAAGTAGCAGGCCAGCCGCGCTCGCGGAACAGTTGAGTGAGGCCCTTGACGGTTTCGCCCACTCCGTCATCGACGGTGATAGCGAATAATCCGGCCGTAGACTTGCCGGCTTTGCTGCGATCCACCAATTCAGTTAACGATATGGCTTGCGCGGGCCGGATACAGTCGACGAGCTCCGCAAGTCGATCTGGCTGAATGTCATGAAACGCGAGAACGCAACCGCTCGACAATCGCATTCTAAACTTCCGCACTAAATTAGACAAGGAAACCTCCGCTCAAATAGGTTGACCGACAGCCTTCAGGTCGCCGCTCAGTTGCTCGTCTCTCGCGGGAAGATGCCCCTGGTACTCAGGCACCAATCGTGCCAAGTGCAGCTTAATGGCCTGGACATTCCCGCCGGCAAGCAGGAGACGCAGATTCTCCAGCCAGTCCATGAGCACTTGGGAATCAGGTCCCTGTCGCCGGAAGCGCCGAATTTTTTCGTGGTATGTCGGAAGAATATCCTCACCATCCAATCGCACCTCCTCGAACATCTTTTCTCCGGGACGCAGACCCGTGACGGAAATCTCGATGTCCTTTCCCTCCACCAGGCCCGCAAGGTGAATCATGTTGCGAGCGAGAGTGATGATTGGCACAGCTTCACCCATATCCAGGACAAACACCTCTGAACCCTCGCCCATGGTGGACGCCTGCAAGACCAGCTGCACTGCTTCCGAGATACTCATAAAATAGCGGCGCATTTCGGGATGCGTTATGGTGATGGGCCCTCCGGCGGCGATTTGACGCCGGAAGATCGGAATTACGCTTCCGGAGCTGCCCAGCACATTGCCGAAGCGAACAGCCAGAAACGTGCCGGACTTGACGCCCCCGTCCAGCGGCGTCGCGGAAACAATGAGTTCTGCGATGCGTTTTGTAAGGCCCATGATGCTGGTCGGGTTTACGGCTTTATCGGAGGAGATCAGAACGAAGTTCTTCACTCCGTTCCGGTGAGCTGCCCGAGCCACGTTATACGTACCGATGATGTTGTTTTCGACGGCCTCGATGATGTTCTCTTCCATCAGTGGTACGTGCTTGTAGGCGGCGGCATGGAAAACAACCTGTACTCCATGCCGCGACATAACTTGTTGCACCCGAGAGGCACGATAAATATCGCCTATTTCGGTCACCAGGTTCAACTCCGGATGCCGCTTGCGCAAGTCCAAAGCCAGCATGAACATCTCACTTTCGGCCTGATCGAAAATCACCAGTTTGCGAGGACCATACTGGGCCAATTGCCGCGACAGTTCGGAGCCGATTGATCCGCACCCTCCGGTAACCATAACCACCTCACCGGCGATCGCCGCCGCGATTTTACTCTCGTCGATATGGACGGGTTCACGACCCAGCAGGTCATTGGCGGACACTTCTCTGATCTGACGGCTCATCTTCCCATCGAGCAATTCACCCAAGCTGGGTAGAGTCCGGAAAGGAACGCCGGCCGCGCGGCAATGAGCGGTGACCATCTGCATCTGCCGCCCGGACGCGGAGGGCATGGCGATGATGATTTCGGAGACCGGTTTACGGGCACGCTCAAACCCAGCAATTAACCGCCTCGCGTCACGTCCAGCGCCGAGTATTTCCGCTCCCAGCAGGGAGCTGTTGTGCTTTTTGGGATCGTCATCCAGAAACCCCACAATCGTCGTCTTGAGGCGAGAATTGGAGTGAAGTTCACGCCCCAGCATGAATCCAGCGACTCCCGCTCCATAGATCAACACTCGTTTCCTTTCGGATTCTCGCGGATCGAGCACGAAGACTTCCGAATACATCCTTACGCTAAAGACAATACCGGCGGTGAATAGGAAGCAGAGCGCGGCATCGATGATATATACGGAACGTGGAAACGCAGGTCCAACCACTACCGCCGTAATGAGAGAACTCAAGCCGGAAGCTGTGATATTCGCCAATGCGATCCGGTGCAAATCAAACAGGCTCGAGGTTTTCCAGTCGCCTGCGTGAAGCCGGCTCGCCCAAAATATAGGTACCTTCACGATGACGAAGATGCACAAGCCAAGTCGAAATAACCATTCCTGTGAGCTGGGGAGAGCGAAATCAAAGCGTAGTAGTAGTGCGCAAACGTAGGATAGGACGGTCGCGCCGAACAACGATATCATTCGGAGATTTCTTTGCAGGGCATTACGCATGCGGTAGATTCCCCTTCAAGACACTACCCCTTAGGCCGCAGCCGAAGCATTTTGAGGGTGCGTGGCCAGCTGTCCCGCCAGGAGACTCGCAAGTTCCGAAGTTACGCGCGCGATATCGTGGGTCTCGCGAACGTGCTTCCGGCCGCGGTCGCCGATCTGTCGTAGCAGCATCCGATTTTGCAGAAGCGTTTGGAGCGCGTCCGCCAGTGCCTGCGGATCGGCTGGCGGGACCAGAAGCCCCGTTCCCGGTTTCACTAACTCCGGAGTGCCTCCAGTGGATGTAGCGACGATGGGGATTCCGTAGGCCATCGCCTCCATCAGCGCCACTGGTATTCCCTCATGCACGCCCCGGCCCAGGTCCGTGCTTGCCAGAGCGGCCGCCGAAATCGGAATCTCTTTGTAAATTCGCAACAGTTCGTCGTGCCCTAAAGTTCCCAGGAACTTGATGGAATGATGCAGGCCGAAGGATCGCGCGAAAGATTCCAGTTGAGATCTTAATGGACCATCGCCGGCCAGCCACAATTCACCATGCAAGCCGCGCTTCCGCAGAATTCGCCAGGCTTCTAGCAGGAAACGGTGACCCTTCACATCCACCAAACGCGCCGGACAGATCACGATTGGCCACTCGCCAATTCGTCGCTCTATTTCGGCCGGAAGAGCCACGCCCATATATAGGACGCGCGCGTTATGCGCCGTTCCAATACCTATCGCCGTGGCCATTCTCAGACCGTCTTCGGAAATAAAACGGGCCACCCTCGCATGCCTTATTTTCTGTTTCAGAAGATTGTTCTCGACGATATCCCACCGATGAGCCGTGAAGCTCCACGGGATTCCAGAGAAAGTGCTTGCGAACATTGTCAAGCTGGCGGTGGTTCCCGCCCAGTGTGAGTGCAAATGCTCAGCTCCCCATTCGCGCGCGATGTCCGCTAACCATAGAGCTTTGGGCACGATGGATGCATTCTTGACCGCGATCCCCAGCGTCCTGCTGGTTAAGACGGGCGCTATCGCCCGGAGAGCGCGCGCGGGCGCAGAACTGGCCACGCGCATTGCTTTTTTCAACACCGTAGACGAACAGAGTGCTTCGGATTTCGAGTGCTTCAATACGTCCTTGCCGTGTATAACCAGGCCCTTGGGAGAACGAGGAACGATTAACACCTGGTGCCCGTCCTTCATTAGCTGTTCGATCTCAGGGACAATGAAAGCCTCGTCTGTTCCATACGGCAAGTTAGCAGTGACAAGTATCAATTTCATTTCGGTTTTGATCGAGCGCTAAGTTTGTGAAGCGGCCCACCGGGTCATAGCCTTGAGCTGCGTCCCGCGCGATTTCTGCACCATTTCACGGTATAGATTCGCGTAACCCTCCACCATGCGCTCCACTTTGAATTCCCGCATCGCACGCGTCTGGGCGGCGCGGCCCATGGCGTGTCGTGTTTCGGCGCTGTCGATTAGGGCCTTCATGGCCCCGGTAAACCGAATGCAATCACCCGCCGGCACCAAAAAGCCCTGGTCACCGGACTGAACGAGTTCGGGAACGCCCCCGACCTGGGTTGCAATGACAGGCAGTCCAGCCGCCATCGCTTCCATAACTGCGAGCGGATTTCCCTCCCAGTTTGACGAGAGCACAAATACGTCCGAAGCGGCTAGAATATTCGGAACATTATTTTGTTTGCCGAGCAGGTGAACTCGGTCACCTAGCTTTTGCGCCTTTACATAGGCCTTGAGCTGTTCCCGAAGCGATCCGTCTCCCGAGAGCACAAGATGGGCATGAGAATACTTCAACTCCGCGAAAGCTTGCAAAAGCAGCAGAGGGTTTTTTTGAGGCTCCAGACGTCCGACGCAAGTAAACACGATGGCATCGGAGCTCAGACCGTTTTCTGCGCGCCAGCGAATGCGTTCTTCTGGCTTGTGTCGGTAGTTTTCGACCGGGATGCAATTAGGAATAACCGCCTTGCATTCCATTCCGTAGATCCGCTGGACACTTGCCGAGACCTCTTGCGAAATCCCAATCGGTAACACCCGATTCCTGAAAGCGAACCTATGGACCCAACGGCCGAACGCATCCGTCTCGTGCTCGGCGAGATTATGCACCGTATGGATCGCCACGACGGTTCGGTGGCGGAGCACTACTGGAAATACATAACGCTGAACCGCCATATGAGTATGTACGACGTCTGGTCGAAATTCGCGAAACGCGCGATTCAGCGACGCGAACATCCGCGGGTCGAATCCCGCCCGCTTGTTGAGATGCCATCTGGGAATATCCGCCTCCGCCAAGCGGCGTTCCACGGCGCTGTGCGCTGCCGGAAACAGGCCCACTGCGCCTACAGCGTGCGATTTGGACAATCCAACCATTAAATGTGTGGCCATGTGTTCGGCGCCGCCGGCAGTCAGCGTCGGCGTTACATGTAATATGCGAAGGGGCGCTGACAAGGATTTAGTCTCCTGAACATTTGGATCGTGGTTCATGCCTGAATGTGCTCTTGCGAATCAGGCCGACATAGTGAGTGCGAAGACACGGCACTGATTTCAATATGGAAGCTATGAGTCTCGAACGGCTGGCGACACGACGTGAAATTGGAGGCGCCAGGACTTCTGAGGCAAGCTGGATCTCGCAGCCGGGAAACAAAGATCGAATTTCTCGGGCGCCGATCCCCTTTACCTGGGCGTTGTGCGGATTGTTCACGCGAAAATCGAACCATAGAATCGATCCATCGGGTTTGAGCACCCGCAGCATCTCGTCCGCGATTGCCCGCCTCAGCCGGGGGTCAAGAATAGAAGTAAATACTGTGAATTGACTAACCATGTCGAAGGATGTGTCCGGCCAAGGGATCTCCGTTGCGTTTCCGACACGTAAGTCCGCATGCGGAATCCGCTGGCGCGCGGCCGCGATGCGGTCGGCACTCAGGTCGATCCCGCAAAGCGCCGTGGGATCTGCGCCCCACTGCATGAACTCCAGCAGCCACGTTCCAGCGCCACAGCCAATATCCGCGACACGCTGCCCACGGAGCGGAAAAAGTGAGGCGCGATCGAGTATTTGAATGCACCTGCTCGCGGTATCCTGATGCATCATCAAATTTGACGGATCGCCCCACGAATAGAAGTTGGTGGGTAATTCGCGGTCCCGGCGTTTGTACTCGGCGATAATGCGGACTGTGTCGGAGCTGGAGTAATTCATAAGACTTTCGCGAATGGTATAGCTCTTGTCCGTCGCGAGTATGCATGCGCGACCAGGAGCCCAAACATGATCCAGGTAGGCTTGCGATATTCCCAAGTGAGCGCCATTACGCCCACCGTCCAGGTGAGAACCACGGTAATCCACAGTCGCCGCTCCAGGCCGCGCATCCGGAACGCAATGTAGTACAAGCTCGCGATCAATGCCAGTATTAATAAAGCTCCGAAGATGCCGAGCTCCACCAATACGGATATGAAAGTATTGTGCGCGACGTAGGGAACATTCACCACTCGTAATACCGTCGCGGCGTACGCTCCCGATCCAATTCCGAGAAATGGATGCTCTCGAAATGCCGCCAGCCCGGCCGACCAAATCAATGTGCGGTGAGTGAGGGTGCCCTGGGTGAGTTCGGTGGAAAATAGCAGCAAGCGTCCCCACGTCTCGGCAGGAATGAAAAAGATGGCGCATGCAGCCGCCCCGGCGCACGCCAACGCGGCAGCAACCTTCTGCGGCGAAGGGAGAAACCTAAAGCTCAATGGCAGCATAGCCGATGCAATCGTGGCACTGAGGAGTGCTCCCCGCGATCCAGTGAGCAGAATCGCGGCAATGCACGCCACGAGCTGGATCCAGAGAAACACTTTCATCGCATTGCTCTTTACACGAATCACCAGATAAAGCATCAGGGGCATGGACATTGCCAGCATCAATCCCAAGTCGTTTTCATTGACGCCCATGATGGAGTAGCGGCTTTCTTGCCACCGTTCCACGCCTCGCGCCGCTTCCAATTGAGCGGCAGTGGTGCCGCTGGCGAAGTTATAGAGCGTGAGCATGGAGGCAACAAAGATTCCGAGCAGATAAGCCCGCATCAACCCCAAGACACGGACTTCGGCCGGAGCCAACTCCCATATCAGCCACACTACGATCAGGAGTTGGGAATAGGTGCCGATACGCGTGAATGTGCTTTCGGCATCGGCGCTCCAAAAGACACTCACTGAAGAAAGCGCCACGAAACTCGCCATCAGAGAATGAGCCACCGAAAGGCTACGGCGCTCATTTTTCACCGCGAGTTCCAGTAGGGTAAGTCCCAGCGTCGCCGCTCCCAACCACCGGCTCAGGGCGAACCCATCGAGTTGCGGCGCCTCTTCCCAGGGAAGGGAAAATAGAAACGCACACAGGCCGAGATAAGCAATCCGCTCCAATGCCGCTGCGGAACCGCTGGTGTAGCTATGAGCGTATCTGTCTGCCGAAATCGCGACATTCATGCTGCTTCCACCCCGGTTATTTGAGCGGACAAACTTTCGACTCCGCAGGAAGCGGCGGTGGGCTTCGCGAGTCGCCGGTCGACCCTTAACAGGATGACGCCGGTTCCGACGAGTTGCACTATGGACGCCAGCAGAGACGCATCTGCGGCTCCAATAAGCCCAAATTTGGGGATAAGAAACGCAGACGAAGCTGCTGTGGCTGCACCCACAATCACCAGGAGAGGCACTTGCGGCCGCAAGCTTCGAGCCGCTGTCATCACAAAGCCCAGGCCCGATGCGATAAACGCGATTGTGCCAGCAATCATCAGCCTTACCAGTACTCCGGCATAGCGGGCATATTCCGGCCGGAAGAGATGCGTGAGTATGGCCGCGCCGAAGAATATTGATATGAGGACCGCACAGCTTCCCAATACCCCTCCCAGAAAGACGGTGAGCAATACGAATTTGCGAAACTCATTGCGGTTCGCGCTGACACATGCCTTTGCGACCGGTAGAAACAACGACTGCCCATACGCGGATACCACCAGCGTTCCGGCGCTCAAGAGAGACGCGACTGCGGAATATATGCCGAGTTCCGCGCTTCCACGATGAGCTTCCACAAAGTAGCGGGTAATGTTTCCGTTCAGCGAAACCAGCATTGAGATCACGCCCAGCGGAAGCGCCAATCGAAAAAGAGAGAGCATCCACTCGTTGTTTCCGCGCGGCAAAATCGCGTCTTCGAAGTTGACAGGCTCAAAGCGTTTGTCCCAACTGAGAAGCACAAACAGCCGGCCAAGTAACAGGGCCGCCAGAGCCCAAACCAAGCTACCCGTGGAATACATCGTGATCCACATTGCCCCGAGCGATAGCGCGCCGCGAAACATCAGGGATTGAGAAACCCTATCCATACGGTCCTGCTTCTGCATCCGCCCGTAAAAGGTCTCACTTACGAGTTCCACCGCCTGAGCCGCTCCAACCAAAATCACAACTAGAGCCTTTTCGCCGCCGCTCCCCAATTCGGCAACCGTTGCAATGGCGCCGAGGGCAACCACGAGCGAAATGAGACGGAAGCCCAGATACTGAGACAACCGGAAGCGTTCCGGTAAGTCGGATGCGATCAGCGATCGCAGCTGAAAATTTGCAAATAATAAGATAGGGGCTGAAATCGCTAAACCCCAGGCGTATTCGCCCAACTTTTGGGGAGTCCCCAATTTCGCCAGCACCACCACGATCAACCACTGGCACGCTGAGTAAAATATATTCCCGGCTAATACCCACGTGAAATCTCTCTTCAAACGGTTTTCAATGCGCATGTGAGTGAGAGGAATCGAAACCGGGCGTCAGGCGTGCCGCTGGTAGTGATCCCGGTATCTCCCGTAGGCACGGGTCTGGATGGGATCCATTCTCCAGTCGTTCAGAATAGTGCCCAACACCGGGATTTGATCCTGTCGGAGTCTTTCGCAAACCGCCTTCAGTTCCTCTTGGCTTCTGGTATTCGCACGAACCACCATCACAACACCGTCCGATAGTCGTCCCAGAATGCGCGCGTCGGCATATAGCATCAAAGGAGGCGTATCGATCAGAATGAAGTCGAAATCTCGACGGCAGCGCTGCAAGAAGGAATAAAAGTCAGCCGAATGGAGCAGCGTCATGGAAGTCGAGTCTACCGGACCCGTCGGCAGCACCGAGAGCCCCGGCGTCGAAGTAGGCCGAACAAAAGACTCAAGCGGAAGGTGGTTCGCGGCATCCGGTGCATGACTGCGCAGCAGCACATCGGTCAAACCACGATCGTTAGGCATACTAAAGATATCATGCAGCCTCGGCCGGCGTAAGTCCGCATCAATGAGCAGCACCCGCTGCCTGCGCTCGGCCGCGACCACCCCCAGGTTAGTCAGAACAGTGGTTTTCCCCTCCATCATGTCTACGCTGGTAACCACCAGAGTCTGCCCGCTGGACCGCATCGCGTAGGATCTAGAATCTCGGGGTTGATCTGAACCGAATAGGATGGAAGTCAAAGCTCCCCGAAAGGACTCGCTCAATATCGAGTTGGCGTGATCGCGAGCCACCAGCCCCACCTCACCCGACGAGCGGGACTTAACTAGTCCTCCGCCGCGGTAATCCAACGCGCGCGCATCTTTAGCCGAAGGAATCACGCCCAGCTCCGGGATGTCCAACACTCTGATCTCCCCTGGGCGCCTTACTTTGTTGGAACGATCGGTGAACAGCACTAATCCAAAGCCTCCAATGGTTCCGAGAGCGAAACCGATTGCCATATTGAGAGGCGTCTTTGGACTGTAGGGCTCGGAAGGAACGGTAGCAGCGTCGATCAGGCGAATGTTGGTAGCTCGTAAGGCGGACGCTGCGCCGGCCTCCTTTGCCTTTTGAAGAACCGTTTCGTATAACTTTTGAGTTGTGTCGATCTCGCTTTTCAGAGTGTTGTATTGCCTGTCATTGGCCATCTCCTGTTCGGCGGCCCGCAGTTGGCGGGCGTGGGCCTCCGCAAGAAGCTTTTCCAGACGACTGGCCGCCGCGTACTCATTGCCCATCCTCGCCACCGTAGCCTTGCGCTCTTCCTCCATGGCACGTTCGGTTTCTGCAATTTGCGCTTTGAGCCGCTCCACTTTGTAGTTGGTTGGCGTGTAAAGCGTCTGGAGTTGAGCTAACTCCCGGCGCATGTTTGCGAGGTCGACTTGATATTGGTGGAAAGGTCCGGTCGCAAGCGTATCCGAAAACAGGTCGGTGCCCTTACTCGCAGCCGTCTCATAGCGGGATTGTTTCGCCGCGCGATCAGCTTCTGCCCTGCCTAGCGCTTCTTGCGTGAGGCGCGTTTGTTCCTGTGCGACTGTGCCTTCATTTCCCGCGAGAACCAAACCCGTTGACCGGGCGAAGCTCTGCAGATGTTGATTGGCTTTCTCCACCGACGCCTTTAAATCAGCTGCCTGCTTGTTCAGCCAATCGGTCGTGTCCATCACCAGCTGCTCCCGAGCTTCGCGGTTCATATCCACAAAGGCCGATTTGGCGGCGTTAGCCCCTTGAGCCGCCTTTTCAGGATCCGGGGAATCAAAGAACAGTTCGATCACCTGCGACTGCAAGGAGGTCCGGATGGTAAGTGCGTCTTTTACCGCCTTGATGCGTTGCTCTTCGTCCGGGATTCGGGACGTGTGCGGAAATCCGATCCAGCTCTCCAGCTTCTCGAGAATCCCCAGATCCGGCTCCGCTTTCGAGGTCCCGATCTTCAAGGCGTCAGCGACCCGTTTCGCCAGCGTGTCGCTTTCGAGAACCTTCACTTGGTTTTGGAGATAGTTTTCCGGTGAAGCGTTGGGCAAAGATGCGGTGATCGGTGAAATTTGATCGTTGTTAAAGCCCTCCAGTTGAATCGAGGTGCGAGCCCGATAAGTGGGAGTCATCAGCAGGCTTACGCCCCCTCCGATGATCAAACCCAAAACCGCCATGGCGATAATTACGCCTTTCCGGCGCCATAACCTGCTGGTAAGAGCATTCAAGGCAACCGGGTCGCCAGGCGCCGCAACATACTCACTCTGTATATAACGAGGAGCGGGTGGAGGAATTGCTCCGGACCATCGTCGATCAATCTCCGTCCGAGGAAAATTAGTCAGTTCATGCGCCATTCGGTTATTCCTCCCAACGAGCCGGCAAGCAGGCGGTGATGTCAAGCTAAATCTACGGACGGCTCCAAATAGCTACTCCGGTGGCCGCCTGGATAGCCGCTTCCATGGCTCTTGCGGCGAATTTCTTCGGGCCACTCGGGGGAACCACCAGAATGTCGTTCGGTCGCATTGCGATGTCCTCGGATTTTCCGGCAAGAATTTTTTTCAGATCCACCGGGATTTCCTTGCGCTCGGATGTTCCGGGCATTACCCGGACAATCTTGGAATTCTGCGGTGCTGGAGTAGTACCGAAACCCTCGGCGCTGGAAAGTGCCTGTAAGACTGTCACGCCGTCGCCTTTCAAGATGACTTCACCCGGTTTTTTGACTTCACCGATCACGAACACTGCCTCAGCGGTCGGTACCGTGATAACGTCGTTCGGGAATACCAGTATGTTCTCAGCGGGGTGAGTGCCAGACAACAAATCCTTGACACCTACATCCGCTACGCTAAATTTTCCGCTGGTGTCGGTCCGGGCAGTCGGCAGAGGGATGGGCCCATACTGTATCTGCCGGCTGATGTTAATGCGGGGGCCTGCGTCGGGCCGCAGACCGTCGGCGAGCGAGATGGTTTCCACAAGTGTTTTGTGTCCCTCTAGCTGATGGATGCCGGGATGATTCACGGCCCCCATAACGGAGACTGGTTGACTGCCGAAGTCGGTGAGCTCGACTGACACCTGAGGCTTGAGAAGGTCCTTTGAGAATCGTTGAACCAGATGTGCCTTGAGTTGTGCAGTGGTCAGGCCCGCCGCATGGACCTTTCCCACTAAGGGCAAGTCCAAGTCCCCGCTGGGGTCGATTTTAATCGGTTTGTCGCCGATTTCTTCAACCCCTAACACCCAGATCTTTATTTGATCGTTCGGCCCGAGCAGGTACGACGATCGACTCTCCGATGGAGTCTGTGCGACGGCTTGAGGCTGTCCGCTCACATTGGAAATACGCAACAGGAAGGCTGTCGCAACCAGGCCTGTGCGCACGGTCCGGTTAAGATAGTTGATTAAATTAGGCATAGCTACCGCATTCTCAAGTGCCAAGCATTCCTTTCGGGAACTCGCCTTGTCTCCCCGATATCAATGCAACACTTGGGCCAAAACAAATCGCATGCGAAGAATGAAAGGGATAAGTCACGGCGTTCGAACCCATGGGCGGCACCGTCTGAGGGATAGCGGCGCGGCAGTCACTAGAAGTGGAAGGTGCGTACTCCCTTGTTATTCCACTTGCGGACGGGAAAGGCGCCATTTAGAGATGCAATCCCGGATTACCCGATTGTTCGGGCTTATGATTCAAATCCGCTCCGGCGAAGGGTGAAGAAACTTGCCCGCGCGCCTCCCAGCGGTGCAGCTTATTCAGCAGCGATTTGTAACAAATATCCAATCGTTTCGCTGCCAGCTTGCGATTCCAGTTCACTTCATTGAGCGTCCGCAAGATCAGTTCCTTCTCGGCGCCCTCTGCGGCACTCGCCGACTGCTCCTTCAAGGAACCGTTAGGGCGTTGGCTGATTTCCGAAGATAACTTGCCCTTGTGAAGTTCGAGCAGAGCCGTGCGTAGATCCGGGAGGATCAGAAAGCGCTTCACATTGTTTTCCAGTTGCCGGATGTTTCCGGGCCAATTGTGGGCCGCGAAAGCCGACAGCAGTTCCGCCGGCAACTGTTGAACTGAACTCTTGTACTTGGAACGATATTTTTCCACAAACGCATTGCACAAGGGGACGATATCTTCCGGGCGTTCCCGAAGCGGCGGGAGCTCCACCGTGATCACGTTCAGCCGGAAAAGAAGATCTTCGCGAAATGATCCACTGGACACAAGTTTATCGATTTGTTTGTTGGTCGCCGCCAGCACTCGTGCTTCAGAGGAGAGAGTGCGCGTGCCGCCTACCCGTGAATATTCACCATCCTGCAAGACGTGGAGAAGTTTTGCTTGCAGCGCAGGACTCATCTCGCCGATCTCATCCAACAAGATGGTTCCGCCATTCGCCAGCTCGAACTTGCCTGGCTTGTCTCGCTGCGCGCCTGTGAATGACCCCCGCTCATGTCCGAATAACTCGGACTCCAGCAAGTCTGCCGGGAGCGCTGCGCAATTGACTCTCACGAAAGGGCCTGTTCGGCCAGACTTTTGATGGATGTAACGCGCCAAGACATCTTTTCCAACACCGGACTCACCCAGGATGAGAACCGGTACATCGGCGTGTGCCACTTGGTCCGAAATGGCTCGAATCTGCGACATTTGTTTATTAGAACTGGAGAATCCGGCCTCGACGTCAATCACGTCACAACCCGGGCCAGCCTCGGGATCGTCGAGGGCTTTTTCAATGGCCCGCTCTAAATTGCTCTCCTCCAGAGGTTTGACGAGATAATCCAGTGCCCCAAGCCGCATTGCTTTGACCACCATCGAAGCCTGGTCCAGCCCCGAGAGCACAATAGTGGGAACTCGCAAACCCCGAGTCTCAAGCTCCGCCATGACTTCTAATCCCCCAAGTCGCGGCATGCGAATATCCAGCATCAGCAAAGAGGGCGCATTTGAGGGCTGGAGACGCGATACGACATGTTCACCTGAATCAAGGCACAGAACACCGTATCCACGAGAAGCTAAAAAATCACTTAGAAATAACCTAGTAGCGGCCTCGTCATCGGCCACCCAAATGGTTTGTTTGTCAGTCCGCACCCCTCAATCAAAAGCACTTCGTGTACCTAAGCATCAGCCCAAACCAACGTGCGCTAGGGTTTTGTCCGCGTACTGAAAAGGTACATTCCTGAAAATGAAGGTCTTTGTTATTCTCTGTTAGGAAAGTTTGATAGTGGACTAGTACCTCAATGGTGCGTATATTTGCGAACCCGCAGAGTGCAGACTATGCTCGATGGGACCGTAAATTCTACATCGGAGTCAAAGGGGCATAGCAGCGTGTCGGGATGCTGCCCGGAGTGTGTCGGTTCATTAGAACTGTGGCCCTTCATGTGCATCTTGTTATGAGCCATGCGAGTCCCGATTTTGAAGCAGGGAGACTATGTCATCGCCTCGATTCAGTCGGCACTTACCGATGACGACCTTCTGCACCTGCGTGATGGCTTGACTTCGCACGTGGGGCAGTATCGCTCCAAAGGCGTGATCGTGGACGTGACGGCGCTGGATGTCATGGACTCTTTCGCTACGCGCACGGTTCGCGATCTAGCTCAGACGGTGCGCCTGCGCGGCGCCAAGACGATCATCGTCGGGATACAACCGGAGGTTGCCTTCGCGATGGTTCAGTTAGGCTTCGAATTGGGTGATGTAGGTACCGCCCTAGACCTTGAAGAAGCGTTGGAGTGGTTGCACCATGAATGCCGTTGACACAGTTGAGACATATGTGGAGGGCGACCGCGCGATCCCTATCGTTCGGGATACGGATGTCGTTGCCGCACGTCTAGCGGCCCGCGCCCTGGCTAGCCGCGTTGGATTTATGGGAACCGATCTGGTCCTGATTGCCAGCGCGGTGTCGGAAGTCGCTCGCAATATTGTTGCCTACGCTGGACCGGGAGAAGTAATCCTGTCGGTGGTCCAGAATCGTTCCCGGCTCGGCCTGCAGGTGATCGCGCGCGATCGGGGACCTGGGATTGCGGATATGTCCCGCGCACTGGAAAAAGGTTTTTCGACCTCTCGCAGTTTGGGGCTCGGTCTGCCCGGCTCGAAGCAATTCATGGACGAGTTTCGCTTAGAGTCGACTCTCGGTCTCGGGACCACCGTGACCATGCGAAAGTGGCTCTCGTGATTCAGACTTTTACCTGCGCAACCGCGTTATTGGAATATGGCGTTGCCTCCGTAACGCCTCCGGAACAAGACGAATCGGGTGACCGGCATCTGGTAAAAACCATCCATGATGGCGCGCTCCTTGCCGTGGTAGACGGCTCGGGCCACGGTAAAGATGCCGGCGGCCCGGCACGTTTGGCAGTGGAGACTTTGGAAACCCATGCGAATGAGGGTGTGGTTTCTCTGTTTCAGCGGTGTCATGAACGTCTAAGAAGCACCCGCGGAGCTGTGATGAGTGTCGCGAGCATTAACGCAGCTCAAAGCACATTAAGTTGGGCAGGGGTTGGCAATATCGAAGGAATGATTCTTCGCTTCGGGTCTCCCCAGGAAACCGTCGTCGACCGGCTGCTTCTTCGCCCCGGAATCGTTGGCTACCGTCTCCCTTGCCTCCAGGCCCTGGCCCTGCCGATTGCTCCAGGCGATCTGATCATCTTAGCGACCGACGGTATCAGGCCGGAGTTCGAGAATCAAATTATGCCTGAAGAACATCCCCGAACCATCGCGAAGAAGATTTCCTCCGGCTATCGCAAGCGATACGATGACGGCCTGGTATTGGTGGCACGTTATCTCGGCAATGACGAACGACCATAACAATGATTACAGGATGAATCGATGAGAGCTAAGCTTCACCGAACACCACCAACGCCGCTACCGAATCGGGCTGCACAAGATACACGGGAAGGAACTCAGGCGCTGCTGACCGAATTGGTCGCGCTTCTCCGCAAGAGCCGAACCCAATTGCGCGAGGAATGGGCCCGGCGAATTACGGAGTCTCGTCTGCTGACCGCGATGACTCGGGAAGAAATCTTTGTCGAGGCCACCGCAGTGTACGATAATTACGTCGCGGTCCTCGAAACCGGCAGCGTCGAGGCACTTCAGGAATATGCGCGGGACCTCTCCGAACGCATCATTCCTCGCGGCGTCGAAACTCATGAAGTGCTTGGCATCGTTCTCCTCTTGCGGGATGTTCTGGCGCGCTCCCTGTTCGAAAAATATCAACACGATTTCAGCCGGCTGAAGAAGGTGCTTGATGCCTATGAACCTGCCGCCAATCGGATCGCGAACACGGTCGGCGTGAGCTTTGTCCAGGAGCGCGAGCGCATCATCCGCGAACAGCAAGAGGCAATCCGCGAGTTGTCCACGCCGGTGCTGCAGGTTCGGGAGCGCCTGCTCATCCTTCCCATCATCGGGGTCATCGATCCTCAACGCGCGCGGCAGTTGACTGAGCAATTGCTCCGCGGCATTCGTTCAAATCGGGCCAAGGTCGTGGTGATCGACATTACCGGTGTCCCAGCCGTCGATTCCACCGTCGCGAACCATCTGGTTCAAACCGTAGACGCCTCGCGCTTGATGGGGGCGACGGTAATCGTAACGGGACTTTCTTCCGAGATCGCGCAGACTCTCGTAACAATCGGCGTAGACCTGACCAGAATGAAAACGGTCGGCGATCTTCAAGGTGGCATCGAAGAGGCCGAAAGGCTACTGGGCTATGAAATTTTTCGGCCCAACTCTTTGAAGGCCGGCGAACCGGCGGATTAGCCCGCCTCTGAAAGACACACTTGCCTGCTCACCCGGTGGGCAGCGACCACGGCCCTGACGCATTGAGCGACATAGTAAACCTGTTCCTCTGTCATGGCCGGATAAAGAGGCAGCGATAAGATTCGCGGATACAGTTCTAGCGCTCGACGCGACCCGCGGCGATCCATATCGATGCTGGCAAAGTGAGGGTGCAAGGGGATCGGGATGAAATGCACGCTCGTACCCACCCCTCGGTCGGCAAGTTCCGTAATGAATTTCTTTCGGTCGATATCCAGAAGATCCAGGTTGAGCCGCAGGATGTAGAGGTGCCAAGCGTGGCGCGTGCCGGTTCGATCCGGGGGAAGCTCAAGCTCCGCCAGATCGCCGAGCTCCCGGTTATAGATTTCTGCAAAGCGTGTGCGAGTGTCGATAAACGATTCAAGTTTGCGCAGCTGGTGAATTCCCAAAGCGGATTGAAGGTCCGTCAGATTGTATTTGAAGCCCGGCTCGGCGACTTCGTAGTACCAGTTGCCGCGCTCCGAATAGCGATCCCAGGCGTCTCGACTCATCCCGTGCAGCGACAGGATACGCATCCGGGAAGCCAGCGTTTCAGAGGCTGTGGTAACCATGCCGCCTTCGCCTGTGGTCATGTTCTTAGTGGCGTAAAAGCTGAATGCAATTGCGTCGCTGGCCGGTGCATCGCCGATGGGAGCGGCCCCGATCCGGCGGCCCGCATATTGGGTCCCGGCAGCATGCGCCGCGTCCTCTACCACGAAAATCCCGCGCCGGCGGGCGATATCCCAGATGGCATTCATCTCGCACGGGAGTCCGGCGAGGTGCACCGGAATGATGGCCCGCGTTCTGGGCGTGATCGCCCGTTCAATCGCCTCGGGATCGATATTCCCGTCCACGCCGACGTCCGCCAGCACAGGGGTAGCCCCAGTATGGGAAATCGTATGCACCGTCGAGCAAAACGTTAACGGGGTAGTAATCACTTCGTCGCCTTTGCCGATTCCCAGCGCCGCTAGAGCAACGTGCAATCCAGCGGTGCAGGAATTCAGTGCGAGAGCATAGGGCGAATCGACGTATGCGGAGAAGTCCTTCTCAAACTGCGCCGTGCGGGGCCCAGTGGTGAGCCAACCTGATCGTAGAGCCGCTTCGACCTCTTGTACTTCTTCGTCGCCGATGGAAGGCAGATGAAATGGAATGAAGGTTTGTGAACTCATAATTCTCTCTTTTGCTATGCACTGAGTGCTTCCATGACACGATCGCGATCGAAACCTTTCGGATAAAAACTGTAAAGCGCAGTCATCCACAGCAGCTTCAAGTCGCGCTTCAACGACCGGGAACGCTGATACGCAAGATTTAAACGGAGTTTTTCGCGCAGAATGGAGTTCCGATAGAGGATCTCGGGATCTTCGGCGAGAGCTAACATATCCTCTTCATTTCGGAAAGCCAGGCTGGCCAGATCTGTGATCCCCGGCCGCATCTGGAGCACCGCTTCCCAGAGAGGGTCAGAGGGGTCTACATATTCCGGTACTTCCGGGCGTGGCCCGATCAAACTCATATGGCCCCGCAGCACGCAAAAAAACTGCGGTAGTTCGTCGAGTTTATATTTTCTGAGCTTCGCGCCGACCAGCGTCACTCGGCGGTCGCTTGCGGCTGTAATCGCGGGGCCGCCATTTTCGATTTCCATGGTGCGGAATTTCAAGATGCCGAACAGCTCGCCGTTTCTACCAACTCTCGTTTGCCGAAAGAAAACAGGCCGCCCATCAGCGATTAAGATCAGGATGGCTGATATCAGAAATAGGGGGGACAGAACGATTACCGCAGCGAGGGCGATTCCCACATCGAGCCCGCGTGCAAGGGGTAACTCCGCGAATGTTTCTCTGGTCTTCCGGCCCTTCGACGCGACAATCGTCAGAGGATCCTCTTCCCTAGGCCGCTGCAATTCGGCGCTCCCCTATGGCGTCGTAAGCTTCCACAGCCACGCAATCTGCGTCAATCTCCACCAGCACTGATCGTTGGATGAGAGTAATCGAAAGCACGAGACGAAGCGGCTTATTCGAGTTGACGACCATGCCTTCCAAACCGGTTAGGGGTCCCTTTGCAATTCGCACTTTTTGACCCTTTTCCCAATAACTGTGAGGTTCCATTCGGAGGCCAACCCGTGCTGCAATTTGAATTGCGTCAATCTCATCGTCGACAATTGGACTCGGAGCTTTTCCCGCGCCCAAGAATTGAAACACGCCGGGAGTAGTGAGCACCGGGAGCCTTTCGCTCGGGTCAGTCCGGCAAAATAAATATCCGGGAAACAGTGGAAGCTGGAATTCGCGTGTTCTCCGCCCATACTGATGCTGCTGTCGATAGAGCGGCAAGAAGGTTTCGTAGCCTTTGTGCTCCAGTTGAGATGACACCTTTTTTTCGTGACGGGGCGCCACACTCAAGGCAAACCATCGCCTGCGGTCCTGTAGGGACGCCTGACTTGCCAAATCTTTCTGGGTTAGCGCGTGCGTGAATTGCATAAAGATTCATGACGCCGCTTCGCTCCGGCGCGTTGTTTCAGAAGCACAGCGGCTGCCACGCCTTTCGCATAAGTACGCCTGCGCCTATCTTGCCGGATGAAGGCAACTTATCGATTAGGTTGCAGAGGCGCGACTTAAGTCGCTCGTTTTCAGGCGGAAACGAGGGGCCCAGAATGTGAACTCGGATTCCTTCGCACGATGAGTTTGAAACGATTCTTCGCGCCCGGCGTCTGAACCTTTGACGGAATCCATCAGTCCCCGAGAAGACTGGCATCCGATGTGCAGGATTTTCATCGGAGACGTTGAACATCGGTGCGCCGCCCAATGCCAGGAGTCTCAAACCATGGTTTTCGCTCGCTTATCCGCGAGCCATCGGCCGATGCATTAAAGGCCTTGGGGCCGCGCTCAGCGGAGATATTCGCGCGATGGCAGCGGGAATCCAGCGGCTTAGGGATTGAATTTCAAGACTTCCTGGGACAAGCTCATCTTGATTTCGACCGCCTCTCCACGAAACTGCGCAAGATGTCCTTTCCAGCCTTCCAGCGGGAAGTACGGGAGCTCGGCGGCACACTTGCTCAATGCCGGGTTCCCCTGGATCGCTCGATCGATGTCATCAATCGGCTCTTTGAGATTTGCGTACCTCATCTAATGAATCATGACCCGGAAGCGGCCGCTCACATTCTCGCGCTTTCGCGTCTTCAATCCCTTCTGATTCGCTTGGTTGTTTCCAGTCAGTGTGAATCTGATGCCTCAGCGCCACCAAAACCCGCTGCGAAGATCTCGCCGGTAATGGGAGATCGCCGCCACGACGCTTCGGTCTATGTGACCAAAGTCTACGAAGAAGAGCGGAAGCGTTTATCTCGGGACTTACACGACGAAGTGGGACACGACCTGGTTCTCATGAAACTCTATCTCGAAATGATCGCGCTCGACACCAACAGAAAAGAGTTCCAGAGCATCCGGCCTAGGCTCAACGAAGCCATCGGCCTGGTATCTCACGCGATCGATTCCGTACGGCGCCTGGTGCTGGATTTAGGTCCCGCGGTTTTCGACGAGTTAGGATTTCTGCCTGCGGTTAGAACCTACACCAGCCAGTTCTCCGCTCGAACAAAGATCGCCGTAACGCTCCGGGAGGGGTATCTCCCTGAAAATATTCCGATGAGTCATCAAGTTGCGCTTTATAGATTGTTGCAGGGTGCTCTATCAAACGTTCTCAAGCATGCGTCCGCGAAAACCGTAAAAGTGTCTTTGGGGTGCATGAAGGATTCGGTCTTAATCCTGATTATCCAGGATGACGGGCTTGGTTTCGACACCACCAGGAAGCCCGGTAGCAGTTCTTTCGGGCTGACCGCCATGCGGGAACGCGTAGAAGTGTTGGGAGGCCGGATACACATTCAATCCATGCCCGCGGGGTCTATGAGTAAGATCCGCGGGACCCGAATCGAAGTGGACCTTCCCCTCTCTGGTGGAATGCAATGAATGGATTGAGTCAGACCAAGAAACCTATCAGAGTGGTGGTTTGCGATGACCACGCGCTTTTTCGCGAAGGCGTCAAGACGATTCTCAACTCGCAACCCGACATCGAAGTGGTCGGTGAGGCCGCCGACGGCAAAGAAGGCGTCGAGCAGGCAATTCGCCTTTATCCGGATGTAGTGCTGATGGACGTTTCCATGCCGGTGCTGAAGGGATTCGACGCAACTCGCCGGATCAAGAAAGCCCGGCCCGACGTGAAGGTTCTCATTTTGACAGTGTACGACGATGAGGACATGGTCGCGCGATGCCTGGACGCCGGCGCAGCTGGTTACGTCTTGAAGGACTCCCCGCCGCTTCAATTGGTGTACGCAGTGCAGGCGGTTTACCGCGGCCAGCAATACATGAGTCCCCGGGTTCTCACCGGTTTAGTGCGGCAATACCTTGCACAACCGACTGAATTCAAAGGTGGTTATGAACTGTTGAGCGATCGCGAGCGCGAGATCCTGGTCCTGCTGGCGGAAGGCCAATCCTTAAAGGAGATTGCAACGAAGCTGAACCTGAGCGTTAAAACGATCGACGCCCATAAAGTCAACTTGATGCGCAAGCTTGACTTGCATGACCGCAGCGAGTTAATCCGGTATGCCATCCGCAAAGGCTTGGTTGAAGCTTGATCTAACTGGTCGTGGCAGCCTTGGACGTGACTCTTATTCGCTTAAGTGGAATTCGTCTGCACCCGCCCGGTCCTTAGTCCGCCGCACGTGTCTGAAAAAACGGGGCTTAGGCATCAATCCTGGTTTGGCCTGCATCGTGCACTTCCGTGATCGTTGCGCGCGCTGACTATGGACCGCCCATGAATTCAAATTACGCGGTTGACACGGTGGCCTCAGGCCTCCAACCAAAACATGCACCGTGGCTTCAGGTCTTTTCAACATGCCCGTCTTCAGCGACAACGCCGGAGCATTACGCGGAACGGGTGGCCCAAGTCGCTCGCTGGAGCGAGCGCGCCGGTTGCACAGGAATTTTGATCTATACGGACAATTCCATCATCGATCCCTGGATGGTGTCTCAAATCATTCTGCAAAATACGGCCGCATTGAGTCCCCTCGTTGCCATCCAGCCGATTTACATGCACCCCTATTCGGTGGCGAAGATGGTTTCGACTGCGGGCTTCCTGTATGGTCGCCGGATGTTTCTAAACATGGTCGCGGGTGGATTCAAAAACGACCTGCTAGCTCTGGGTGACAGCACGCCTCACGACAGCCGATACCAGCGCCTCACCGAATACACGACGATCATACAGCAACTTCTCGAAGCGCGCGGCCCGTTCTCATTCGAGGGGCAGTTTTACAAAATCAATGGCTTGATCTTAAAGCCTCCCCTGGCGCCCGAACTTCGGCCCGGCATTCTGGTATCGGGTTCCTCGGACGCCGGCTTAGCGGCGGCTCGAGCAATAGGAGCAATGCCGGTCAAGTATCCTGAGCCGATCAATTCCAGCGGCGAGCCTAAACCCCGTGAGACTGAGCCGTGCGGGGTACGGATCGGTATCATAACCCGGCTTCATGACAATGACGCGTGGGCGGTCGCCCACGACCGCTTTCCAGCGGATCGCAGAGGCCAACTTACCCGTCAACTTGCCTCCAAAATTTCCGACTCGGCTTGGCATAAGCAGCTTGCTGATGCCGGTGCCCGTGCCGAAACGTCAATGGCTGCCTATTGGTTGCATCCCTTCGAAAATTACCAGACCAACTGTCCCTATCTGGTTGGCAGCTATGACACGGTCGCGGGAGCATTGACTCAATACATCGAGCATGGCTACCAGACATTCATTCTTGATATTCCTCCCACGGAAGAGGAGTTGAACCATATTGGCCGCGTATTTCAAGCCGCCAGCAAGAAAGCGCGCGTGTGAAGCAACGCTTGCACGATTTATTGACGATTCAGGCAGACCGGCGCCCGGATGCGGTCGCCGCTGTTTTCCAGGACGTTCCAACCAGCTATTCGGCGCTGGAGCAAATGAGTAATCGCCTGGGGAGAGCGCTGCAGGGGGCCGGCTGTATCAAAAGTGACCGGATCGCGCTTCTACTGACCAAATCGACGCGGGCGTTGGTCGCTATGTTTGCCTCGCTTAAGGCGGATTGCATCTACGTTCCGATCGATACGACAAGTCCCATCGCCCGCATCCAACGCATTCTGCAAAAGTGCGAATGCCGGTGCGTCCTTGCTGAAAAGGCTACGGCGGCTCTGCTCAACGAACTCATCGCTCATGGCGCCGTATGCGATCCGGTATTCGTCGGGTGGGTGGACGAGGGCGCTACCCTTCTCAACAAGGCTCGCTCGCAATTCACCTGGAGTGATGTCCAATCCTTGCCTGACCGGGCGCCCGATTCCCTGGCTCAGCCGAATGATCCGGCGCATATTCTCTTTACGTCCGGTTCCACCGGTATTCCCAAGGGTGTGGTGATCACCCACGCCAACGTGATTCATTTCGTTCGCTGGGCTGGAGTCTATTTCAAAATGAGTTCCGAGGACCGCATCTCGGGCCACCCCCCCTTGCACTTCGACCTATCCACATTTGATATCTACGGAACCATTGCCGCGGGCGCACAGATCCATCTAATGACGCCTGAGACGAGCTTACTGCCGCATAAGTTGGCTGACTTTATCCGGGAGAGGGAACTGACCCAATGGTTCTCGGTGCCCTGGGTACTGCAGCAAATGGCGAAGTTCGATGCGGTTCGCCAGGGCGATTTTCCGGCACTTAAGCGGCTCTTATGGTGCGGTGAAAGATTCCCCACTCCGGCCTTGATCTATTGGATGAAACGTCTCCCTAATGTTACGTTCGACAATCTATACGGGCCAACCGAAGCTACCATTGCGAGCAGCTATCACAGGGTTGACCAGTGTCCCGAAGACGAAAGCGCTGAGATTCCCATTGGGTTGCCCTGCAAGGGCGAACTGATGCTGGTGCTCGACGAACAGCTTCGACCCGTCAGGCCCGGTGAACCCGGCGATCTCTATATCGGTGGCGTCGGCTTGAGCCCGGGATACTGGAATGATCCCGACCGAACCCGGGAAGTCTTTCGCCCGAACCCCTACAGTTCGAATCCCTCCGATCGCATTTATAATACCGGCGACCTCGCCAGAATCGGTGCGGACGGACTGGTCTACTTGATCGGGAGATCGGATTCTCAGATCAAGAGCCGCGGTTATCGCATAGAGCTAGGTGAAATTGAAGCGGCGATGCATGCAGTTCCTGGCGTGCAGGACGCGGCCGTGGTCGTAATCGGCGTCGAGGGATCGGAAGACAAGACCATTTGTTGTGCTTACGTCAGTCGTCCGGGACTGGATCTCTCCCCCTTGGCGCTAAAACGACACCTGACCGCAACTCTGCCCCGCTACATGATGCCGCAGCGATGGATGGCCCTGGAACAATTGCCGCGCAATGCAAACGGGAAAACCGATCGGCCGTCCCTAAGGCAGCAATTCGAGAAGGAAGCCTCGCTTGCCGGGCAGGAAATGGACTGCGGACCTCGATCGACTCGCACAGAATTGAGCTCGAACCCACCCTCGCTGGTGCAGTGATGCAAGAGAATGCCAGGAATGAGGGTCCCACGCAACTGACGAGAGAAATCGCACAGCTAATCCACGACCAGCTTCTCGTTGAAGTGAGTTCTCCCGAGGATGACTTGCTTGCTTCAGGCGTACTTGACTCTTTGACGCTGGTTCAGTTGCTGTTCGATCTGGAACACCGCTTCGGAGTTACGATTCCGCTCGAGGAGCTGGAAATTGACGATTTTCGCTCGGTCAATTCGATCGCAAGCCTGGTTCAGGCGCGCAGCAGCGCCAATCACGGTTCAAAACGAAGCGAGGGGCGGATTCGTTCCGTTTTTTCCGAGCCGGCATTGGGGAGAAACGCGGGTTCGTCATGAATATTCTTGGAGTGAGTGGGCTGGAAGGCGCCATGCAATTCAAGAAGCGGCATTGGCCCGGCCTTCCGGAACGCGAGTATCGCCTTGTTCAGGGACAAGATGCAGCTGCCGCGCTGGTTGTGGATGGCAGGATCGTCTCCGCGGCGGCGGAGGAGCGTTTTGATCGCCAGAAGCATAGTCCGCGTTTTCCCTCAAGGTCGATACAGTATTGTCTCGCGCGCGCCGGCCTTTCGATCGACGACGTGGATGAAATCGCGCACTCCTTCGACTACGCGCCGTATCGCAAGCTATTCTCTCTTGATCCGGTGAGCGAGCGGTTGTATCGCGAGGTGTATTCCAAGGATGCGCTGCTGGCCCGGGTGCATCGCGAATTTCCACAATTTCCGTCCGAGCGCGTGCATCAAGTAAACCACCACCTGGCGCATGCCGCGAGTGCCTGTTATACATCGGGATGGGATAACTGCCTGGTAGTCGTCGCCGATGGAATGGGAGAAGCGCACGGTGTGTCCATTTATCGAGGATCGCCCAGCGGCCTCGAGTTATTAGCGGAAATGTCCGCTCTGGATTCCATCGGAATTCTCTACTCTCTCGTAACGCTTCACTTGGGGTTTGACTTCAACTGCGATGAATACAAAATCATGGGCTTGGCGCCTTACGGCGATGCGCGGCGGTTTCGGCAGTTCTTTAAGGAGACCGTTGAGTTACGCCCCGAAGGCAGAATCCGCATCCGTATTTTGAGAAACAACAAGACCCGCGACGAGCGCGAGAATTATACCGCCTCGCGGCAGTATCTGGAACAGCATTTAGTGACTGCGCGCACTCCTGAAGATGAAGTCACCGATGACCACCGCGACGTGGCCGCTGCACTGCAAGAATGCCTCAACGAGGTAATGCTGCATATCTGCGGGTACTTTGCCGATCTTACAAAGTCGCGGCGGCTCGCCATGGCCGGCGGAGTCGCTCTGAACTGTACCGCGAACGGTTGTCTGATGAAATCGGGCCGGTTTGATGAAATCTATATTCAACCGGCCGCTGGCGATGATGGCGCTGCTCTAGGTGCGGCAATCGAGCGAGCGGTGCAGGCTGGCGAGATGAGAAACCACCGCTTCCCTGCGCCATTTCTCGGCCCCGAGTACTCCGTCGAAGAGATCGCCTCCGCCTTGGAGGAATTTAGCGATCGCGTCGAGGTTTGTGATTATCCCAATCCCGAAGAGATCTGCACAGTCGCGGCTCGACTTCTCGCCCAGGGCCGCGTGATCGCCTGGTTTCGAGGAGCAATGGAGTATGGCCCGCGCGCACTCGGACATCGGAGCATCCTGGCCGATCCCAGCCATCCTGAGATGCGGGATCGCGTCAACGCATTGGTAAAAATGCGGGAGTCGTTCCGTCCTTTCGCCCCCGCAGTTTCATTAGAAGAAGTTGATCGGTGGTTCGACGTATCCCCCGGAACCCGCTTACCATACATGACTACAATCGTGGACGTTCGCGAAGAATTCGCCAGTCAATTGCCCGCGATCACGCACGTCAACCGAACTGCCAGAGTGCAGACCGTATGTAAGGACGATGACCCGGTTTTTCACGCACTGTTGCAAGCGATGGGCAGGGAGACTGGGCGGGAAATCGTCCTCAATACGAGTTTCAATGTTAGGGGTCAACCAATCGTTAATACGCCCCAGGAGGCGCTCGCCACATTCCTGGCCACCGCAATCGATTTCCTGTTCCTGGAGGATTTCTTTGTGTGCCGCCGGCCCCAGTCGGGACAGTCTGAGCGACTTTTGCGGGAAGAAATCGTTGGAACCCGGTAATCGTGGCAATGCAATTGCAGCCTACACCAACCTCGAAGGAAAACTTTCAATGCGGCCCATCAAAATCCTGGTTGTGGAAGACAATGACGCGGATACCTTCTACCTGCAGAAGGTGCTGGATCGCATGGGTGTAGTCTACTCAATATCCGTCTTGGGGGATGGGGAAAGTGCCCTTAATTTTCTGCTCAAACGTGGTGAATACTCCAGCGCCTGGAATCCGGATCTGATTTTCCTGGATCTCAACTTGCCGAAATTATCGGGCGTTGAACTGCTGGAGGCGCTGCCACCATCGCGGCGGTTTCCATTCTGCATCCTAACCGGTTCGACGCTCGAGCGGGACAACCTCAAGAAGAAGTTTGGCATCCGGCGGATTGCTTACGTCGTTAAGCCAGTCACCCGCGACATGATTCTCAATTGCTTTCGTTGTTACGATCACTTGGCGCCGCTGGCCGAGGCGATTACCGTTCGGAACCTGGATTACGAAGCGCCTGTCGTCACGCTCGGGAATTAGGTGGGGGGCACGGAGTCCGCTTGTGCCCCCGCTGATTCCCCGTCAGCGATTTGAACGCGCGCTGTGGGTTGGCTCTTCGGATTCCTCGGTCGTGGTTTCTGAAATTACCTTGCCTGCGATGGTAGACAGCTTCTCGTCGGCTTCCTTTTCCTCGTCCAATGTCTCCTGGAGCAGAGAGGCCACGTCGTCCAGCCCGAGTTCTTCCGCCCAGGCTTTGAGTGTTCCGTACCCTGCGATCTCATAATGCTCCACTTTTTGTGCCGCGCAAATCATTGCCGAATCCGCGAGCGCACCTTTCTCGTTCGATTCGATTTGCTCCTGTGCTTCGCTGATTAGTCCCTTCATCGCCACGCAGGCCTTGCCCTTCGGTTTCACATCCAACGCTTCAAACGCCCGTTCCAGGCGTTCCACTTGGCCCTTGGTCTGTTCCAGATGACTTCCAAAAGCCTCGCTGAGCTCTTCGTTGGAGGCGGCTTTCACCATCTTCGGAAGAGCTTTCACAAGCTGCTTCTCGGCGTCATATAGGTCCTGCATTTCCTCGACTAGAAGATCTCGTATTGTTTCTGCCATAGTAAAACCTCTTTCAGTATTAGTCGGACGCTACTTAGATCCGAGCCCGTGGACGATGTTTCGCAGCGCGGCGAGCCGCCCTTGAAATGCCCCAGGATCTCGTTTTCATTTGGCAGAAAAAATGCTACACCGACGCCAATGTATCAATCCAGCGAATCGGCCCGGCCGTGGGCGACCGGTTTTGTCGCTCATTGGAACGGTGGCTCTCACCCTCCATCCAGCGACGTCGACGCGCGGCTTATCGAGTCCGCGTTACAAGGACGAACGGACGCCTTCGGCGATCTGGTCGCACCCCATCTTCTATCGCTAACCAAGTTCGCCCGCATGCGGCTCCAAAATGACGTCGAAGCGGAAGATGCCGTTCAACAGGCCGTATTGCAGGCCCTTCATAATCTGGCCCAGTTCCGCAGACAAGCCAGCTTCAAGACCTGGATCAGCAAGATTACTTGTAATGAGATCCTACACGTACGCCGCGGAAAGGCGATTGCTTCTGTCACGCCGCTTCATCAGGCCGCCGTCGATAAACTCGCTGATCCCGGTTCGCTGCCTGACATCCAATTGCAGAGGCGACAAGAGGCGGCAAGACTCCACCGTGCTTTAGCACGGCTTCCAGAAAAGTATCGATTGATCATTGAGTTACGCGACCTTCGCGAGTTGAGCATCGCCGCTACCGCTCGCTCGCTTTCTTTGACGGCTTCTGCAGTAAAAACCCGGCACCATCGGGCGCGCAAATTATTGTTGCGAGCGCTAGGCTCCGCCAAGTAGTCTTCGAGCACCACGTGAATTCGCAAATGGAGGATTGCAATGCATTTAGGCTCTGACCATCAACATCATTGGGGGGTGATCCTGGCAGGGGGCGAAGGAGCACGCTTGAAATCTCTCACGCGATTTGTATCTGGAGAAGATACGCCGAAACAATTCTGCCGGCTGCTGGGTGGCCAATCCTTATTGACTCAAACCACCCAAAGGATCAGTCGGACGATCTCCTCGGAACGCACGGTGTACGTCTTATTGAACTCGCACGAACGCTTCTACAGCAAGGAGTTGCGGAATGTGCCGCCGGCTCACATGGTCGTCCAGCCCTGCAATCGTGGAACGCTTCCCGCCATACTATCGAGCCTGGTTCACATCATTCGCCAGGACAAGAATGCCGTGGTTGGGTTTTTTCCGTCGGACCACCACTACACGGAAGAGGAACGCTTTATGAAGGGTGTCCATTTGGCTTTCCAAGCCGCCGAATCGAACCCGGAAACTGTGATGCTGCTGGCGGTTGCCGCTAAGCGCGCGGAGACGGAGTTTGGCTGGATTGAAGCCACGCCGGCCATGTCCAGCGATTCCCGCGACGGCCTTCTCAAAGTAAAGCGCTTCTGGGAAAAGCCGTCTGCACGCACCGCCGAGGAACTGCTAGAACGAGGTTGTGTGTGGAATACGTTTGTTATGATCGGCCGGGCTCAAGCATTTCTCGACTTGATTCGTGCCGGCGCTCCCGCTATTTACCAGGCCTTTGAGCCGCTACTGGAGATCCCTGAATCTTGGGCCAGCAGTCCTGGATTAGAGACGATTTATGAAAGTCTTACGACAGCAGATTTCTCAAAACTTGTGCTTTCTACAACACCGGATCGTTTAGGCGTCTGGTGTCTGGGAGATGTCGGCTGGAGCGATCTCGGCGATCCACGCCGGGTCATGACCGTGTTGGATGAAACCGGAATCGCGAATGAGTGGATGAATTCTTGGCGCACTCATGCCGTCGCGGCGGCCGCGGGACAGTGATTCGCCCGACTGCATTTCTTGTTCAAGAGTGCACTGAAGTAAGGAAGTTTTACCGCCTCCATGCATAAACTGCAGTTCTTGTGACGGACTGTGGAACGTAGCAATAAGTCACCCAGAACTAAGAATCCACCGTTAGGAGCCCAAATGATAGAAGTGTTACCAACTGAATTGTGCAATGGGCTAGAATATGGTCCTGTGGCCTCGTCTTCTACGCCCGCGCGGGTTTTAGTAGTCGACGATGATCCTCAAGAGCGGCACGATCTCGCAAAAATCCTGACAAGTTTAGGCTATGTTTCTGAACTGGCCAAGGATGGCGAAGAGGCTCTCGAAAAGATTGGCGCGGTACCGGTCGATGTCATCGTGACTGATCTGATGATGCCGCGGATGGACGGGTATACATTGCTTCGAACTCTGCTGTCGCGCGGCGACCTTACCCCCGCCGTGGTTCTCACGGGTCTCGGCAGCATTCGCGAGGCAATGGCCATCGTCCACGACCTTCGTGCCTTCTGGTTTCTGGAGAAGCCCGCACAGCAGGCGGTCCTGGCACCCTTGCTGGAGCGGGCCATTCGGCAAAAGACGCTAATGGCCGAAACGGAACGCCTGCAGCGCCAGTTGAGCCTTCATGGCGTCCTGGGCGATATGGTTGGCACGTCCGAGTCCATGAGACGGGTGTTCTCCCTCATCCGGCAGGTCGCTCCTAAGGCGGCTTCGGTCCTGATCAGCGGGGAAAGCGGCACCGGGAAGGAGCGCGTCGCGGCCGCCATTCACAAACTCAGTCCCAGAGCGGGAGGACCCTTCATCGCGATTAACTGTGCGGCAATCCCGGAAAGCTTGATCGAAAGCGAATTGTTTGGGCACGAAAAGGGAGCCTTCACCGGGGCCATAGGACGCCAGGCAGGCTGTTTTGAGCATGCCAGCGGCGGCACATTGTTCCTGGATGAGATTGCTGAAATGCCCATGCCCATGCAAGCGAAGCTGCTCCGGGTTCTGGAGGAATCGAAGCTACGGCGGTTGGGCGGCCATGGCGAGATTTCCGTCGATGTCCGGGTGCTTGCGGCGACTAATCGGCCCCTAGACGAAGCTCTCGAAAAAAAGCTGCTGCGGGAAGATCTATACTATCGCCTCAATGTCTTCAATATCCTGCTGCCGCCCTTGCGCCATCGAAAGGAAGACATTCCAGCGATTTCGGAAGCCCTGATCCGCATTTTGAATCTTCGGAACGATTGCCGGGTGACTCATCTCGATTCTGATGCGCTGCGCGTGCTGATGAATTATTCCTGGCCCGGCAATGTCCGGGAATTGCGGAATATCTTGGAACGAGCTGTAATCATCGCCCACGAAGGCGCTTTGTCCCCCTGTCATTTTCCGCGAGATTTTAATCTTCCGCGTCAGACGCCTGTGGCGTTTTCGCCGGTTGCTGCTCCGCCCAGCACAGCCTCCGCGCTGACTTTCGAGCCGGGCAAGCCGCTGCAAGAGATGGAAGAAGCATACATTCGGCTCACCTTGAAATACGCCAACAACAACCGCATGCGGGCCGCGGAGATCCTGGGCATTAGTCTTCGCACACTCTACAAGCGGCTCGCGGACTTCGCAAAAGCGGACGAGGCGTCGGCGAGCGCAGAAACTGCGTCCGTCACCGGCACCGGCGCCTGACGCAGCTTGGTTATCAATGTGCAACAAGGAACAATATGACCGGTTCCCGTTTTCATATTATTTTGGTCGAAGATGCCGAACCGGATGTACTTCTGGTTCGGGAGGCGCTGGAACAATCCGGTCTCGAATTTGAGCTCCTGGTATTCGATGATGGTGAGCAAGGAGTAGCTTTCATAGAGAACATGGATCGGGATGCAAGCCTCGTCCGGCCCAATCTTTTTCTACTCGATCTCAATCTACCCAAGAAAACCGGGGGGCAGATTTTGGAACGCGTGCGGCAAAGTCCGCGCTGCGGGCAGGTTCCGGTAGTCATTCTTACCTCATCCGATTCGCAAAAAGACAAGACCCAGGCGGCCGATTTGAAAGCCACGGGTTACTTTCGAAAGCCCTCCCGCCTGGATGAGTTTATGAAGCTTGGCCCGTACGTGCGGGACCTTCTAACTCGTCAGGGGCAAACTGAAGCGGATGGTGGAGCCTTCGCCGGGCGTTGACTCAGCCCATATTTGTCCGCCATGCTGTTCCACAATCTTTTTGGCGATCGTTAAGCCGAGACCGCTTCCGGGAAACTGCTTACCGTTGAGGCGCTCGAAGGGCCTGAAAATGCGCTCCCGATAAACCGGATCAAAACCGGCGCCATTATCGCGCACCGAAAAAATCCATTCCCCCTCCTGCTGCGCGGCGCCAACATGGATGCGAGGTGCGGCTTCGCCGCGAAATTTGCAGGCGTTCCCAATCAAGCAGCGCAGCAACACCGTCAGGGACGTCGCGTTGCCCCGCACGGTTGGCAGTGGATCGTGGGTGATGATGGCGCCGCTGCTTTTCAGTTCGGACGCCAACTCGGTTTTGGCCTCGAGCAGCGACATCTCCAAATCCGCAGCGCTATCTTCCAACTCCCGCACTTCCGCGTAGCAATATTCCGCGATGTCTTGAATCAAGGTTTCCAGCCTGGCTACGCCATCCCGGAGATATCGGGCGCCTCGCTCACGGTTCTCATCCGAATTCTTGCCGCTTGGGGCTACCGCCAATTGATGTCCCAGGAGAATGGCGCGAAGAGGTTCCCGCAAATCGTGGACAGCCGCGGAAATGAAGTCCCGAAGAGCTTCCGTGTCCTGTCCTAGAGCTCTCGGTGCAACGCCTTGTCCTTGACTTTTCATGCAGCGCTCAGTAAACGTCTTCCATCATTCTTGCGGATCCGGCAGCGTGAAGTAAAACGTCGAGCCCTCTCCCAGCGACGATTCGACCCAGATGCGGCCCCCGTAGCTCTTGACAATGCGCTCGCAAATAGCCAGGCCAATGCCCGTCCCAGGGTAGCTGGTTCCGTGGAGCCTTTTGAATATTCCGAAAATCTGCCGGATATACTCAGGCTTGATTCCGATGCCGTTATCTTTTACCGAGAAGAGCCACTCGCCGGACTGCCGCTCCGCATCAATGTGTACTTGCGGGGGGTCTGATCCGCGGTACTTGATGGCGTTGCCCACCAGGTTCTGCAGAACTTGCACCAGCCTGATCTCCTGCGCCCGTACGGTAGGCAGCCCATTCCACGTCACCACCGCCTGGTTTTGATCGATGCTGGCCTGAAGGTTTAACAAGGCCTTCCGCAGCGCTTCCGAAACAACCACGGGGCAGAGGGGACCATCACTCAGCGAGCCCACCTGTGAATAAGTCAGCAGG
>Ga0105239_10000850_pt1 | contig 43491 bp, 36 predicted proteins | sample KBSC44metaG_FD_92761 | JGI IMG/M metagenome (GOLD analysis project Ga0105239, IMG submission 92761) | Corn rhizosphere microbial communities from Kellogg Biological Station, Michigan, USA - KBS C4-4 metaG | ecosystem: Host-associated > Plants > Roots > Rhizosphere > Soil | place: Michigan, USA...
AAACCTTTTGGATGTGGGAAGACTTGGGGTCTAAACGTTTCAAAGGTAACATCGCTCAGGTGATCGAGACTCGCGAGTCGAGGTTGAAGCTTTCGCCGAAAACCCCACCAATACATACCCCAGCTAGCAATTTCAGCCTCGTGGATGCCGTCATCGAAGTCAAGGGTACTTGCGGGACAGCAGCTCCAAGATGAAATAGTTGGGTTGTGCTTGTAGTTTCTCACCGCCACTTAAGAACAATATCCCCACTACCAGCATGGAAGACTGCTAGAGAGGCCAAGCAGCAAAAGAGGCGCGAGTTATCACAGCCCGTAGAAAACCCCGGACGAAATGACGGGATTTCGGCAATCAAAGTTTCGTAGGTTCAGGCTATCTTGCTGCGTAGCTAGAATTGGGTAGGGTTAAAGGGCTCGCAAGAGAGATACCTTCAATAGAATGCAGCTAGGTCTCTTGGCGATAACAGGTTTGGATAGGCAGCGAAAGGTTAACTTTCCTCGTTCCTTGGATCACTTGGACTGGCGTCGTCCGTGGATCTGAATTCCCACTTTACTGAAGAGAGTTGGGAGATGGCATGTTCAACATTGTCGACACGATCCTAGTCGAAACTGACATTGCCCCAAAGCCAAGTGCTGGACAGCATTGATAGACTTTGGATCACGGAAAGTATCATATAGCACCTTGAAAAGATGTGGCTGCTCAAGTACGATACCCTTAAATGAGTTTGGCGCTTGTTAGTGATACTGGTTCGGATATACCACCTTGAGATCTGGAGGATCTGGCCGGACCTGGCTGGCCGGGGCTGGATTGTGATATTGTTGTCCAGACTCCTATGATTGTTCCAGAACTGGCTGGTTACTGCAGGAGGGCATGGAATTTGGTCATTACCACGGGGTTTTAGCATTTGCTTATCGATCGAGAACAATTTAGTTCTGGAGGGCAAGCCAAGATATGGGGTTGTCTGGAGGTGCGTGACCCATCGATATTAGCCGTATTTGAGCGCTGTTTGAGGCCTCGATTCTCACTGAAGGACGGGAACCACTATCTACGAGCGGCTGAGGCATCTAGACCCTCCATCGATGATTATTGACGCACAGGAGGGACCTGTGGTGTTTGTTCATGTCCAATATCTCATAATCTCTCTGGGTTGGTACCCAGAGCCATGGGCCTGCCTCGTCGAAGGCAGACTGAGTCAATGCAATCTCAATACCTAGTCAAGGATCTAGTGTCAGGTGTCGTAGTCCGAGAGCCTCAGGGAGCTGCTCGAACGTGCATGAAAGTCAGAAAGCGGAAAGTTACGCACACGGGCGATGCGAGGCATTAGTGATTCCGACGTCGAGAAACTAAAAACGCCAGCTCGTGCTGGAAAAGAGCCTGGCTGATACTGAAGCACTTGTCAGCTCAGTGAATCATAAAATGGTAAATCCTGGCGCCAAATCTTGCCTGCTTCTATCAGGAGGTGCATCGGAACGAGACTTCCTTCCAGCCGCAGCGAGGCGGACGTCTCCAAACAGCATTCAAGCTTCAGATGACCTGTTGGGCCTCCCAAGGCCTCAGCCTGCGATGTGCATCCGGGGTTTGAGGGCAAATCACCTCAATACCTTTGAAGCTGGGAGACTTTTAGAGTTTGCGAAACTTCGGTGCTCGGCTTGATCTCATTGGGCGGCCAATTATGAAATCCTGAACAAGAGAGGGATCGCTGGTGTGTATTTGAACGACCGGCCAACGTGATGGGGCAACATGGGAGCCATGCACGCTTTCAAACAGCGTTAGACCGTGGGAGGATCTGCGAGAACTGGTGACAAAAGTTGCCGATATGATAGGGCCATTTCAAGCCCTAGGTGATCCGACACGAATGCCATGGCTTTGACGCGCAATACTCTCCTGCTCAATCACGAGCAGAGAAAGGCTAAAATGAAAAATCCGGGCTTGAGTATCCAGTTAGGGCATATCGAGAGAGCGCACGATATGGCACTCTTCCCGAGCATCACGGTAGGGGGGAATCAGTAAGCCATTCCGAACCTGGAGTTGGCCAGCAATGGCAATGGCTGCTGTGCCAACATTTGCTCGTGCCCTTCTCTCACTCGCTGCCTAATGGCACACGAGCGCGAAAAGGTAAGCCCACCGCTGCGGAATTCGGCACCGGTCTCAGCAATGCAGACATCCCACTACCACTGACCTGCCCAACGTAAGTGGCACCACCTGACGTTCGGGGGTTCTCTTACTTTCGTCGCCCTCTTGGTCGTACTGACCAGGGTCCAGAGTCTGTCGCTGAATCGGGGCTTCGGATCCTCAGATCTTGACGAGTACAGCAGACCAAATTGGGATTCACCGCTGGCTTCAGACATGAAGCCTGGGCCTGGTGCAGGATATAATTCGAATAAGAGCAATACATACGGTCCAGACGCATTCTATGATTTCTATCTGTATCGGCATGCTGAGGGACGTTTGTAACGATTGGCTAAAGCGGTGACAGGTCCATTGAAATTCGGGGCGTGTACATCGCTCTGTGCTGTAAGGCGGACTCTACTCCCCCGGATGGAAAGTGTGTAAATGGGTCTACTTAGTTCTAGCATACGTCCCCAGTCCGGGATTCGTTACGGTTTGGGGCGTTCATGCGCTGTGAGATGCACAGGCTGCAGCTCTGCCGTTGAAGTGGCAGCTTGGCAATCACCCAGGCAAGGTATTTCTGTGGAATAGGTTGTGTGGTGCTCCTAGCGATGAACAGGATCCTAACTTACAGGTCAATTTTTGTCTGGCCTTCTGGCCAATGTCTTTGCGATCCATCCTCGAAAGCCTGCCTCCACCAGCCAGGTCAACAAGCACCCTCGCTGCATGGGGCGTCTGCGGCTCCAACAGCAGACAGCCGCGCCAAATCTATCAGCTTCCTACATAGACGCCTTGCTGGATTGTTTGAGCCTGTATTTTTCTCGTAAAATTCGCCTCGCAGATCATCTGGCAAGGGTGGGCCTGGAGTTACACAGAAGGCATCATTACCCGCTCAGATGCATTGTGGCATCATCACAGCTTTCTAGTCCGGGGTAAATCTCCTCTCGAGTTCGGGTTTGGTCTGTAATCCTAACAGAGACGATGACCAAGTACGAGTTCATTTCTGACTCGGATTCAACTTCCAAATGAGATGCGAAGGTCTGGCATCGCCAACTTGGCGAGGGCGCCGGCGGTTCAAAGCAATGCGCTGAGCATGAGGGCTACAGCAGAGGACTTTGCGAGGAGAATGCCTGCTCATCGTCTCGAAGTCCATGGATCGCATGTTTATTCGTTGAGACTTCACATCGATTTTGGAATGTACTAGTAGGGTTGTCGCAACTTTGAACTCGTTACTCCCTTGTCAAGTTGTCATGCTCCAGGACAGGCATCGCCGAGCCGAGTGCCAGCGTTCCTAGGCCCGTGGAGGAAGCAAGACCACGACCAGTAAAAATATTGTGAGTACGAGGTACGACTCGTATTGCTTGTTGTTAAGCTTTACAACTTGCTGCTGAGTTGGGCATTGGAGAGTCGCCCCTTTCCTTGACTAACGCAACAGCGTCCCCCACGTTTTGCTTGGGCTGGCTGGTGGCCACGGGCCAGCACTGTAGCCCAGGCTAGATGGGATCCTCTAGAAGCGTGAGGGTCTGATTCGCTCACATCATTATCTCTCTTGTCTTCGGGGGGATTTCGATCGAAATGCGAGTCTCTGTAAGCGCTGTCAGTGGCCTTCCAGACTCCAGACCTGGCCGAATGCTGCGCCTGTGAACTCGTTTTGCATCGCGGGTTTTGGCAGTCGTACTTGATCACCAAAACCCCAGGATCTCCGGCCATATCTATTTTCTTGTCGTAAGAGATCACATGGTCGATGGGATGGTCAACGCGATATCGCACTGATGTCTTAGGCTCATGTCAGGCTGGCCGGGCCGCTCCTTGTCCTTTTGACCCAGGCCTTTCGCAGGTGGCAATTTCAGGTTGAGACTGAGAGGGGCGCCATCAGCCGCACAAGACTGTGAAGCCTGGAGACAGCATTACTTGTACTCGTACGAGTGCTTTGACGAGGTGGCGTTGGTGGAGTTTCACGTCCCCCGTAAGCATTGTGGTGTTCCAACACGATGTGGAGCAACGTGGACCAGCAGTGGTCTTGAAAGGGCATTCCCTGTGGTCGTACCTGTAGAGCGACCCGGCCACCTGGTGGACAAGCTCCAGTTATACCAGAGCAAGTTCTGGGAGCACTCGTAGTCACAGTGTGAAGCGTCTCTCGGGCGGACCACCTCATATCTCGGAAAGAATTGGTTGAAACCCGCAGCATCAGGGCGATCCCTGCCTAGGTAGCGAGCGCTACCGTGAACAGGGCCCAAGCTTGCATCGATAAGGATGATTGGGTGGAAGCAAAAGCCTTCTACAAGTGAAGCTTACTTTGCAATCCCTGGGGCAAGGCCCAAACTCAAGAGAGTAGCTCACATCTTTTTGATAGCCTAAAACAGCGCCACTTGTGCCTCCGCCTACATCGAGGCTTGGCTGCTGAGCTCATTCCACAGGAAGTGGACACAGGGATGGGACTTGGTCAACGCCCGAAGTCAAACTGCTAGCTTTCAAGTGGGCGAATACTCTTACTTCACAAATTATCCGAAGGGACTGAGTGGTCAGCCATGCGATCAATGGCTCACCCATCTTCTCCACCGCTGAGAATCAAAACTTCACTCTCCCGTTACAACTTCCGTCTACAACTTTGCCAGCCAGAGCCATGCCATTGCCATGCAGTGGTAGGCCCACCTGGCTAGAACGAGACGGCTACCCAGCTGCCGAGGAGCTACGGTGCACTCCCCAGCCAAGGGCCTGAACCTGGGAAGATGTGCGCCCGCAGCCACCAACCGTCACACGATTCCCTTGTCTGTGCTCATACAATATCTGAGGCAGCCGAAAGCCAAAATGTCCAAGGCGAAAAATAATCCTCCGCCGTCCACCGACTCGGAGCCCTAGCCTACCTAGCCACTAGCTAGCCCACCGAGCCCACCTAGCCTGTGACAGTCTCACTGACTTCTGACTTCTGACCTCTGAACGTGGTGCTAGGCAAACCTTGGGTAACGCAACACGTGCAGCACGCGGGACCCAGCTTTGCATCGGGAGAACCAAATCCGACTTGATCAAGACTCTTGCCGCCCACTCGCACTACTTGCTGCCACCAGGAATTTGCGCAGGACGATGCCAGGAGGCCTCGCCTCGTCTGGATAGCCTCGGGCAAACAGGGTTGGTGCAGGTAGGGGTATCCATCATAAAGTATAACCATTCAGGAAACCGGCGCGGCAGGATCTGGTCTCCCTTCCTGGATGCACCTCATCCGTACTCCTGCATGGGCCGAGATGTCAACCTTAATACTTCCTGCAACAGAAATGCTCTTTTGCGTCTCGCGTATATAGTTGCACCACGAGTTGGTGGGGCGCCCGACTGGTCGTGAGTGTGTTGTGATTAGACCCATAGTACGGAGTACAATCGTCCAACTGTCCAACTTGTTTACCAGCGTCCATTCATATTACCTGTGATGGTTCTCCGTCCTCATCCTCCAACGAGCTTTTGATTTTCTCAATCATTCTCGCAAGATTCCGAGGCGCTTTAGAAAAGCCTGGCTATGGACTCTTGCCCGACATTTCTTTGCTTCTTGATCAATTATTACCACTCTCTCCAGATCGCCAGGTCAACTGTCAGACGCCACAGCCGCTGGTTTCAGGCTTTGGATATCCGAAGTAGTAAGGCCATGTCTAGAACGGTACAGCTCAGTCTGCGGAGTGCGCTGCAGATCGCTCAGAACAGCCAGACCGAACATATCGACCCCAGGATCACCCAGATCCTCGAAGACGCGCTTGCGAAGATCTGGCGCAATGTACAGGCCCAGCCTAACTCGTATATAATGAGTGAGCTTGAGTTTGCTGTGTTCAACCGGTACAGAAGCCGGCCTGAATTTCAGAATGAGACAGCTCGCAAAGCGGTCTCACGTTATTGGAACAGTCGGAGTGCCAACAATGGGGTACGAATGCCAATACCTTGTCTTGGTTAGAGTCCACTTACAAAATGCGCTATCAGGTCCCGTCTAAACGATCATAGTACTCCGTAAATCGCCCAAGCAAGGTGTCGGTATCACTTGCTCAGAATCTTCCTTTCAACTCCTGGTCTTTCGGCCTTCGCGGCAGGTTCCGCCAGCGTTCTTTGCATCAACAAAGAGTCTTGCAGTTACCCCTGTCACGCCCTGTATGAGCTTGTGGGATCGGTTGACAAGCTGGCTAACCTACAGAGGACACTTGACAGAGCGAATAGAAAGGTCCGGAGATGAATTGCAGGGTTACACGTCAGCCTTCGATCGCTTTCGTGGCTTGGGAAACGGTTATACAACCTTGAACTGGGTCAGCAGGCCCGACCCTCCTGGCCTTCCATCTATGGGACGCGCTCCCCTAACGAATCCTTCTCTTCAAGAATTTCCAGTTTCTCACAAAATTAAGTGAGCATCTCCCGCGCATGTGTTCCAAGCTTTTATCATGTACTATAGCGCCTCCATTGGTAAAATGGCTGGCTTAACCTTTTGCGGCATATAGGCCCTCCTAATCCTGGGCTGTGGAGGACTGCAGTCGCTCCATACCTATCACCGAACGATCCAATTTTCTTTCTCGCCAACAGGGGAGCGAATGCAGGCCTAGTACTGGCCTAGTCCGCTGCGCTTCCGCTGCGAGTCCTCGACTCCTGCGAGCGCCACCGTCTTGATAAACAAATGTCGGTCAGCACTCCTGTTCGGCCATCTACTCCTAAAAGATAGAAGTCGATCCCATTCAAGAAATACATCGTTTCGGTACTGCCAATTCCCTCGATGATGCGGGCAAATCGATTCATCGAATGTCTCGAGTCACATTCCAGTGCTGACCACGAATGTATAGGGACCGTGCGAACAAAAACAATTAGCATCTCAAGCAAAATGTCGTCGACACCCAGTTCTTGTCCTCTAATGTCCCATTCACAATTCAAAAGAAAATGTATCCCATTTTCTGCTCGGTCGTCCTGGCGCTGTTGCCATGTGTATTCTCGTTGAACCCCACGACCAGTTTGAGCCAGCATGGTCTATCAAAATCTACACAGGTGGATGACACTGCACAGTTCCAACATAATCAGTCTCCTGAGGTAGGCTACTCTGAGGTACGCAAAGGGCGAAAAATACTCTGTTGGCGTTGTTGACATTGCTAGTTACTCCGACGAGACCCGCCCCCTCTCACCACGATCCCTCAATGTGACATGTATGATGGATATTTCTATGCAACTCCACAAAATTACACATGGCAATTGCAATGTACAACCAACTACGAAGGGGATATCGTCTCTGTGGAGAACACGGCGAACTTCAGTGCGTGCATAACCGCGTGCATTGATCACAACCGAGCTACCAGCCCAGGGGCTTGTCTCGCGGTGACTTTCAATGGTCCAAACGACGGCACAGTGGGATCATGTACCTTGTGGTCGGACATTTCCAACGTGCTATTGGCATATGAAGAAGGGAGTAAGTATCTCCCCTTTTCTCAAATACATGTTACAGAGCCTACTCATGGAGTGCTTGAGGTGGTTCTCAAACGCAGCAATCAGTCTGCCACCCAAAGTACGGCCGAGAGTAGAAAATCTGTTTCCAGGCTAAACGATTGACTTTACAGACGTACAAGACTCTGCCGTTCTCATTTTCGGGCCTAATGGAGAGGCATTTGCTACTCCCCAGCCCGATCCAGGTTTCCCAGGGGCACCTACGCAGCCACCTACTGTTGTTCCGCTACCTACGAGCACCACAACTGCAGACTCGATCACTTTGTCCAGCGCTACCACAATATCGAATCCAGGTCCACAAATCATCCTGACAGATTTGACAGTGACAGAGACAGGAACATCGGTCGTGTATATTACGTCGTGTCTGGCTGGCTCACCGAGATGCGTAGCAGATTCTTCGACATCTGCAGCCACTACTTCAACATCCACTACAAGTTACTATGACTATGTACCAGTCACTACCAGTACCACTTCCCTGCACATTACTGACGGCGGATCTCGACCAGCTCCACCAATACCGACATCACGCTTTACCCAATCGTCGCCTGCTTTGACATCTCAAAGAAGCACAAGTAGAACTTCTGGTGGTGCCTTGATAGACCCCATCCAAGCGACCTACAGAAATGTAGTCCATTACACGGAATATAGGATCCAGACTGTGGAGATCTGCGCTACCACTTCAGCATCATGCTCAAGGTCCACAATTCTGGTGACAGTGACTGGGGATCGAACGGAGGTTTCATGTTCGCCTGGATCGTGCTCAGGAGTGGCTGTTGCTACAGGTCTAACAGCAGACGTAACAGCCACAGAACCATGTATAAGGCTCTAGAATTTCATGCGTTCAAACAATTTGAATCTTAGAGAATACTCACAGGCTAGACATGGTCAGAGGGATAAAAGGAACGTCTCTGATTTCCTTCGCACAGACTCTGTCTCATTGAAAAGTGGCTGAAACTTTGAAATTGTACGAGAACAGTACGGGGTAATCCGAGATGTACATAAGATACGCGTGGCGGTCGCGGACTTCCTTGGGAGAAGGGGCTTGGAATTCTGGGGGGCCCTGGGGTTGCATGAGCAAGGTATGTGGTTTATGTTGGTGCCAAAGGCTCATTTAATCCACCGTAGTCACGTGAAAGGCATCTGAGACATTGAGATATTGCAGCCTGGAGAATGACTCCTTCGAAAGAGGTAGAATGGTGTGGGGAAACGCTCATTTGTGATCAAGGCACTAGTGATTTTGTATATAAAACCGAACAACTCACATCGAGTTGCACAAAAGATAGAAACCTCAATACTCAATTCGATGAACCCACGTTTGCATCGCAAACCTCGCGCGACTGGTCCCTATAGTCCGCAATATTTTAGGCTCTGAAGGTTTAACCGGAGGATTTTAGAATTTCGCTTATAGCCTTAGCTGGTCGATCCCCTGGCGATTCAAAACCCGAAAGTTAAAACCGTCCTCCCTTAACCTCTCCTGGCTGGTTCAAGGTATTTGTTCAAGTTGAGCCCCTTGTGCAATGATGGGGTCTGCCATCTACGGTGCTGTACGGTGATTCTTTGACCACCTACAATTTGTCTTTAGAGATGTCCTGGAAGAACCGCTGTTCTCCCCTCGAGACCTGTGACAGGACTGGGTTGCAGTAAGATGTCATCGATCTGCGAACACCAGAACATCAAAGGAACACCAAATATTTCTGGAGGGTAGGTTGTCGTGGTTGTGGTCCTCTGGCATTGCGAATGCGGCTTTCCCATTGTGTTTGTCTCTTTGTCCTACGACGGCCATGCGATTCAGGTAAGTTGCAGATGGCTCTCATTGTCTGTTTGCGGTCGAAGTAGGTATGAGGTATTTCCCCTGATCTCGGCTTCTATACCTCAATGTACGTGAGAGTCCATGAGCAGCCCTTCTCTTGGATACATTCCCCCGAGACCCCTAAGCCTCTTGATTGAGCATGGCCTTCCACCAGCGGTTTGCTGGGCTACTGGCCGTACTGGCTGCGTTGACTTATGTCGTTATTGCTGAACCTTGCAACCCCCTGACCGGTCTGTCCTCCCGTCTCCAGATTGCTCATCATCACTTATTGACTCATACATAGCCTCCTGTTCCCCAATATCGGGTTTGTTGAACGGAAAATATTCAATCGACTTTACCCAACAAGCTGACACGCCTGCCGACTGGATTCTAGCTGATCACGCCACCGTTACCTATGGTAGCCCGAATGGAGCCAATTTCACATTTGGAAAACGCAAGGATGCGCCATACATATGGACTCGCTTCTATGTTCTGTTTGGTCGCATAGAAGTCGTGTTGAAGGCAGCGCCTGGGGCTGGTATCATCACCGGAGCGGTTATGATGTCTGATGACTTGGATGAGATTGACTGGGAATGGTCGGGCAACAATTTTGCCCAGTCGGTGGGTCAGGTTCAGACAAATTTCTTTGGTAAAGGTATTGCTGGTACATATGGAAGAGGAACAGCACCACGGGTTGATAATCCTCAAGACCAGTTTCATACTTATGCCCTAGACTGGACCCCTGACGCTCTGACCTGGTCCATCGACGGGAAGAACGTGCGCACTCTCAACAACAACCGTCTCACCTCTGGAGAATGGCAATACCCGCAAACACCCTCGCGGCTACACCTTGGTCTTTGGTGCTCAGGAGATAACGAAACTAACAGTTGGGGCACAATCGGTTGGGGTGGTGGCCCCACTGACTTCACCAAACTACCGTACAGCGCGTACGTGAAATCTGTTACGATCACGACGCCTAACCCTTGTTCGAGCTGGAAGTACCCAACCCCTTTTGATGGCCTTTACAGCTCTGTTCAATGCACAAATCAAACCATATCACTCCCTTGTACATACACTGTCGTTGGAGGGGATAGTTCAGACAAGATTTCGCAGGGCTTGGGGGTCAACTACCAAAGTCTCGAGGCTGCAAATAAAGGCGTTGATTTGAAGAACATAGAGCCGGGTCAAATTTTGAGTGTCCCTGGAGGAAACTGTGCCAGCTCTTCCACTACTGCATCCATTACGACCTCAAGCTCCTCTTCTATCACATCGTCGAGCTCGCTGACTACCACCAGTAGCACCTCAGCCAGCACCTTCAGCTCAAGTCTATCCGCGACGACCTCGCTTTCAACGACACCTCCTAGTTCTTTGAGGCCCAGCTCTCTATCAATTGTGTCAACATCAAGTCTTACAGCTTCAACTCAATCATCTTCTGCTTCGTCGAGTTCACTGTCCAAGACAACATCGTCTTCTAGCTCACCTTCGAGCACCTATAGCGCTACTAGTTCTCCTTCAACTACTTCTAGCTCCGACTCACGAACAACTACCACTAGTAGTAGTTCAAGCAGCACGAGTACCACTACGGATGGGGCGGCCAACGGAACCACTGCTGGAACCACCACCTCCAGCGCCCAAACTGCCACTGGTTCACAGTACAAGGTTGTTGCTAAAGACTATGGCTATCTCATTGCTCAAAAGCTTGGATGTACCTTTGATGCATTGAAGGGGGCAAACCCCGGATTGGACTGGGATAAATTGGACATTGGTCAAAGATTAAATGTGCCTTCTGCACCTTCCTCTCCATCAAGTGGCGGGTCATCTGCAGCAACGCGGACTGATGATACCACTTCAGCCAGTTCCTCAGCCTCGACTACCTCAACTACTACTGGACCTCAAGCTTCTACAACCACTAGTGTAGGAGGCACAGAAGGTGGTACACAGCCCAGCTCTGCTACCACTAGCTCCGCTGCTTCAGGTGTATCTTCAACAAGCAGCTCTAATTCCGCGCATGGCACCTCAACAACATCGGGTCCGCAATCAACGACATCTCACGCTAACGTGGTCCAGCCAACCGTGGCACCAAATGCAATGACAACTACATTGAAATGCAGTGAGGACAACTGTTTGCGCAATGTCCTGGATTCTAGATATCTCGTCCCTAGCTCGATGTACGCCTTTTGCACTGGCTACATGACTGCAAAATCCAGCCCTCCACCAATACCGACATACATTGGTGGATGCAATAACAATGAAACCAGAGTCAGCAGTGCATGTGCCTGCTTAGTCACGAATTATGCGAATGCAAGCGGCATTGTGACAAAGACGGCGAAGTCAGGGGCAGAGTCGTCCAGGAAAAGATCTATCTTGAGGTGGGAGAGGGCGAGATGGTAGTTGCTGGTGTTCTAGGCGGTACCTTCGTGGCTGGCCAAAATTAAATCTAATGAATAGTTTGCGATTAATAAATATTAGTTATGTAGCTCGACAATGCTATAGAAAATAATCCTAAGTCCCTCGGTTTTAGCGTGAGTCGCAAGGCTGAGCCGAGAGAACTGACCAATCACTCAGGTGTGGGACAACACGCAAGGCTGAGACACGTGACTCGATTTTCGCCAAGCCGAAACGCAACTCTTGGCACCCACACATGCACCTGGGACTTGCCTTTGCAGGAAGAGAAGAGAAAGACCTCAATCCAGTCCCTCCGCCCACGCCGACACGATCCCCGTATGAGTCCTTCTTTCGACGTTTGCACAGCGGTATTCTAACAACACCACAGACCGTTCCGACAGATAATCAGTCAAGATGACGAAGGGAACGAGTTCTTTCGGAAAGAGTAAGGGCACTCGCAGAAATGGTTCGACATGGAGAAAAGATTGGATCTGACGGGGTTTTTCTTTACAGGACACAACAAGACGCATACTCTCTGCCGGAGGTTAGTTATCGCTGGCTCCATCCTGGATGGTTCTATCAGGCAGTATTCTCACAGTTATCTCACAGATGCGGTCGCCGAAGTCTACACATCCAGAAGCACACCTGCGCAAATTGCGGAGTACGATACCCCCTACCCACCATTTCTCTCTCGTGCTCAGAAGCACACGATTTTGAATCTCTCGACTGACATTATGTCTCTTCAATTCTAGTATCCCGCTGCTAAGGTGCGAAAGTACGAGTGGAGTGAGAAGGCGAAGAGACGCAAGGTTACTGGCACCGGTCGTATGCGGTCATTGAAGTCTGTTGCTCGGTAAGACTCCCGATATACACTGCTGTGAAGTTTGAAGGATATGTGGAGACCAGAAGTGGTGGATGGTGTGTTAAGGCATCAATTGCGGACGGAAAAATTTGGTTCATACACCGGGGACCTATGGGCACCTGTTCAAGAACGATGGCTAACCTATAACGAACCACAGCAAATTCAAGAACGGCTTCCAGTCTGGTGCACCAAAGGGCGCTCGGGGACCTCAAAAGGCATAAATGCGGCGACGATTTCGTTTGGCTTGTTAGAAAAAAAATTAAGTGCATTGAATGTTTCATGTGGTGGCAGCGTCTTGTCATGCGAGCCATGCGATGACGATGACGGCTGGAAAACATGGAACCTTTTCACGATTCATACTGGGGGAAGACAGACGATGAACTACTACCAGGAGATTCGGCATGGAGGCTATGGGAATCATGTCCTAGTCGTGGAATCGAAAGCAGCAACCAGGCATAGAAGATTCTTCTTTCCCCCCGAGTTGAAGATTCCACGCGGGCAATAACTTGCTATTTGTGTAAATGGCGCAGAAGAAGCATGAAACATAAAATCGTTCAAAGACTCCAACTCCAACGCTTTCCCCGTGCTGTATTTTTCAACTCCTTGCAAAAGATCTCGAGTATCATCCGCTATTGCTTTACTCAACTATCCATAACAGACCTTTGTGTGTGTGTGGACTACTTGGCCAATAAACTTTTGAGCTCCGACTAAGGGACATGTAGTGCCTGGGGAAATATTGTTTTCACTACAAATGCAAAACCTCGATGCCGGCTGGGACCATTTACCAATATTTAATACTTAAATTGGACTTGGCCTAGGGAATTTTCTTTAAACCCGCACGGCGGAAAAAATGCCAAACCCCATCCCACCATCGCTCGCGTCGTATATCTCAGCGTGCCTCGCACCGAGTAATGCCCACAGTCAGACACTTCTCACATCGACACTCAGTACGCCGTCACCATGGCTAACATTACGCTTCATCTACGCTGCGATATACGGTCTTGGAGAAGACGGGCCGACTCACGGGGTTGCCGCTCGTAGGTCGGTCGGTGATCGAGATTCTTTGGGTGGATGCCCCGTACTGTTCCTCAGTCTCTTCAGACCCCTGGCGCTGTGGACAGAGATCGGAAAGAAATTGGTAAGGTGTCCTTCATGGCCTTCATGGCCTGTTTTCTCTTGGGATTCCAATACCGGATGGGCACCATTTCTGACACGGGTTCAACTCGTAGGGTCTCGATATCCCAGGTCTTATTAGTGCTGGGAGAATAGTCTACATCGATGGCCTATCGTACTATGGCGATATTGATACGAAGCCCGTGGGGCCAGAGGGTGTGACAACAAAGTCAACCACAAGACTCAAGTCTTTGACACTCGAGGACTTGGACCAAGCATTGAACGAGGGATTGAGGATAATTTCCACGCCTGTCACTACTGTTACGACTTCGATGACGACCACGGGTGCAAGGACCCCCGCTGGCTCTGTTGCGGCGAGTGCGCGAGTGCCCCCAAGGGCATTGTCCCCCGCCACCACCCTGGTTGACGCGATGCCGGTCGTTGTGTTGGATGGGATTGACTTCATCCTCGCCTTGCAACAGCCATCGATTTCTGCGTTGTCCCTACAATCGACACTGGCCACGCTACGGGCGAAGTCTCAGTCGCTTATTGTGGCTTGCAGCGCCGATGGACCTCTCCTTCACAGCCACGATGGAGTCTCTACATCGGCTACGCCGCTTGAGGCAGATCACGCACTGTTCATTGCGAGCATGGCGCATCACAGCCAATGGTTGTTTCAACTGAGAGGTCTGGATACTGGCATTGCAAAGGACGTCTCTGGCGTGGTCAGAGTTAGTCGAGGAGGCGCCGAGGAAGATGATAACAGGAACGAAGACGCGCCCCAAGGTTCTCGGCAGGAAGAAGACCTTGTCGATGCCGAATGGCTTTATCAGCTCAAGGGCGATGGCTCAGCCAAGGTCTGGGGAAGAGGTGAATGATCGATGCAAGGCTCGCACCGTTCTAGGCTCTGTGTAGAGTATGTACTTGCCCAGGAGCGGGATGAGTACATACCTCAGGTATGAGAAGGTATGCCCCTACCTGATCTGATGAGTCGTCCTTCCTCCTTAGCAAGCTAATAGTGCAAACGATGGACAATACCTTTGGCGAATGAGACGAGTACAAGGTTGTAAATAATGACTAGGTAGTTGATGTGTGAATCCCCTGGAGCAATATTTACCAACATCTAAATAGTAGCTAGCTCTAAGAATTGAACAGTGATTCTATTCCAATCGGTTCTCTTAGTTCTCTAGCTGCCGAATATCTACACTAAGTAGTATAGTACATAGCGGTGAAGAACTATTCAATATAGAATCAGTATTGTTGTAGTGTGACTTCAACTCGAATGTCTCACAAAGACTAGCCCAGCCTCATCTCTTTATTTAAATCCGCTCAATTCTTCATTCGCTATGTCTGATATTTAACGTCCGAGTCTGCTTCTAAGGAGTGTCTCCGACAATGGCACAAGCGTCAACTGAGTCTCATCCAGCGGCCCAAGTCACCTTCCTGACGCTTCCGTACCCAGTTCGACGCCACATCTACAACCTCGTTGGGCTTGTCCGCTCTTGCCCAATTGATCTCAATTATGAAGTGGTGAGGAAAGATCACATTCTTTCTGGTGCCCGATCCTAAGTGGTTGGATTCGGCGGCCGATGGACTGGATTCGTCCGCACATTCTGCACGACCTCTGCGATCTCTAATCATTTTTGAAAACTGGGGCTGCTCGAGATATCAACGAAAGAGCGTCAGCTGTTTTTCTGCCCACCTGTCCCTTTAAGCCTTCTCCTCGTTTGTCGTGCTGTCTATAGTGAAGCGTTAACAATCCTCCACGCGGAAAACCGATTCAAAGTTTGTGGGTTTGGGCCAGGAGGACTCTAATAACGCGCTTAACTCCTGGACCGGTTTATTATCCTTCGTCGCTAGAGGATTGGGATCTTCGTTATTGAAACGAAGCAGCTTGGTCTCGCCGTGCACGTCGGCGGCGATATCAAGTTAGTCGCGTCGACGATATGTCCTGCCACCCTGTGCGTTTCATATTCGAATATCGGACTACAGAGAGGATGCGCAGATGCATGCATTGCTCTTACTCGGAGGAGGTCAACAGAGTCTCGAGTTCGGGATCACGATTCTCACGAGGGATGGTTGTAGGTAGTAATAGTATGTATGTCTTGGCGCCTGATACGAGATTTGGGGGCTAACTCTGAGCATGTATTATTTATCTAATTACGTGTAAATATGCTGGTAATTAATACGAGAAGGCCTGCACAAATAATAGGAAGGGCGATACTTTTAATTACATACCTGTTATTAGCTCGCTAGTCGCGCCGAATCCGGGGAAAGGGCCCCTGGAACAAATTCCGCACCTGAGCATTTGGTATCATCTAAGCAAAAATGATATCATCCTTTGGGCCCCTTAAAGCTTTTACTAAGACGACCACCGCTGTTCCGTCCTTTCAAGCCTTTTTCTTCCCAAGATTATCAACCGATCTGTGCACCAACAGCGAGTGATATAAAGCTCTACAGGAGCCGAGTTGATTACATACATACTTTGATGCCCAGTGAAATAAACTAACTACTTAATCCAACAATCAATTCAAGTTACCCCAAAAATATCTTGCAACTGACATTGCAATACTACTACCGCCAATCCACCATTATTGACTATTCATCCACCATGTCCGACGCATTCCTATACACGTATGAATCCCCACTAAAAGGGTACGAAAACGCCGAGCCGCTCGGCGAGGAGTTGAGCGAGGATGGAAAATCGTTCAAGAACCCCGAAACTGGCGTTCTCAGCGAGGCGTACGAGAAGTTCACCAGCGGCGTCATGAATGGTCGCCGTGGAGGGTTCGACGTCCACATCTATCATCACGGCAACAACGCGGAGCAGGCCAAGTATGCGAGGGAGTTGAGAGAGAGGATCAGGCGAGAGTTTCCGGAACTGAGGTAAGGAAAGGCAATAGCATAACGTAGTGGTTCCTGGGGTTGCTTACGTACCTGGATGTAGGATGTACAAATTCTTCGACAAGCCTATTGGGCCACATACTTTGCCCATGTTTGAAGTGAATCTCTTCACTCCAGCACAGTTTGGCGCATTCATCCCTTGGTTGGTGGTCAATAGAGGCCCTTTGTCTGCGCTGGTCCATCCCAACACGGATGATGGGGATGAGTTGAGAGCCCATAGTCAGAGAGCGACTTGGCTAGGCGAACGCATCCCGCTCGACCTGAACATGTTGAAGAAATTCCAGGAGATGAGAGATAAGGAGAAGAAAGTTGGGCAGTAGGTGTGAAGTGTCTGGACGCGTGACGTGTTTTTCTGATGAGAGGGAAGGAGCGACGTCCTTTTGGTGCACTGCAGCGCGTATCTTCCTCAACGCATGGTCGTCCTAGTTAGTGGTTTTGTTTGGCGCCTTTCTTCCACACACCATGACTGGCAGCGCACACTAACACGGGCCGAATTCGAAGGGCCAACATTCTTCTCCAGGTTGCCTTGGCCCAGTCGCAGCGCGTGGTTCACTATATTCACACTATCGGTTGTTTTACTTCATTCATGTCGACTGCCTCTTACTTAGCAGAGGCAGCCCCTCCAATCGCAGTGCCTCATTCGAAACGCCCCGATGTTCTGAACAACATCTACTTGCCAAAAATTCAAGAGCATTCTCCTACTTCCTCTTCTCCTGCAACCGCCTACGCTGCAATAGACGCATTCGGAGCAGTTGTCGAGATGGGTTCGAAGCCATTCCAACGTGATCAGGTACTGGAAAGCGCTGACACTGATTCCGAGGGCACAGTTCGACCTAGATCTTCACCATATGAATATCCTGACTCTCTGCTGGACGATGACACCGAGGATTTAGAAGATGCTTTTCCAGTCAGCAAAAAGAAGTCTACCAAATTGCGCAGCACGAAGCCCAGGCTCTCTCAGAATTCCGTTCCCTCTGCCTCCGCACCTGCATCTTCCGCATGTACACAAGCCACAGATATCCCGACAATCCTCACTTGTGAGGACGGAGAGGTGGAGGAACCAGCGCAGAGCAACTTCAGCCCACCGCCTGCCAAGATAATCACTAAGAAACAACCGCTTAGTGCCCGCGGAAAGCGACGAAACTCGAACAGAAGCAATGTCCAAGAACGGACTCCTAAGACTCCTAAGACTCCTAAGAGGGCAAAGGTTGAGGTGGAAGGAGAGGAAGAGGAGCAAATCCTTGCAGGCTCCCGCAGTCTGCGAAGAAGAACAATACAGCAGGAGCATCCCTACAAATACGACAAAGTCCAGTACGCTCTGGAGCAGTCCACGGGAAACGCTGCACCGGTCGAAGAAGTTGAAGATGCGGTTCAAGAGAAGATCGAGTCCTCCCAGAAGCAAAGCGGACGTGGGAATGGAAGACGTTCAACTGGTAGCAACAAAAGTCGCAAGGGAAATTCCGTGGTCTCCAAAGGCCGACGTCGTTCTGTCTCGCTGTTGTCGACCACAAGCTCTGCTGCGTCGCCAGACTTTGAGAGAACTACGTTGCAGATCTGGTTGGATGGATTCAGTGGAGGAGCGGCTCCCGTCGCTCTGAGCAAAGTTTTTGGCGTCGACCATCTGATTGATTTCATCATCCAGAATTGGGAGTGGAAGTTCGAAGGCCAAAGTTTCTCGTACGCGATCGCCTCATTTCCTTGGCTTAGCCCCAATTCAAATATTGTCATACGCAATGGTATGAAGGATAGTTTCCAGAAATTGTTGGATGAAGTCAAAGCAGCTCCCATGTGGGCACAAGGCGGAGGCGAGGTGCGATGCGAGGTGAAGATCATGGTGTACGTACAAGGATAAAGGTCCAGAGAATTCCATCCGGGCTGACCTTGGCGTTCACCTTGCTCGGAGTGCACATACATCTTTGCGAGTGATGCAGTGATAGAGTTACTCGTGCCCTGAGGATCCATCTGTTCAGAGATCATCAACCAGGTTTACGGATGAAACCGAAGGCGGGACATGGTGCACAAAAGGCCTAAGTCAACCACGGGACGTGGATGGCGTTGACGGGAAAACGGGGAGTGGAACTTTGTAATGGTGGTGACCAAATAACGAACAAGTTGAAGAAGAATGGAAAAACTCTGATTCCCTTTTTGCTTGTCGATAGAAGTTCGAGGAGGGTGGGCGCCTCTGAGAGGGGCGGGTGAAATGGTCAAAGGTGGTCAAGGCGGTAGGGGTGTGGATTGGTAGTTCGAGATAGGAGCGCATGGGAGGAGACGCTAATGTGACAAGTGCTCCTGAAACGCGACACCGTTGATGGGTTAGCCACTCGGTAAGCGCACTCAACCAAGGAATTCGAGCCCCTGAATGATCACAACCTTCACGCGGAAATAATCAGGACTCAGGAGGACTCGAGCAGGGAGTAGTGCTACGGTTGCAATCATCATTCAAGGAGCATCGAGAGATGAGTTCGTTGCGGTGCGAGTGTCTCAGAGATTCCATCTGGCATCCCGCAATCTTGGGGGAGTTCAAAACCAGCACACAGATGAACACCTGGCCATGGGGACCTGTACCAGTACTCTGTACACACTGACCTGACGAACCGACAGATTTCCTGGCTCCCTCCCCGCCTCTCGTTGACTGTCAGTCATCAATGGGTCCTCAACGTGGTTGACAGTGGTGACACTTGACTGTCAGGGACCAAGCCAATCAAGAACCGTTGGCCGTCATGGATCGGAGGTTTTCGCCCAGTAGGATTAGTTGGCTTCTTAGTTAAGTTAGTTAAGGATCGTTAGGTGACTCTAAGCCTAAGGCTATGCCTAAAGCTGTGCCTGGCGAGCCCATTGGGAGCCCAGAGCGAGCTGCTATTGGTAGCGGTTCCATGGTTTACAGGGTCTTCCTTTTTACCTTTGGACCCCCCTAAGTTGCCGTCCAGTAACAGTAATAGTGCCTAGGCAGTTCCCTCCCGTTCAATTACACCCACTGCACCCCAGAGAGCCAGATGCTTTCTGGTTAATTAGTAGGGGTACCTCCGAGTAGCCTCGATAGTACTGGTACTGGTACTGACTACCTACCATTCAGTTGCCGGGACTTGCTTGTCGGAAGTGGTACGCAGTAGTACGCAGTGCTCCGTACTTACTCCGTACTTGGCCTCCCCTGCGGATCTTCAATTCAGCTGTCTCTTACTCCCGTGCTGCACCTCAATGTTCTTGATTTGATCGCCTCGAACACGTACTCCGTACGGACCTGCGTGCAGTAAAGCAACTCTTGACTGGCCCACGGAGTGACTACTCACTCGTACTGTCGAGTCTCGACACCATCATTCTTTCTTCAGCTCATCCATCTTTCAAATCCGGTCACTCCTTTTCACACACACACCCACACTCCCTCCATCCCTCCCTCTCCCTCTCGGAGCTGCGCCTGCGCTGGTCGCCATCAGTTACGACAACGAGGCTTGCCGTGAGGGCTAATTCCAAACAAGCCTGACATCTAGACTCCTTGTCGTTCAATGATAGTAATCAAACAACAACAACCGCCACCACCACCTCCCGTCAACAGCAATCAATCGCAGCCGTCAAAGGTCTTCTCACGTCAGCGCCTTCCTCCACACCATCCCATCCCATTCCATCACAATCTTGAAGTCAAACATCATCATGACTTCACCGGCTTCTCTAGCTCGAAATGAGTCGCAAGCCTCTAGTCGTCGAAGTACCAGCCTCGGCTCGCGTCTTTTTCGTTCAAAAAGTGGTGAAGCCCTAGGCGACCGCAAAGGCTCAGGAGGTCGTCTGAAGAAGAAACTCGGTGAAATGGATGAGCAAGCAAAGGTCACCCAGTCGCCTCCACGTCTGCCAGTTCACACACCCCAACCTCTAGGCATTCAGTCCTTTGGTGGTGAAAACTACCATCCGCATGCTGCCTCGAGAGAGTACACAAACGGCTCGAGGAATGCTCCACCTGTACCTCCTCTTCCTAGCAATCTGGACAAAGATGCCGTTGATCCATACGCCAGGACCGAGAGCATGACCCATCGTAAGTTGTCTGCCCCTTCAATCATCACCCCACAAACTAACCTTGTCCTGTGACTACAGGTGGTCGATACTCGTACGCAACGTCCATCGTCTCCACCATCAACTCCCCTCGAAGAGTCCGTCGCCGTAAAGATCCTACTCCCTATAACATTCTCATCATTGGTGCTCGCAATTCTGGCAAGACATCCTTCCTCAACTTCCTCAAGCGCTCTCTCGCACTTCCTTCTAGGAAACAACCGAGCAAAGCACCAGACACGGACTCGCCGCCTTCATCAGCCCGCATCAATCCAAACTACACGCACCATTACCAAGAATTCGAAGTCGACCATGAACGAATTGGCTTGACATTGTGGGACTCGCAGGGACTGGACAAGGGGGTCGTCGATCTACAATTGCGCGACATGTCCAACTTCGTCGAAAGCAAATTCGATGACACCTTCATTGAGGAGATGAAGGTCGTTCGCTCCCCAGGCATAGTCGACTCACATATCCACTGTGTTTTTCTCATGCTCGATCCATCCAGGCTCGATGAGAATATCAATTTGTCGCAGGGTCAGGATAGTACCACTGATGGAGGTCGCATCTCAAAGCCCTCTCGGATCGTTGGCGCCCTGGATGAGGACTTTGACATTCAAATCCTCAAGACCCTCTCCAAACAGACCACCGTCATTCCTGTGATTAGCAAGGCCGATACCATTACTTCTGCGCATATGGCATTCTTGAAACAGACAGTCAGCAAGAGTTTGAAGAAAGCGGGCCTCGACCCGCTGGAGGCTCTGAATTTCGCTGTCGACGACTCTGATGAGGACAGATTTGACGAACGTCAAGAAGACGACATGAGTAGCAATGGGGACTCGGGAAGTGATGCGGGTTCGAAGAGTGACGGTTCTGATCCCAACCGTCCCTCTTCTGGTACGAAACGATCAATGAACCACCGCCGCCAACAATCAAATCTGTCCTCGACGGATACCGGCTTCCCCAGTGGATTTGAGCTTTGGTCTATCATCAGCCCGGACAAGTACTCTCTGGAGTCCAAGGATGGTCCACTTGGTCGACAATTTCCATGGGGATTTGCCGATCCTTACAGTGCCGAACATTGTGATTTCGTCAAATTGAAGGAGGCGGTGTTTGGCGAATGGAGATCAGAATTGCGCGAAGCATGTCGTGAAGTGGTATGTATTGTGACCTCGAAAAGTCTTTCGTCCCGCTTACCATTTGCAGTTCTACGAAAGTTGGCGAACAAATCGCCTGAATCGACGTAGTGCCCCTCAAACAAATGGCGGCCTCCCAAACGGACCACGCCAGCAAGCGAGCATACCGATCGCCATGCCAACTCGAGTTCGGTAATCCAACCTTGACACAATCAATGTAAAACATTTCTATCAACACAACACAAAAAGGAATGGATAAGTTGGCGATCAAAATGGCAGGCATTCTTCTTTTCTCGCCTATAGGGCAATGGAGTGATGTGGGCTTGGTGCAAGCGGTCCCGGAGGAGATTGTTTGGTGATGGAGTCCAAGTTTGAGAGTTGAGATGAGCTTGGATTGGAGTATGTGCTGTTTTTATCGTATTGGTGCTGTCCCCCTTGCATTGCTTTGGATATCAGCCTGCACGGTTTTTGCCCCTTTGTGGTGATCTTTGGATTTCCCACAAATTGACACGAGTCACGACCCCCAACAACAATCTTGATGAATACCCTCATCCTTTCGTTCTACACCAAACCACACAGCAAGCGAAGCAGAGCCCATATCTGTGTCTTTTGGATTTCGAGCTTTGTTCGATATTATATCATGGCGATCAACATGTTACATCAGCAATTGAGTGACCCGCCAAGCGCAGTGCGCCTGGTATTGGCTACCAACCTCTAGAGACCCAACATATTGAACATGAGAAAATATTTTCGTTCCCCGTTCCCCGTTCGCACTTGCATCTCAAATCGTAAATGCTTAAGCCGGTTGCCTTTGGAGTGTGAGGCGATGCAAAGCGCAGTGAAGGGTGCGACTGAGAAATTACCACCTTGGCGCAATATCCAAGTGTCAAGCAGTATCAATGCAGAAACACTCACTCACCACCTCAGCCTTTCCAAGGTGACAATCAATCCGACCATCTGCCTTGTTCACACATCCTCCAGTCGCTTATGAACATGGTGTTTCCTGATGATGGAATCTTCCTCTTTCACTAAACCGAGTGCCTGTATCTAGCTATAATTAAGTACCAGCAGGGTCTCGGCGAACGTAGCCAGCGGCACATAGCACCCAGAATGGCATAGCGTGCGAATAACCAGGCTGGCTGCCAAGACATTCACGCCATGCTGGGCACGGAACAATGGCAATGATTGGTTTAGCATCAGCCGATGGACACTAAGCGAGCGATACTGAGCACATGAATGACATCTCCACCAGCCGTGTGCCACTCACTATCATACCGAGGAGACTTGGGTAAACAGTAGCATCATCTACTCCACAACTGTATCGCCAATTCGACCGCAACCTTCGTGGCAGATTTGATCATTGCAACAAGTCTCTACCTTGGCCCCAGCACACTCCCGCTTCTTGCCTTGCCGGACCTAATTGCATACCCTCCACTCGCCCAATGTAGCACTTTGCAGCGCCCTCATTCAGGACCAAACTCATGAGACCTTACTGGGAACGTCTATAGCGGCTGTGGTGGAGAACGCAGCTGAGACTCTGGTAGTGTGATCTTCAGCCTAAGCCTTGTCAGCCCCGGGCCCAATCTGCCATGACGATGCTGCTGGCGAAAGCTATAATAAAGGGCAGAGTCTCGAGGACTCTGGAGGCTCTTCCATACCAAAAAGTCGCTCTTCAAATCCTCCACGACACACTCACAAGATGTCGCCCCTTCTCGCGTTGACGGTGCTTGGGCTGTCCACTGCTGCTGGCGTCATTGCGCAACGCGGTAACCAGACCACCATCAACTTTCAAGCATGTCCTGAACTGAATGCAAACATATCCGCATTGCTTGGACTAAGCATAACACCCTTCGAATGTGCAACACTGGAAGTGCCCCTGGACTATACCAACCCTCAATCTGGCCCACTCGATCTCTCGCTATTTAGAGTCAATGCCACAGAAGAGCCAGTTTTGGGGACGGTCCTGATCAACTTCGGCGGACCTGGAGGCACAGGCGCCGAGAACCTGCCCGTGCTGGCGGATCTGGCACATAAAATCATCGGACCGCAGTGGAATCTCGTATCATGGGATCCCCGCGGCACCGGATACACCATCCCCTTCGCATGCGACCTTGAAACCGTCGCCCCGACCCCGGCTCGAAAGCGCGAGCTCGGTACCTTGGTCAGCACCAACCTGACCGAGGTCTTCCTCAACGGCGGCTGGGAGCTCGCCGGTGAAATTGCAACGTTCTGCGCCCAGTCAGCGGCCGAGACGGGCGAGCTCATCGGCACGGTGTTCACCGCCAGAGACATGATGGCCATCGTCGACGCCCTCGGCGAAGACGGCCTGCTGCGCTACTACGGCTGGTCGTACGGCACCGCGCTCGGGTCCTACGCGGCGGCCATGTTCCCCGACCGCATCGAGCGCATGGTTCTGGACGCCAACGTGAATCCACACGACTATGCGGCAGGCCACTACGGCGAGTTCGTGGAAGACATCGATAAGGCCCTGGATGGCTTCCTCCAGACGTGCTTCGACACCAAAGACGCCTGTGCTCTGTATACACTTCTGCAACCCAAATCGGCAGAAGACCTCCTCGACGCCCTCAACTTGGTGCTCACGCCCTTCGCCGAGAACGCCACCACCGACGCAACGGCGTATTCCCTCTACGCCGCCGTAAAGGGCATCCTCGTGCAACCGTTGTACTTCCCCGCCACGTGGCCCTCGTTCGCCGCCACCCTCGCGGGCCTGCTCAACGGCACCACCAGCCCAGCCGAGAACACCACTGCGGCTCCCGTGTACGGCGACGCCGTGAACGCCGTGATCGGCATCCGCGCCAGCGACGCGACCTTCATCGCGAACTCCAGCGACCAGTACCTCCCTCAGGTGCGCTACCAGGCCACCGTCAGCCCCGGGTTCAGCGACATCGCGTACTTCAGCATCTGGGCGTCCGCGCGCTGGGCCATGCCGGCCAAGGAGCGCTACTTCGGCGACTTCCGCGCCGCGACCAAGACCCCGATCCTGTACGTCAACGGCGAGTTCGACCCCGTCACCCCGCTCGTCAACGCGTACAACGGCAGCGCGGGCTTCCAAGGGAGCGTCGTGCTGCCGCACAGCGGCTACGGCCACGGTGTCTTTGCCTCGCCTTCCGAGTGTGTGGCGAGACATGTCCGCGCCTACTTCCTCAACGCTACGCTCCCGCCGTCCGACGAGCACTGCGACCCTGATGCCACTCTTACTCAGACGTGGCTGGCCACGGTGCAAGGTTCGGCATCGAACTCCTCTTCTGTCGGCGCCGGCAACAATACGGGATCGGGTGACAGTAGTGGCAATGGGAATGACAGCTCTACAGCCGCGCCTTCTGGCAACGCTGCTGCATCCCGCGAGACGTCCTCCTACGCATTGTACACAATTGCCACAGTGTTGGCGCTCACGACTCTGATCCTATTGTGATCTATGATCTTTGTGATGCGTCTGTGTATCTATTCTGTTTGTTTGTTTATTTGCTTTTTTTTTGAGGCGGGAGGTGGAGTGCAATGAGCGGTCGTTGATAACATAACGCCGGGCAGGCATGGAAAATGTACATATATATTTCTCTGTGTACGACAAAGAATATGTGGAAATTGAATGGCTATCTATTTATCTCCCCACCTCCGAGTGACTTTCTCCTGGAATATGTTTTTTTTAACATTCTGCGTGGAAAAGGTTCTTCTTCTTCTTCCCTTTCCTTTTTTCCCCCCTTTTACAGAATGCCTTATGCTTCTTCCGGTCTATCTTCTTCTGGTGCTCCTTCCCGCAATGATGATGGACGAAATCAGACCGAGCACAGCGCTTGCCTCGCCAATTCCAGACATTGGTGATTTTGACAGCGCCATCTCAACCCCGTATATATATGACGAGGCTGTGTGTGAAAGGACGGCCATTTACAACTCGAGTTTCTGAGAGAAGGGGGGGGGGATCCAAGTCCAAACGTAATGCTAAATAACCTGCTCACTGCCGCTGATCGTTTTGTCATGCATGCTGCGAGATATTTATCGTGGCGCTGACTTGGTGGTTGCTTGCACAACGCGGAACAAGGCTATCGACGTTTGCCAGTCAGTCCTATCAAGACCCGAGTCATTTTGTGAATTATTTAATGCTCTAAACCATGACAACAACCCAAGGCATCCATCCCTTCTAAATTACTTAATTTGCCGAGTCTTTAATACCGGGACCTGTAATTACAATGTTTATTGGCAATGCCGTGATGAAGATTCGACTCGCTGCGCCGATGCTTCGTTGGCCAAGGTGAAACCAACTACTTGGTGATGTGGCTCGCGAGATCTGGACCACCTATTCAAAAAAAATAGACAGATATTATACGCTGCTTTACTCAGTTTGGAACTTAGGTATATATGTATGTATGTATGTGACCTAGCAGGGCAGGTCCTTAGATATTTACCTAAGGTGGCAATTTCCATCGTGGACTAACTATTATTTCGACGGGCTGTTTCAAACCCCCTAAGAATAGGATGGTAAATGCAATTTCATGATCATGATGGGATATAGTGCGGTGTGATGCAGTACGATGCAATGTGACTTTCGATGTCGATGTCGATATCGATGCCGATGGCATTGCAGGCATATCGAACATTGAGCAACCCAACGGCCTGAGTCCTCACTAGTAGAACCAGCGATACTCCGGCGTGTCGGGCCCATCACGTAGACGCTCAGACGGGACGTCCTTGGCCCTGATGGTCCTGCCGGCCTTCCTGTTCCGTCGTTTGTTGTCAAAGACCATCCACGCGCCCAACGAGAGGGTCAAGAGACAGCCGGTGGCGCCAAACACCGCCGTCGTGATCAGCGCTGGTAGGTATTTCGGTGCATCTTTGTTCTGGAAGATGTTGGAGCTAGAGGGGGAGGGAAAAGGTGTCAGTGCTCGTGTCACTTTACCTCTGCTGATATATTCCTTCGCTTTTGAGGATAGTTGGAGGGAATAGGAAAGGATCGGGGGGGTGAGAAGGGTGAAGAAAGAAACATACCTGACCACACCCATGAGATTTGCGATGGGGACACCGACGGTCGTAAGCATCATACGCTTGTTCTCATCGGCGATGTTGTTGTTGAACCATGTGTCGAGAATGACACTTGGGGCGCTGGTACCCCAGGTCATCATGAAGCAGGCGAAATACGAAACGGTAAGGTTGGAATGATCCACTGCGGCGAAGATGATAAAGCCAATGCAAGTGAAGGCGAAGCCCAAGGCGACAAATGGGAACCTCAACCTTGTGTGATCCGACGCAAAGGCGAGGATCAGCAGCATAACGGCGCCGGTGACATTTGGTGCGACGGTGTAGAGGTTCGATTTCACGGTCGAGTATCCTAATTGCTTGACGATCACAGGCAAGAAGAGAGAGACTGACTGGAGAGGGACACCGAGGCACATCTCAATTGATAGGATAACCCAGCTGGTCGGTTGCTTGAAGATCCCGAGAGCAGACCTGACGTTGAGTTTCTCGCTCACAACGGACGAAGAGTCGACTTGGATACGATAGAAAGCAAGCTCTTTCTCTTTCTGATTCAAGAACCGGGCCGACTGCGCATCGTACGGTAGGAACCAATAGGCAAAGATGGCGAAGAGCATCGAGCAGGCTCCTTCGATGATGAACAGATATCGCCAGTTCTCCAGCGCTCCTGTGTGGATGTGGAAGACGGCGAAAGAGAGCAGACCACCGAATGCATTGGCGATGGACGAGGCGGCGTAGAATATGGCAAGTCGACGTGCCAGCTCACCACGACGGTAGAATGTCGTCTGGTAGTAAATCACCTATGCAGCAGCTGAAGTCAGGGACCGGCTTTGATGAGATCGAGGAAAAGGATCGATCCTCTTTCAAGAAGGAGGGGGGTCAAGAATTGCCACCTACCAGTGGGAAGAATGCAGATTCTGCCATGCCTAGAAACCATCGCGTTGCCATAAGCCCACCAAAGTTTTTGACAGAGACACCCATCTAGATGATGCACAACGTTAGCCGATGCCTACCCTGCTCGATCAACGAGCTATGTGTCCTCGGGTCTGATCACCTCCCTCGAAGGAAGTACCAGGGCCCACGACACTCATCATACAGGCTAAGCGAGAGATTGGGACTCACCAGGGTAGCAAAACCAAAGGTCATCATCATCAGCGGAAGGACTCTGCTGGGGCCATACTTCTTGCCGAGGAGACCGAGAAACGGAGCGGTCAAGACGTAAGGGACAAAGAAGATAGAAAGGATAAGGTTGTACTGTCCATCCTTGAGGTGGAGGTCTTTCTCCAGACCGGCGGTCTTCGCATTCCCCAAGTTTCCTTTATCCTACTTCTTTGTTAGTATCTCATCGGATCAAGATGGCGATGGAGCGAGGTGGGGGAATGGGAGGAAGCCCAAAGGCACAAGGGCCCACCAATGCATTGAAGAAGTACATGACAGCGAGGCAGGGAAGGAGCCGACAGTCGAACTTCCACACCAGCCTCCTCTCCGCGGCGGGGTCCAGTGCGACACTGGCGGAGATGTGCTCCTCGCTACCGCCAGGTGTGGTCTGGACAATGCCATCGTCGACGAGGACTTTCTTGTCGTCCCCTAGGATGACGTTGTGGCCACTGCCGCCGTTGCTTGATTGGGATTCCATCATGATGATGATGAGGCCAGACCCTCTGGTTAGGACGTAGTACTCAGATCAGATCGAGAATGGGAATTGAAATGCCGTCCAACTGTAGCAGGCGACGCTCAGTGTAAGAAAGAGGCCACACGAGTGAAGGACAGTCGGGCAAGGGAGGACGGATCGGGCTCAGGTTCTTATAAAATCCGCCAGATCTGAGGTATGCGGTCATGGTGTCTCGTTTGGAAGCACCAGGGTCCAATACGGATTTCGCCCGAACTTTGTGGCATGCTTGTCAAGATAAGGAGGACTGGAGTAACGAAGTACTACTATACTTTGTTAGTATTAGGAGTTGTCCGAGGCATATACCCAGATACTCATCCGTGGCCATCCAGGGTCAAGTCAGGTATGTACTCCGTATTTGATAGGGGAGGCGTACCTCGTAGGGAGGCAACATCAGGTCCCCTCAGCACATCCTGGAAAGGGTTCTGCGGTCCTGACAGGCTAACGGTGTAGCACTGGACGAAAGGCCCATGGCCGATCCCGCTCGTCTTTTACCCAAGGATGATTGACTGATGGTGGGGTGAGGCCAGAGGGATGGCTTGATGCGGAAAGATAAGAGCGTGGGTCAACCAGGTCGACTGGGTCCCGCGTGGGGTTGCGGCTGATAGGCTGGGTCCCCGTTAAGAGTGGGCCTTGGCAGGCGGCTTGCTCTTAATTCCAACGGCGATCCTCAACCTGTACCTTGACCTACCTAGGCTTAACTTAGAAGAAACGTTGCATTCAGAGGCCTGTTGCGATTGCGGCGGGTCTGGGGCGCATCGGTATCATTCCCTGTGTTATGCATAGAGAAATCTGCACCCGGATGAGTCTTCCTTACGGCGCCTGCTAACTGCTACAGTCAAATCAACCCATGCCTTGGAACACAACGCGATGGTATATCTGAAATACTGTGTCGAACAACCCAAGGCTATCTAGACGGCTCCCTGAGCAATATAATTAGCAAACTCATCGATTTCTACTTTGGTGACGTTACATCCAGGCCATTTATCCACCGGAATCAACCTCACAACAGCGATGCCAAAAGGTCCCCAGCTGAGTGATTCACTACACGGCTAGGTAGTCATCTCTCCGCATTGAGCATCATCTCCGTCGTTCTTCAGCCTGGGCAACCCCGTCCAACGTCATTGGCTCCGAGTTTGAGCAGAGGCGACCAAACCATGGGGCGTCTCACACAAGCAAGAACCTGAGATGATCTTGCCAAAGTAATCACCATGGTCGCGATACTCGCCATGTGCATGCATACATGCGCGATTGTACTTGGATCTCGCGAGTTAAAGCCTGCCACGGAATCATGGTTGTGTACCTTAGGTAGGTATGATGCCCTTGCGGAACCCGGATGTCACCTCGAATATCTCCCATATATCCCCACGTGGACAGGCGAGGATGGTGGGGTTTGTACCAGGCTGCAGCTAGCCTGAACTTTTGGTTCAAAGGCTCGCGTTGTGTGTCTTGAGATGCATGGTGAGAGCGGGGACGCGTTTAGCTGAGTGCTTCACAGATGGTAATGACAACCCTTCGGACCGACGGAACGTCCTTGAGGAGTTGGTTAGCAAGGACGCTCGTTGCCGGAAAGCCTTCTGACGGAAATCAGGCTGGAAGAGAAGGTGCAACCCCCCACGACTTATAACGCACCTTTCGTGGGGAGTTTGGAGGTTCGAGGCGGGAAAGGTAACATTGGGCGGAATGCTACATCGCTTAGCACGGAAGATGCTCGTGCCTAAGGCTGTTTCTCAAGTCACAACGAACAATCATCACAGAGCCACCAGGAGGCAGATGTGGGGGAGATAAAATAATATCTGCCTAGGTAGGTATCAATATCTGGTCTGAAAAGAAGCTAGAATGCTAGATATCGACGATCGTATGCACCCCGCAAAACCCCATGCGCTCTCTCTTTGCTCCTGAGTCCTGGGTCATTCTTGTTCCCCATCTCATAAATGCTTGTATTGCAATTTACGACCCCAAATGGTGGTCTTCCGCTCCAAAAATTCCTGGCAATAATCCAGATAAACGCTGCATTGGCCGCGATCGTACCCAAAATAAAAAAGACAGAAGCTGAGAGTATCATATGCATGCGCCGTATTCAAGCTCTGAACATCTTCACCACCTGCTTCACACTCCTCCGGCAAATCGGGCAGATATCACATTGCCGAGCACATTCGACACAAGAGCAAACGTGCCCACAGTCGAAGAACAAAGCGTCAATCTCTTCGCTGTAACAGATCTGGCACAGATCTGCCTGCTCATCTGCAACCTGCCAATAAGTCGTGCCCATTCCCCATCGCTTTCCATATTCAAACCCTCCAACATATTTGTTGCCTGTTCGACTCTCCACAAATGTACCTTGTCCGTGTCGCTCGTCTGCGTCCCATTCTCCGTCATATGTGTCACCATTCTGGTACGTCATTTTCCCTCCTTTGCCGCATTTTTTGTTGCACACCAGTGGACCTTCATAGGTATTCCCGGCTGCCGTAATGCATATGCAGTTTGGACCATGTGCCCGTCCATTGACCAGTGGACCTTTGTAATAATCGGTCCCAAACGTGGCGACTTCAATTGGAGTAGCACTAGTCACCGATTCGGTCGGGTGCTTTCGTTCTACCATCCGGAGATATCTCGACAAGTCAAACGGGTCAGAGAACTTCCCTTGCTGCTCAAGCTCCTTTTCTACAGTCTCGCCGAGGACTTCACCAACGATGATATCGACACCATTGACGAACCGACGATCATCAAAAGTCTCGTGGTCTTCAATCATACTACCTTCAACGGGTGACTCACGACGCCAGACGATGAACTGCTTGTCTGCTTCGTAGCCCATGCGTTTTCTGAGGAAGTCCTTCACCTTATCATCGCACTTGGCGAAGAAGGTGCCGGAAACCCTGAAATTCTGCTTTACGCTATCGAAAACCTGGATGAAACCATAAATGTTTCTGACTTGAGAATCTGGTGTAGATGTCGCAGTTGATAAAGAGAATGTAGATTCAGATGAATCGGTAGATTGACTTTCAGAAGCCTGTGTGTCAGCAACAGGTTGCATTGTGAAGTCCATAGCTTCGCCGTCTTGTGCAATAACTGCTGCAATCACCTGCTCCTCCGCACTTGTGAGGGAGGTCGGATCGACAGAGGTCTCAGGCAGTTCAGTATTTGCCTCGGGGACTGATTCTTCTGGGGTGTCGTGGTTCGCTGCCTCAATCAGATGGCCATGGGGCACATCTGCCACGAGACTCTCTTCTGGTGATGGAGGAGGTGAGTCTTCTAGGTCCATTGGCGTGTCTGCGTCCTCGGCTTGTTCTTCTGATGGAACGAGCTCTGGTTCTCGGACCGGGGCAACTCTTTCTAGATCTGCAACAACTGCCTCCTGCACTGAAGCCTGCTCAATATCCGCAGAAGCGAGCTGGCTTTCACCAGGGGCTGCCACCGCCGCGATAGTGTCGATGGATTCATTATTCTCTTGACTCAACTCCGGGTCTGGTTGTGTGGATTGCGATTCAACAGGTGGGATAGGGTCACCAAATAGTTCAATTTCTTCCGGAGTCTTCAGTATGGAGTACCAGAGGCAGATAGGCTGCACCAATGGTTTCTCTTGAGCAATATTGCGTGACAACTGAACAGGTTCCATAAGCGCACTTGTGTAGTTGCCGATGTCAGAATAACGCATGATGAAAAGTCGAATACAAGTCGAATTTTCCATGCTCAGTTCCTGGGCCAACACTGTCCTAAGATCTTGATACGTCGTCGACTTGGGTAGAGTGAAACGATGGTAAAGGCCCTTGTGATTTGACTGTTTCTTGATGTTAAACATGTCCAATAGCCCTTCTCGCCCATGCACACCATCTTCGGAATAGACTTCCACGTTGACTTGATCTGGGGTCTCAACCACTTGTTCCTCATCGAATGGATCGTGTTTATCTTGATATTCCCACGTGAGACTAGACGCCAGCCATCTTGGGAGTTGGAACGGCTCCAGAGTGCCCGGAAGATATTCGGCAAGGCAGCTAGTTCTGATGTACATTGCTAGGTAGGCAGTCTGTCTCGTGGAAGTGAAATCCTTCAGCGCTTGCCCCTCCAGACCTTCAAACTCGTTGATTCGTTTTCGAGTATATGAGAAGATTTTATTTCCATCACCATCTTCAAATGCAAGCCATTTGGTGCCGGGGCCGTTGGGTCGCAAAACACTATAAAACTTTCCTGAATTTCTTTCCCCCACATGGACCATGAACCCGTAAAGTGTGTAACTTGATCGGTCACCCTTTGTGGAATTCTCAAGCGCCATGATTTCATCGTTGAGCATGACGCGATCATGAAGGAGTTTCCATTCACGTGATTTCTTGTCAAATTTCTCTCTTGCAAGTGGGAGTGAGAGGAAGTTTGGGAGACGACCATGGAAATTCTTGGCTTCTAGTACTCTGTCAAGGCCCTGTTGGATGTCACTGACTCCTTCGACTGGCAGCGGAGGTAGAGAAAATCGTCCATCGGGTGAGTCGAAGATTTTGGTCATCATTCGCATGGATTCGGGATCCTCCTCGAGTTCCAGCTCGATTCCTCTTCTAAACACTTCCCAGAATGTCACAACGTCGGTGAATGATTCTCCATGTTCCTTGAGCGATTCAATGGCTGGGTTGACATCAACGTAGGTATCCTTGTTTTTCCTCAGCCACCGCATCAGGAATAGAACGATCTGAAGATGGCAGATCAGAGGTCGTGGTCGGATCTGAGAGTTCTTCCTCCACTGTCCAGCGTCAATGGCCTGAATGACTTTGCGGAAGGGAGCCAACAAAAGCCAAGCAGTGATGCCTGCAACTGCAGGACTGTGATATAATGGAGGGGTGCCCATTGGATGATACCCAGCCAGCGCCTTGGAGTCCCACTGAGATTCATTCTCTGAGGAATGCCAAAATAATGCTTGGCTAGGGTCATCAAAGATGCGGATATAGGCGTCAATGGCAATTGTGTCATTCCGAAGCAGGGGAGTTCTCTGTGCATACTGGCGACGATGAATCTCTTTCCATGGACCGTGGAAATTGGTCCAACCCCAGTCGTCATTGATATGGGAGAATTGGTGTTCGGAGGACATGTAAGTATTGGTCCGTGGTTCATCTGGGTTGTACATGATCATTCCTAGCTGCGCAGAGACCCTCCAGGCGTCGTCTGCATCCTGATCCTGTTTTGATGCATCTGCCGAGGCAGCAGTCTCAGGCACAACAGCGTCTAGCATATTCTGACCATCGGTCGCCTGCGAGCCCTCCTGCTTCTGGGAATCATGGGATTCTGAAGGGTCGGTCAAGGCTTCCTTGTCTGCTTGTGTCTTCTCGGCTTCGACAGTCAAGGTCTGGATTGGGACGGCGCCATTTCCGAGGTCTGCCTCCGGAGGACCCTCATAGAAGGAGAAGGTACCATCCGTGCCCCCGGTCTCTGGTTCGGGAGCGATCCTGCTGCATCTGACGTAGGCACTGAGGGAAGAGCACTTATTGCCCCGCGGGTAGAATTTGATCTGCCAATAGTTGCCATCGATCTCAGCTGGTGGAGAGACCAAGATGCGATTTGGATTGGGCTTATGCTTATTTCCGCGTAGATTCTTGATGACCCAGCTGAGCCGAAGCTTCTTGACGGGGCGCTGGTCCGGGTCATCTATATCCTGGTAGATTCTCTTCTCTACACTGGGGACGTCCAGAGCACTCAACTCGAAATCTCGTGCATTGATTTGTGTCATTTCCTCCTCGGTTGGGGTTGAGAGATCATCTTCCCAGGTTGCCCATTCTGGAACTTCTGGGGTGGGTACTTCTTCCACGGGAGGAGGGGGCGGAGGGAACTCGTCTTGTTGAGGCACCGGTTCTGCTGTTTCTGCCGGTTCGGCGGGTACTGGAATTGTATCGTCGACTGTCTCGTTCGTCGTAGCCGGTGCAGGGTCTGAAGCAGATGGAGGGGCCTCTGGCGAAGGAGTTGGGATTTCGACGACGGTGGAAGGCTCTTCTGCGGGAGCGGGAGCGGGAGCATCTGCCATCACTGTGTCTGTCTCCTCAACAGCCACAGTGGTAGCATTCTGATCTGACTCAGAACTGGAAGTAGGAGAGGGAAATATCGGCTCGGGTAGAAGTGAAGGTTCGGTGAGAGAGTCTGAAGGGAAGGCAGGGATCGAGACAACTGACAAGGACGGACTCAAGGTGTGGGGAGCAGAGGCATGTTGAACAAGGACGGGGGAGTTCTGAGAGCTGGCCATGATGGAGGCAATGGGTCAAAGAATTAGTGAGTCACTCTGCCTGTGTGGTATCTGGTATGTCTTGTATAGTACTGCGGAGTCAGGCTGTAATGGCTTATGGGACATCCAATGCTACATGGTCGACAGGCAAGTCAGGACTGAACAGCTCTTGCCGGGTCAGGACCTCGGAAGAACGAGCAAGGCGTAAGTGGTAGAAAGGAGGAATGGGTGAGGATGTCAGGCCGAGGAGCATGAAAGTGTTGATATATCTGGGGCAAAAAAGTGAAAGCGGCAGATTGAGCGAGGATGAGTAAATGGGATCTGGGATGTTTCTTGTTGGAGATGCCAGTGGTTGGATGGAGATGGAGATGGAGATGGAGATGGGGATGTGTGCACAACAGTCCAGCGTGTGGGATTTGACCAGAAATGACTAGGCTCTTCAGGTTATTAGTTGCTGCAGCCTGTGCCTCTGAGCAAGCAGGCAGGAACAGGCAGGCATGGGTGTTGGATATTATGATCGAGGTGAGTCGTAATTACTCGTCGTGGAGAGAGGGTGCAAGTAGTTTGACCGGTTGGATCTTGGAACACTGGTAGGCCAGGCTGCAACTGGAACCGTGAAGAGTCATGGCCTCACGGCCTCATGTCAGGCAACGGCAGGCTAAACACAGCAAGGTTTAGGGAGGAGGGACGGGTAAGTGGGTAACTAACGACTAGCAGTGTTTAACCGTGTTTAACTGGGCGTTGGGAGCCAGGAGCCCTCGAGGGTGCAAGCCAGGTGGGTGCAGGGCATACCAAACCAGGCAGACCGGTGGATTGAGGCGCAGTTATTCAGCTTTTGACTGGGCCACGAGTTCGCCTTGCACCCGCGAAGCCCAGGGCATGGCCAGGCTTATCGATGGTCATCGGATAGGCTCCGTGGGGAGGACCCACGAAAGCCATGCTCTTCTGGGGCTAGTCCTTGAGGGATGGCCTCTAAATGGTCCCTGAATGGTCCCTGCGTGGCCTCTAACTGAACACCTAACTCTCCTCCTCGCCCGAGCAGCCCCACGCCCTCAGCCTGCACAATCCACAGGTACTTTATGCAGGCCAGGTCTGTGAGAGAGGTGAGGCTCACACTTGTTGTGAAAAGCAAGCCTGCCACCGGTCAAGCCAAATTCCTCCTGTATTCTTCAGGCATCAATAGTCTTGCCACTGCATTTGATTGGAGCTTTGCCACTTGGACATGATGAGTGATGCAGACCTAGCCTACCTAGCAAGGGAGGGAGTGTAGTATAGCAGGCCACAAAGGATTCACTTCTGACTGTCTGCGAGCAGTACTCCGTACTCCGTACTCGTAGGTGCTGGATGCTCCACACGGGCAACTCCACCGCCGTCTCCTTATTTCAAAAGACGCTCGCTAATAAGTCACCCTAGTATTTATTAGATTGAGGGCTGATGGGCTGCTCCGTCTGGAGGATCTGTAGAGTACCAGACTCCAGTCGGAGTACTTGGGTCTTCTCCGCCATTGCATCCCTTCCGTTATGCGAGCATCACACTCCGTACCACCCGCACGCAGTATAAGAGACCTGAACTCTGTACTCCGTACCTGCTTTTAAGATTCTGGCTGAGCAAATGATCCAGCGACGATCAGTGGAAACGCAATTGTGGCCTCAACATAAACCTAAATTTGATGATTTGTGAGTAACTTCACACATCGTGGTGTGGCCTCAAGAAAATGAGAAATCGTGCTCACTCACCTTGACACTGTCGCCATCAACTTTGATCTTCCCCCAACTCACAGCTTCGTCCGGCCGAGCGCCAGCATCACTCCCATCGAACTCTTGTCCTGTGTTGATGTACACCGCACTTTCTGCGCCATTCCGCATCAGGCATGCATTAGCAATGTGATGTTTGACCACTCCACCGCCTAGGATGATCATTCCCGCCCGTTTCGCCCGCACCGCGATGGTGTTGATTTTGCGAATGTCCTGAGCAATGTCGATTCCGAGCTGGAGTGGAGATGCTTTGAACGAATGAAAATAGATCATGTCACCCAGACTCCCATCCGTCAACGCCGGACAGAACACTGGGATGTCGTTTCGATACGCCCAGTAATAGACTGACGATTCGTTGTTGATTTCTTGGCCGAGGCGGTGGATGATCTTGCTGGGAGTCCACATAAAACGCTCTCCTGTCCGTGCAAACTCATCCTCCTGTTCCTGCAGCATTTGGTCCAAGATAGGCACTACCCAGTCCTCGAATGCACAGTAGTTGTTATTCGGAACCACCAGATTTCCAATGCGGTTGAGTCCTTTGGCCCGTAATGCAGCCCCCGGCGACGAGAAAGAGCCCAGGTATGTCGGCGCTAGACATTTGATGAAGTCTTCCTCAATCCCGCCCGCGGTCGTGACAATAGCCGACACGTGGCGGTGCTGTACCAGCCAGCGGAAGGTCTCGCGCAGCCCCGACGAGATCATATTGGATGTGTAACCGAGGAAGATGGTTGTTTTGTCACCGGTCTCCGGATCTCTCCATGCTCTCTACATTCAGTCAGAACCTGCCGAGCTGACTATTCATTGCCGCAAGAAACCAACCATGTCGTTCACAATGCGAATAGCGTCTCCTAACGCACTGGATTGGAATCCTTGCCCTGTGATCTGATGCACAAAGCTTGATATGATGGTGCGCTGATCTGCAGGTAATGCGCTCCAATCGATACCTTGGACCTCTTGGACGCCATCTGGCATCGGGTCAGAGGCCACGAGGACTGCATCAGTGGCCTTGGTGGGTGGTGCCGAACCCATTCTCAATCACTTACCACGAATGGATGTAACAAATACGGTATACAGGACTTGGCCGGTATCTAAGATATTTCCAATAACACCAGCGGCAGGCTCCTGGGATCACTTCTCAGATATTTTTGTGAGGGGCGGGAGGGGCGTGATTTGAGAGCCCGAGTACTATCTTGTTCACAGGGTTTGAGCAGTAATCCCAAAAATTCCATGGGGGGCACTGGCGTGGGCCTATCGGAGCAGATTAACACCTGGGAACTAATCGTCAGTGGGCTGCATGTCAGCCAGCGTGCTCATTTGGTGGCCCTACTTGGGTACTATTACGAAGTCTGGAGAACGGAGTGCTACAATGGTTTGGGGACAGGAACCTCGAAGTTTGGGTTTGTGGGCCCTTTCCCTGCCAAGACTCGGCAAGAATTCGGGATTTTGGTAACCGGAACGTCTTTACACGGTACGGAGTTTTCCCGCTATTACCAACTTCCCCCACTGTTGGGTGGCTGATGTTATTTTTACCTTCTGGTAATTTCGTAATGAATACTGCCTGACATGTGGAATCAAAAGTCGTCGTCTGCGATGGTCTGGATGGGAGGTTCCCTTGTTGCAGGCGACAAGCTCAGACCTAATAGGCCCGTGGCAGCCAGCCTAGCAGCCACCTAGAAGCCACCTAACTGGTACCCAGCCTGCTTAGTAGCCACCTAGAAGCCACGTAGTAGGTACCTCGCACTGGCGCTGGAGGGGCAACTGAGTCTGGCACTGGCACTGGCATCTCAGCGGATCGGCGGCTAAGCGTCAAGCGCGTTGTGGTTGCCTCGTTCTCGTCTGTGTCAGCCCCATCTCTTCCGTCCTCTTCTCTCCTGGCCTTTTCCATCCTTTCTTCACGATACCCATTCCGCCATCACATTATCCACTCACAACGGGGTGAAAATCACAACAAACACACAACCATTGCGCCTACGCGTCTGCTTCGGATTGCCACGCTCTTGGGTCGACTTTTGGCCGGCGCGCTGTGAATTGGCCCACCAACCCTTTTTCGACGTTGAGATTTCGACCAAAGGACCACGTCGACACGTCTACACGTCCACAAATTCAGCTCTCGGAAACCAAAAGCGGCGCATTCGACGTGTATTCTGTCCAAGCCGACTGTTGCATGAACTCAGCATCGACGAGGTGAAAGAAGACCGCTGCATCGAGAGTAACGAATCAATCCAGAGTCTGATTAACCCTGTAAGAAGAAATCCCGGACTCGGCAATAAGACCCGTGTCACAGCGCAACACTCGACCTGCTCAACCTCGAGGCTTCTGCCCATACTGCAGCAAGGGGCGGGGATCCCAGCTGCAGGATTGCAGCATTACAGCATTACAGGCCTCCCGGCTGTCTCGCACCTTATCCCCATTTTCTGGTCGATTGTGATCCGGTGCAAGCAGGTCTTACTAGGACACCCAGCGGGAGCGATTTCATCTTCGCCTTGGCCTTGGAAGAAGACCTGGAAGTGCAGCACGGGCTTGCAGCAAGCTCCAAGCGCCAAGCGCCAAGAGCGTGGCTGAAACCGAGCTGAGTCATCTCCAACACGTGATGTCCTTCGTGCGACACCCACAACTCAATCTCAACAACCTAGTGCCAGCTTCCCCTGTGTCTCCCTCACGGCGGCTGACATAATCCATGTCCTCGCGCTACCCCAACTCTAGCAATCGAGAACGCTCTCCACCTCCGCGCTTTGATCGCAGACCCTCAGGCACTTACAGCTCCCTAGGCTCGTCCTACCGAGGGGCTGCAGACCCTGGGCCATCGTCCGATCGGGCCCCCCCACGTGGGCCCAAGGCTGATTTTCGAGGCACCAGCTTTCAATTTTCCCCAGCGACGCGAGGTCGAGGCGGCTTCCCACGCTCTGGTGATACATGGGACCGGGACCGCGATCGCGATCGTGACCGAGAGACACGCCCTGCTCCACAGTCATACCGAGCCAGAGATGACGATAGACCAGACTGGCAACGACGAGATCGTGATTTTGGAACTGCGGACAGAGGAGGTGCGGCAGCGAGAGACAGCCGGCCTTATGCAGCCTCGCGAGATCGCTCCGCTTCTCCGATACGAGCCCGGAGAGATTCGAGGGAGAGCATTCCATCAACCTATGGTCGCCAACCCGACAATGCATCCTCTTACTACGCACCTGCGTCCCGAGGCGCTTTGAGTCGGGGACGTGGTAGAGGTGATTGGGATCGATCCAGAGGTCGAAATTCCTTCGTTGGTGAGCGGGACAGAGATCTCTTCCACAATCGCAGTCGGTCGAGAGAGAGTTGGCGTGATCGTGATTTTGATCGTGGCCGTCAACTCCCATCGGATCCCGATCGGCCAGATCGCTACGAGCGCAGAGACTATGATCGCAGCAGTAGAGAGCGCGATATTAGAGGCCAAGATGGCCGGCAAAGAGATCATTCCCCCGCAAGAAGCACAGGTGGACATGCTCTTGGCCCGGTTACGACGCCATCAGTCATCCCGGGTGACCGACCAGGAAAGCCGGACCATGAATCCGCGAGGAAGTCCTCTGTTATTGCTACTCCCACAAGCTCATCCCGTGATCCACGCAGAGATACCGATCAATCGGATTACTTTGGGATTTCAAGAGCGGATCCTCTACGACGTGATCAACCTCAAGCTACTCCACAGCCAGCTTCTGCCGTTGGCCTTGACTATGGGCCTCCACCCTCAGTTACCCCGGTCACTACTCCAGCATTCGAGAAGCCTCCCGCCTCCAAGCCTGCTCCCCCAAAGATAGAGCCGATTTCTGGGGCTTCATCGACCTTCCAGCCCCCCAGTGGACCAAAATCTATTCGGACTCCCTCTACACCTAATGCTCCTCAAGGCCCCAAAGCATCTCAAGCCAACGATACCTGGCCCCGTAGTGAACCATACTCACGACCAATTCGAACAAGCGTCGCGCCAGCAACAAGTAATGTACCTGCAGAGATGATCACAAAAAAAGAGGACCCTCCAACTGAACCACGCGCCGCCCAGCCTCCAACTCTTGATCGAGCAATGCCACCAAATGTACCTTCGGGTCCCAGACTAGGGGCTTCAGCATCAACATTCAAGCAGAGAATATCCTCGGTGGAGCCTTTAGGCACTACACCCTCTCCCACCGCGCCACGCGAGCCCTCAAAACCACCCATTGTGGACACGAAGCCCCCAACGATTCCAACGGGGCCAAGGTCTGATCGGGAAGCGACACATAGGGATGGTGCTCGACCCATGCCAGGGACTGGTTCGAAGATATGGGTTTCACCCGACTACAAACCGAAGCCCTCCATTATGAATCAACTGAACAAGCCATATCAACCGGAACCTAGGGAAAGGACAGCCTTCATACCTACAGGTCCTAGACAAGGGAGTTCTTTCCATGGGCTTGCAGACAAGGGTCGAGCTTTACCCAGTGCTGCTACCTCCGCTCCGACGGCACCCTCTGGTCCAAAAGCACTGACCGCTGGCAGTCCGAGAATTCCGGATGCAAAGATCACACTTATCCCTAGACAACCCATTGAAGAAGTCCAAACCCCTGACGATATAGAAATGTCAATGCCAGCCACCAGTGAGGAAGAAGACGAAGTTGAGGATGACCCTTTTGACGAGGAATACTTTGCCGAGTCGGAGGAAAGATTTAAACAAGAGGTGGGTCTGCTAGAAGGTCGTAAGCCTCCCCCAGTTTTACAGGATGGCACAATTGTGGCTCTTTTGATCAAGTTACAATTCCTAGAAATGCTTTTGCAAGATAGCATACCAAAACCTGCTGTCGCGCCGGTGGAAGATTCAAAGCAAGATCTCGTTGCCACACCAGTTATTTCTACCCGTCTCCCATCACCCGCCCAAACTTCAAACGGGGCCAGCACCAAGTCCGAACCGGAAGACGTTTACCCAACAGGCCGACCATTGAAGCAAGCACCCGTTAACCCCATACCAACCCCGCCAATCGAGGATCTACCCTATCTCAACGGTATTTGCCATGACCGAGTAATATTCGACGAATCTGACAATGAAGTTGAACACGAAGCTGTCAATATGTTGCTTCAGCAAGAGTTCGAACGCAACGCTTGGGATTGGTGCTCGGAGATGGAAGATATCCATGCCGAGTTCAAGCGGAGGTTCCCTCTGTGGAAGCATGAAATTGCCCACATAGAACATGAACGGCGCGAGTTGCAAGCAAGTCCTGCACCAGCATCTCCTGCCCCGTCCGCTGCTCCCTCGGTCACGCCTTCGTTGACCCATGAACGCACGAGAGGAGCACGCAATACTACCGAGGCTGATTTACAAGCTGCTATCCTGATGTCGCAACAGTCAGCTAAAGAAGAAGAGGAAAGACGAGAGCGGGAAGCGGCGTCCAGCTCTGTGCCAAACTATGATACTGAAGCAGTCATTCCTGCAATGATGAAGCCAATGGAGATTGAATCATGCCATTTTGAAGATACAAACCGCTTGATCGCGGATGAACTAATTGTCGACATCTATGCCTATCTGCCACCGGTCGATGATTTCACAGACGAGGAACAGTCTCTATTTATCACGGCTTATTGTCAAACTCCTAAGAAGTGGGGCAAGATCGCCGAATCAATACCAGGGCGCACTTATCATGATTGTATCGCCCACTACTATCTCACCAAGAACAAGGCGCATTACAAAGATATTTGGAGACGATCGCAGCCAAAGAGAAGGCGTGGTAGAGCCGCGACTAAACCTCGATCGACTGCATTAATGTCTGAGCTGGTGTATGGTGATGATGGGGAAGCTGGACCCGTTCCTGTCACAGATAGTGGGAGACCAAGACGAGCTGCGGCACCGACCTTTGGAGATCCTGTCAGCGAGAATGATCCTTCTACACCTGTACCTCCATCAAGGAAACTGAATGCAACGCCAAAAGACGGTAGTGCGGAGCCAACTCCAAAGGCCACTCGAGGACGTAAGGCAGGGATAGCTACAAAAACAAGAAGGACAAAGGCTCAAATACAAGCTGATCAGCAAGCACTGTTGAACGCAGCCGAGTCTCCACCTGTCAAGACGGCTAATGGAACCAAGACGGAGAGAGGACGAACCCTTCTGCGTGCAGAAAACGTTCCAATTAGGAGTGAACAACCAGCGGTGCCACAAGCTCCTCGACCATTGGACGCCGGTCTTCCACAATACCCTCTACCCGACGTTACAACTGAACCCGTTGTCCCTCACAATCCTGTTGTACCATCTCAAGTTACCAGCTACTGGTCAGTGCCGGAGCAAAATAAATTCCCTCAACTCTTAGGCTATTTTGGTCGGGACTTTGCTGCAATTGCCGAATTCATGAAGACTAAGAGCATGACCATGGTAAGAACTCTCTCGATCATTGATTCCGAAGCCTTTGGCTAATCTTTCTTAGATCAAAAACTACTATATCCGACAAGTCAATGATGGCAAGGAGGAGTTTGAGAGATTGGCCCAACAAGGTGAACAAGCGCGTGCAGCAGGCAAGAAACTTGGACAACCTCCAAGCCCAATCGCACCACCAAAACGCAGATATGAAGCAACACCTTCAATGGCGCTTCCTCGTCACGTGCCTGTCCAAATTGAACAAGCTCCGATCGAGGCTGAACCGCCAGGGCCAGTGGTCAAGCAGAATGTCATCGACGAGTTTCCACGAAACATAGTGGAGAGAAATGCATCTGGTGATGTCGTTACCAAACCTCAGGCAATTGCTCGAGATGTCCTCCGTGACCAACCTCCCTTACAGATGCAACCCCAACCAAAAGTGGAGGAGGTCCAGAAATTAGAACGGAACCCATTATATGGACCCAAGCCCTTACATGGTCCGAGACCTGGAGTCTTTCAGGACGATCACCTTGGATTCCCACCAAATCGTCAACCCCTACGCATGCCTCCACAGGATCAGCCTCCTCATCAACATTCACAACGCCTCCCGGAACACAATCGGCCTGAAGTTCCTAATCAGCCTCCATTGTCAAATATTACACCAAACATTCTCAATCAGCCACGAGATTCTGTCAATCAAGTTCAACAAAGACCTCAAGCTCCTCCTGTGCAGAACGTGCATCAGGTCCACTCGCAAACTGAGAAGTA
>Ga0105239_10000851_pt1 | contig 43464 bp, 37 predicted proteins | sample KBSC44metaG_FD_92761 | JGI IMG/M metagenome (GOLD analysis project Ga0105239, IMG submission 92761) | Corn rhizosphere microbial communities from Kellogg Biological Station, Michigan, USA - KBS C4-4 metaG | ecosystem: Host-associated > Plants > Roots > Rhizosphere > Soil | place: Michigan, USA...
GAAGGATCTTAACGGCATCATTTTCGTCTCCTTGAGCAAGATGCAAACGACACAAAGCTAAATCCCATGCTAACCGCGCGCCGAGAGCGCCGGCGCGCGTCAGTCGATCACGCCATCGCCTTGTGAGGAGAATCGCACCATCGGCTTCGGCAAACGAGTAGGCATGCAACCAAGCCATGGCACGCCTCTCGTCGCGGGTAGTCGACGTCGCGGTCGGAAAGTATTCCGACCAAGAAGCGGAAACTCCCTCAGACATCGCTATCCGCTTAAGCTTCGCGATTTCTCCTGTCTCAAGCAATAGGCGGAAGAGTTCTTCAAGCAAATACTGCTTGAGCCGCTCCAAACCTCTCTCGCCGGCGACCTTCAGACCCGACGTGATGAGATCGTGGGCCTGCCCGTACTCATTCTGCAGTTGATGAATTTTTGATCGCGTGACATATCCAGCGCTAAGTTGATCGATGAAACCGCCGCGACTTTGTGGGAGGTATTCATCGACCAGCGTTGTGGCAACTTCAATCTCATTTCGTTCGTACTTCATTGCGGCCAGAAGAAGGGCCGGAGCGGAGGCTAGGTGGGGGTAGCGCCTAGTATAGCGAAGGGCTACCTCGTATCCCTTTTCAGCTTCATCGAGGGCCGCACTTAGATCGCCGGTCATGACAAGACCTGGGGCGACTTTCGTGTGATGCCAGATGAGCGCATAGTATTCGTGAGCTCGATCGAAGTGTCGCAGAGCTGTTTCCGTCAGCCGGGACGCCTCGTTGAACTTGAATTGCTCACGCTGCGCGTAGACCAGCGACCCGCAAACGTGCCCGATGAATGCATCGTCCGCTCCGGAGGGATCCCTTAGGAGCTCTCGACACAGCGCCTCCGTTCGAGGCATATCGTCCTCGTAGAATGCAACTTGCATACGCTGATCGCGTATCATGAATTGCACGCGATCATCTTCCGCCCGGTCGCCGCTTCTCTCATCGAGTAGACCGATCAATTGCTCGGCCTCAGGTGTGCGCCAAGCGATTGAACTGAACTGCGCCATGGTTAGAAGCAATGTCGGGTAAGCGCTTACGACCGACTTCGGCAATTTATCCGCAAGCGCCATGACGACCCGCATACGGCCCGTCCGGCTCAGCTTGATCGCATGACGGTCGAGTAGGTCAGCCGCGCGGTCTTGACCGCAGATCAACGCATGTTCGAACGCGTCTTCGACAAACTCGTTTTCCTCAAGCCACACAGCTGCTCGCTCATGAAACTGCGTGGCCTCGATGAGCGGCACTTCCTCAAGTTGATATTGTACGAACTCGAGGAACAGAGGTTCGTAGGAGAACCATTTCCGATCTTTGGTGAGAGCCTCAAGAAATATCCCCGCATCTTCGACCTGCCTGATTAACGCGGCACTTCCGACGCGCTCGAAGCAGTGATCGCAGAGCGCTGCAGAGAAGCGCTTGAAGATGCAAGTCTTAAGGACAAATTCCAGAAGATCAGCGCTCAGGCGCGAGAGCACTTCCTCTCGAAAATACTCAGCAAGCCATTTCTCCCGTCCGCTAAGCGAACCGGTGACGCCCTCCCCCCGCTCCGCAATCTTGATACCTTGGACAGCGACTGGCCAGCCGGACGTACCCTTGATGATTTGCGCGATTTGATCGGGATCTTTGTCGGCAAGATGCTCTTTGATCTCGGTGGGCAGGAATCGCAGATCTTCACGACCGATTTCAACCACGCGCCCTTGCAGTCTCAGCTTCGACAGAGGGATGGCAAGTCTCTTTCGTGAGGCAAGGATGAGGGTCGGCACCTCAGCTTGTGCTTCGAGCCATTCGACGAGCAATCGACCGACATGCTCGTCCGAAAAATAATCGTCTGCGTCGTCGAAAACGAGGGCGCTGCCGGCGTGCCCGTCGACCAATCCTTTGACAAGTTCAAGCACATCCTGGCGGGGAGTGGTCGACCCAGCACTTCTTGGTCCCCCCGCCTCCACCCAAGAGTCGCCGTGCGTCGCTTTCCATTGCTGAAGCAAGACTGACTTGCCGAAGCCGGCCGGCGCCTGCAGCACCACAAAAGCGGGTCGCTCCGAGAGACCGACCCAGCCGTCCAACCGAGGACGCCGCAATTCCTTATACTTCGCCATCTCCAGGGGTGAGCCTCCTGGCTTCGATCCTGCTCAAACAATAGCATTTCCTCACCTATCTTTCGATAGGATCCGGTTCCATCCTGGAAGGAGCTGACCGGGGCTGACCGAAGGCCCGCAAATCGCAGACAGACCTCGGTCAGAAGCGGTACTATTGTCCTGCAAATGCCAGAAGACGCTGAGCCATTTTGATATTAACAGCGTCAATCATCTTGCCATCAACTGTAGTTGCCCCCAGCCCCCGAGACTCGGCCTCTTTCATCGCCTCAACAATCCTTTTGGCTTGAGACAGTTCGTCGTCGGCTGGCCGAAAAGCCTGATGGGTCGGACTGATCTGGCTTGGATGAACGACTTGCTTCCCGTCGTACCCCATGGAGGCCGCTTTACGAGCGCTAAGATAAGATGCGTCCAGGTTGGAAAAGTCCCCATACGGGCCGTCGATGGCCCGAAGGGCGCGCGAACGTGCTGCAACCAAAATCCGCATCATAGGGTAAGCAAACAGATCAATTGGGGTCATCACGGTGGTCTGGTCCACCGAGATGTTTTGGTACCCGCCGGGCGACACACCGACGGTTGTCGAATGGGCACCTATCGACGCCGCGAAATCACCTACCCCAAAATGAAGTGCCTGTACCCGTTGATGTGCAACGGCAAGACTGTCGACAGATGTTACGCCTAAGGCCGTCTCGATCAAGAGCTCTAGTCCGATCGGCCGGCTACCCGGATTGGCACGCGCAGCGCACAACTCTCCGATCTTTGCGATTTCGTGCGGCTCTTCGGCTTTTGGAATTATGATCGCATCTAGACGACCGCAGGCCATGAGCTGTTCGATCTCGGCTCCGATGAAAGTCGAATTCACAGAGTTGACGCGAACGGTGACATGTTTGTTCCCCCAATCGACAGTCTGCAGGGCATCCACGCATGCCCTCAGCGCGCTGGGCTTCTCAAGAAGTGGCACAGCATCTTCGAGGTCGAGAAACACCGCGTCCGCATTCGACACCGCCGCGTTGCGTACGAAACGATCGCGGTGCGCAGGAACCGCAAGGTAGCTACGAGTCATTTGCACGGGCGCACTCACGCTCGGTCTCCTTGTGCTACCCTGTTGCGTAGCTCGAGACTATGCTCGCCGAGCTTCGGAACAGCCCCCATAACGGGATCGATGCCCTTGATCGTCACGGCAGGAAGAAACCCGATAGCGCTTCCGACCGGCGTTTCAATGTCTCGTACCCGCTCGCGCGATCTGAGCTGCTCATGCTGAAGAAATTGAACGGTATCGTTTAGTCTAGCGTTTGCGATCGCTGCCTGATCCAACAACACCACGACATCTGCACGCGACATCTTTGCGAACCGCTCCTCGATCTCGCGCGTAAGCGCGTCCCGGTTCTCCATTCGATCCGGATTTGTGGCAAAACGGCGATCGTTCTCTAAAGCGTGCTCGCCAAGCACCACCCTGCAGAACGCGCTCCATTCCCGCGGGTTCTGAACAGCGAGAAACACCGAATGCCCATCTCCCGTCCGAAACGGACCATAAGGGGCGATCGTCGCGTGCTTCAGTCCGGTCCTTAGCAACGGCTTTCCGGCGCCAAATGCATAATTAGCCGGATAGCTCATCCATTCCGAGATGGAATCGAACAGTGAGACTTCGAAGGCGTAGCCATGGCCCGTACGTTCCCGAGCGTAAAGTCCCATCAAAACGCCCTGTAGAACATACATGCCGGTCGCAATGTCGACGATTGATACACCGCATTTGGCGAGGCGCTCTTCATCACCATTGATCGACGGCAATCCGACCTCGCACTGCACGAGCAAGTCGTACGCCTTTTTGCCGCTTAGCGGCCCGTTACTTCCGTAACCGGATACGTCGCAAGCGATCAATCGCGGATGCTTTTTTACCAACGTCTCCGCCCCGAGGCCGATGCGGCTAGCAGCTCCTGGTGCAAGATTCTGTACAAAAACGTCGGCCCCGGCGATCAGTGAATCTAGCACCGCGCGGTCCGCAGGCTCCTTGATGTCAAGTTCAACGCTTTTCTTCGATCTATTCGTCCAAACGAATTGGCTGGACATGCCGTCCATGACGTAGTCGTAGTCGCGACAAAAATCGCCGCTGCCGGGACGTTCAATCTTGATAACTTCAGCGCCCCAGTCCGCAAGATGCCGGCTGGCAAGTGGAGCGGCAATGGCTTGCTCAATTGAAACAACTGTGATTCCGGCAAGAGGCAGGGGACGGTTAGTCATGGCTATTTGAAGCTTCCTTGTACGTTTGCAGAATCCCCCGGGCCGTCAGGCACATCCCCAGGAACCTCGTTTAGACGGTCAATGACATCAAATGGCGAGAGGAATGGCTAGCCTCTTTTGGGACATTGCCGAAGACCCGGAATGTCAACAGACCTACCGTGAGTACAACCAGGACCAGCACACCGGCAATGCAGACGCCCCTCAGATAACAATCGTTGTAGCTGTCAAGATCCGTATCGTCGGGAAACGGAAATAGCTCCCACATCCACATTTCTCCCAGTTCGTCACTCCCTTGTCGGGAGATCGGGCGTTCAGCGCCGCGTCCATAGCCTCCGAAAAGGCTGCCGGCCGCGAGGGCCGGCAGCTAGTCTCGGGAGGAGCAGGCATTACCCGGCCTGCGGCGGGAGCCATCCCTCGTGCCAAAGTGACGAGGGCGCGCACGCTATCGCTGCGATTCCACCGCCAAAGCTGCTACAAATTGCCCGCGAGATCCTGTGCACCAAAGAGATTTGCGACGACACTTACTGCTTTATGGGAGTACTCACCCGCCAACCCTATCGCCTGCCGACACTCCCCCCCCTTGTCGAGCAAGCCGGTAGCTCGGCCTAGCGCAGCTCTGGTGTCCCGAATTACCTTTCGTGCCCTTACAGAATCAGCACTAACAACGTTTGTGTGCGACCTCTTCGAAAGCATACTGTGACAGATTGCCCTGGCATCACCGAGCCGCGCCGCGCATGCCAACAATTCCTTTGCTGCATTTGCGCGGCTGACGACGCCCTCGGCCGGCATGAGCTCAGCTCGCTTCACAGCGGCATTCTTCGCCACTAGGGACACCTGCCCCTTTGTCGCGTCGGTCCACTGTGCTCTCAGTGAAATTCCCTTGGTCGCGCCGACATTGACAACCGCAATTGTCTGGTTCTGTCGACCGTCCTCGCGAGCGATCAGCAGAGCGAGCTCGCAATGCTCGGTTCGCTCTGGCCACACCCCTTGCCCGCTGAGTCGCGCGCCTGTGGTGGTCGTTTGGTAGACAAACTCATCGCCGCCGCGAAATACGTTGCTCATCTGAAGGCGACTATGACCGCTAGCAATGTCGAGCATCCACGGCCTTCTCTGAGGCGCATCCGCCTGACAAGCCAGTGCAAAGCACAAGGCATACTGGAGATCGATGCGGCCGAAGTCGCATCCAAGCCTGTGAGCCTCTTCGACAACGGCGCAGGCAGCGGCGATGCCCAAGCCTGCACCACCGAACTTCGCCGGAACGGTGAGACTCATTAGCCGAAATTGCGTAAGCGACCGCAGAAACGAAGACGGAAAGTCGCGCACGCGACGCATTTCACTCCAATAAGTCGCCGGAAAATGCTCGCACACGCGAGCGGTCCGACGGCGGAGCTCGAAGAATGGGTCGAAGTGATCTGAACCGTCAAGTTTCATGAGGCGTCATCACGGCAGTTGAGGAGCCGTGCGATAACGCGCCCCCGATTATTCCAAGGTTGCGCGCAGGCTCTGCCGGCGCACCTGACCAAAGATAGGGGAGCGCAGCCCTTCAATGGAATATCGTCCAACTTGGGCTGCAATATTGAATTGACGAGGACAAACACGTGGTCGAAGAGACGAAAACGGCGCCCTTGGATCAGCACGTCTTGGCGCAGTTAAGCGCCATCGTTGGAGAGCGCAACGTCATCACAGATCCCGAGAAGCAATGGCCGTTCTTGACCCAACCGAGCCGTTACAGCATTGCCGCGATGTCGCGGGCTGTCGTGCGACCACGGTCGACGGCGGAGGTTTGCTCAATCGTCCGCCTCGCGAATGACGCTTCAATTCCACTCGTGCCACAAGGCGGCAACACCGGACTGGTCGGAGGGCAAATACCGGTTTCCGGCGAAATCGTCTTGTCCCTCCAGGCGATGGACCGAATTCGCGAGATTGATACGACCGCCAACGTGATAACATGCGAGGCAGGCGTCGTTCTGCGGACCGCGCGGCAAGCTGCAGTCTCAGCCAACCGCATGCTACCGCTCTTACTGCCCGCGGATGGCAGCTGCACAATCGGTGGAAACGTGGCCACCAATGCAGGCGGCACTCAAGCGCTCTCTTATGGGGTCACACGAGACCAGGTCATAGGCCTAGAGGTCGTCCTGGCCAATGGCGAGGTACTTAGCTTGATGCGAAAACTGAAGAAGGACAATACGGGCTACAATCTTCACAATCTCTTTGTTGGCTCTGAGGGAACGCTCGGGATCATCACCGCCGCCATGCTCAAATTGGTCCCTGAGCGCCCGACGGTTGAAACCGGTCTGGCTGGGCTCAATTGCGTCGATAACGCTCTCGCGCTCCTCGCAAGAGCATATGAAATCGCGGGCGACGAACTCACCAGTTTCGAATTGCTGTCCGGAGACGGCCTTGCTTGCGTTGTCAATAATATGCCGGGTTGCCGCTTTCCAACCCCGTCAAAACACCGATGGTATGTTTTCATCGAGCTGTCCTCCGCGACAGACAGGGAGCTGCGGCGCAAGCTTGAAGAACTTCTGTTGACTGCCGCCGATCAAACGCTCGTTGAGGATGGCATAATCGCAACCAATTTGGATCAGGCTCAATCTCTGTGGAATCTACGGGAAGTGGCAGGCGAAGCCCAGCGGCGAGAAGGGGATGTCGTTGGACATGACATATCCGTCCCCGTCGGTAAAGTGGCCGCCTTTCTGGTCGAGGCGGACGCGGCCGTACAACGCGTTTGCCGCGATTGCCGGCCTATGCCTTTCGGTCATCTGGGCGACGGCAATATTCATTACACCGTGGTACAGCCGAGAGATATGCCAAGAGGAGTATTCTCCTCTATGTCGGACGAAATCACCGGCGCGGTTCACCGCGTCGTTGCGGACCATCTGGGCTCAATTTCCGCGGAACACGGCATAGGCCTGTTCAAACGCGAAGCTCTAAATCAGACACGCGACGCTACCTCATTGAACATCATGCGCGGCATTAAGCAATTGCTCGATCCGAAAGGTATCCTGAATCCGGGCAAGGTACTGACGCCACACTCTTAGCTTGGAGAGGACTTGACCTGAGGCCGCGACGACTCAACCTCTTGGCTGGTGATAAACTCCAATAACACCGGTACGCCCTCGCGCGTTTTCTCGATACCACGCTTGATCGCCGGAACGATCTCTTCCGGTTTTGTGACTCGCTCTCCATACCCACCAAAGGCTCGCGCCATAGCGGCGTAATCGCCGGAGATGTCAGTGGAGCGAAACTTCTCTGTAGAAACCGGCATCACCTTCAATTCCATCGCCATAGAGAAGTTGTTGAGCAAGATTGACATAATCGGTATACGCTCACGTACAGCCGTTTCGAAATCCATGCCAGTGAAGCCAATGGCCGCGTCCCCCCAAACATTGATGCAAAGTTTGTCGGGTTTCGCGAGCTTCGCCCCCATCGCCAGCCCTAATCCATAGCCAAGCTGCGTGGTCTTACCCCAACCGAGGTAGGAAAGTGGTTCGACCGCTTTCCAGAATGGAGCCAACTGGTCTCTTGGGCTGCCGGCATCGTGTGTTATGATGGTATTGTGGATATCGACCGTGTTCTGAAGATCCCAGAGCACACGGTAGGGATTCAACGGCGCATCCTCACACGTCAGCTTCGGCATCCATTTTGCAATCCAAGATCGATGGGCGGCACCAATCTCGGCGCTGATAACCGAGGCGTCTCGATCCGACGTAACGGAATTACCGACTTCCTGCAAAAGTGCTTCCAGCACCAATCCAGCATCGCCGATCAGTCCAACTTTTGCTTCGACATCCTTGTTCAAATGATCTGAGTCCAGCGTCGAATGGATGATCATCTTGCCCCTCGGCATCGACACACCGAAGCTCGTTTCTGTGAATGAGCAACCCACTCCAAAAACAACATCCGCCTGCGCCAAGAACTCTACGACCGGTTGCGGAACTGCGTATCCGCCGGAACCGAGTGATAACGGGTGTGTTTCAGGGAACGCCGATTTGCCTGCAAGGCTTGTCATCACGGGAATAGCTAAGAGTTCTGCGAGCCGCTTCAGCTGCGGCCAGGCTCGGGCGTAATGCACGCCTTGGCCGGCGTAAATGACCGGACACCGAGCCTTGACGAGAAGCGCTGCTGCCTCCTTGACCTGAATGGGATCCGGTCCGCTGCGGGTGCTCAACACTGGCGCGTAGTTGAGCGGCTCAGGTACTTCTTCATCCCACATATCCAGCGGAATCTCGACAACAACTGGGCCACCACGACCATTTCTGAGCTTCGTAAAGGCCCGGCGAAATACGTTGGCTACCTCCGCGGCCAACACAATTGGCTCTGACGACTTCACGAATGGCTTCATCACCGCGCTGGAGTTGAAATTTGGCTCGATGTGTGCCAACCGCCGTTGATAACCCATCGGCAACACCAGCACCGGCACAGATTCGCCGTAACATTGTGCCACTGCCCCCATTGCATTTTCTGCACCTGGTCCGTGCTGCATGCAGAATGCGCCAATCGCGCGTCCCGAAGTAACCCGCGAGATGGCGTCTGCCATATGCACTCCGACCCTCTCCTGCCGGACTATCACAGGGCGGATATCCACTCTTGCTGCATATTCGATGAGGTGGTTGACGGGATAGCCGCAAAGGATCTGGATCCCCTCGCGCTTCAGAATCTCCGCGACAGCAACGCCAAGCTTCATTCGGCCCTCCATCTTAAGATCTGGGCAAGCCTTGATGACGCCGTGATCTGCCCAATCCGGCAAGTATTGGGGCCTCACTTCAAGCGAGCCACCTATCCTTGGGAAGGTTGCCGGGGACTGCGACGAACATAGCCTGAGATCGCAAAAGTGGCCCGCTAACGGCCCCGAAACGAGGGATGGTTCGTCAATGAGATCACCGACCCGCCGAGACATATGCCGCGGATTAGGCGCCCTTCCTTTTGCAGCCAGCCTATCCGCAGCCGACGCGGCTCGACCGCTGATCATTGGGCTTTATCAGAGCATTGCGGGGTTTGAGATCGGAATCGTAAAATCGATGAGCCAAGCCACCATTTCTGTGTCGATGGCGGTCTTGGAAGGGCTCTTCGCGATAGATTTCGAAGATGGCCAAGCCCTAGTTCCTCGCTTGGCGACCGCTTTCGAACTCGCGGCAGACGGTCAGAGCGCTATCGTCCGCCTGCGTAATGGCGTGCATTTCCACGACGGCACGACCTTCGACGCCAACGCCGTCGCGTTTCACTACAATCGCATTCTCGATCCGGCTCTAGGTCTTGGACTCAACACAACCTTCCTGGAGCCGCTCGATCGGGTCGAGGTCGTTGATCCGGCCGCCGTTTGCTTCGTTTTAAAGAAGCCCTGGTATGGCCTGCAGACCGTACTCGCAATTGACCATCCGATGAACCTTATTGGTTCGCCGTCCGCCATTCAGGCCGATGCAGCGGCCTTCAACCGACACCCCGTTGGAACAGGTCCCTTTGTCTTTGAGCACTGGAATTCTGACGACCACATTTCGCTAATACGAAACGCCAGCTACTGGGAAAGCGGCAAGCCTGCCAGTAACCAGATCTTGTTCCGTTTTATACCCGATGAGAACGCACGATTTCAGTCGCTCCGTGCCGGCGATATTGACGTCGCGTGGATTGACAATCCATCGAATGTACTTGCCGCCAAGAAGAGCCGACAATTGGTCGTGCATGAGAGCCTCGACGCCTCTGGTTTCATTTGGATGTTCAACCATCGTAAGCCACCATTCAACGACCCTCGCGCGAGAGCCGCGGTGATCCATGGCTTCAACGCCCCGAGCTTGGCCGACAGCTACTTTCAAGGCCTCGCTATTCCATCCGACGGCTTTGTAACGAGAGATTCGTTCTGGCACTGTGACACTCTGCCTTGGCGCAGTTATGACTCATCGAAAGCTATCGCGCTGCTCAAAGAGCTCGACAAGCCTCTCCGCTTTACCGTCAATGGCTATTCTTCGCCGGATGGACGACGTCTGAACGCCATTCTGCAAGAATACATGAGATCGATCGGCATTGACGTGACTGTACAGGTCTACGAGCCGTCGCGAATCTTTCCTATGGCCTTGCGCGGCGATTTCGAGCTCACACAGTTTCGCATTGCCGATTATGGCGGAGAGCCGGATCTGCCTTTCAGTTATATCATCTACAAGCTCATGGGGTACGATGAACCTCGGCTGGCGCCGATGATTGCCGCTGCTCGAGCCGAGCCAGACGCCGCCATTCGCCGTCGCCACTATTGCAATATCGCGACGATGCTCTCAGGCGACGCCGTCTTTCTCTATCCAACGCATAGCTATAGCTACATCATCACTGCGCCGTCGATCGCAGGTCTCGGTAGCACTCAAAATCATCTGGTGCGCGTGCGAGACGTTCGCCGCAGCTAAGCATCTCCTAACTGCTGCACCGGACGTGCCTACTCGACGGCATCTCCCCTTCCGAACAAGTCTTGATGGAATCGCCGATGTCCAATGATGATAATGGGAACCCAATGACGGACGCGGGCAGCGATAGATCGTGTCCCTATTCCACCCGACCCGCCGCCCTTACGTTTCCGATGCCGCGACAACGTCCGCTGCACCCGCCAGAAGAATATCTGAACTTGCCTAAAGAGGGCTCTGTGGTCCGGGCCACGCTCTGGAATGGCGATGAAGCGTGGGTCATAACGGGGCATCACGATTACCGGATGGTCATGACGGATCCGCGGTTCAGCGCCGATCCGAACCGACCAGGCTTTCCCGGCCAAAGCGCGGCACTTCATGCATCGCGTAAGCGCTATCCCTCGTTCCAGACGATGGATCCCCCACGTCATACTGAACACCGGCAAATGGTCGCACAAGATTTCTCGCTCAAGCGCGTCGAGGAACTGCGCCCGACCTTGCAACGAATCATTGATGACATACTCGATCGAATGATCGCAGACGGCCCTCCCGCCGACTTTGTCGACCGCTTTGCAATTGCTGTTCCATCTTCCGTGATCTGTGAATTGCTGGGAATTCCGCATTCCGATCACGATTTTTTCCAGTCGCGAACGCGCGTTTTTACCTCAAACACGGCTTCCGCCGAAGAGGCCCTTGCCGCGGGCCGCGAACTCGTCGATGAATATCTGGCAATCCTGCTCAAGCAAAAGGACCGAGATCCCCAAGACGATCTTTTAAGCCGCGTCATGGTGAAGCACGTTCGCTCCGGCGAGCTGACGGAGCATGAGGTTGTCAGTCTGGCGCGAATGCTTCTTGTTGCCGGACACGAGACAACGGCCAACATGATTTCGCTCGGCACGCTCCTGTTGCTCCAACACCCCGAGCAGCTCGCCCTGCTCCGGGAGACGCCGTCGCTGACGCCAGGCGCTGTCGAGGAAATCATCCGCTTCACTTCGATCGCACATGCCGGCCAGAGACGGGTGGCGATTGAGGACGTCGAGATTTCCGGCCAGATTGTTCGCGCCGGCGAGGGCATCATCGCCTTCAATCCAGCCGCAAACCGCGACGCAAGCGTATTCTCAAATCCAGACGCTTTCGATATCACCCGTGACGCGCGAAGACAGGTCGGATTTGGCTTTGGCCGACACGCCTGCTTGGGACAGCCCCTGGCACGCGCTGAGTTGCAGATCGTCTTTGATACGTTGCTTCGCCGGCTACCTGCTCTGCGGTTGGCGGCTCCAACCTCATCATTGAAGTTCAAGGACGAGATGCTGGTATATGGCGTCGAGCGATTGCCGATAGCCTGGTGACGCCATTCTCCTCAGGCAATTTGAAGAACCAGCTTCCCGCTGTGATTGCCTTTTTGCATCAACTCGTGAGCAGCAGCCACCTCTTCGAATGGGAGCACCTGATCGATGACCGGTCGTACCCTGCCCGCATTGATCAAGGGCCAGATATTCTGCTCAACCTCACCAATGAGCTCGCTTTTGTATTCTATTGATTGATATCGAATCGACGCTACCAGGAGACTGATTTCCCTTGTCATCATCACCCGAAGGTCAATTTCAGCCTGGTTGCCATCCAGGAATGATATGACCACGATACGACCGTTGGCTGCGGTGCACGCCATATCGCGTTTCAAATAGCTTCCGCCCACCATATCAACGATGACGTCGACCCCGCGGTTTCCAGTTGCGGCCAGGACTTCGAGCGCAAAATCGTTTGTACGATAGTTGATGGCTTGCTCCGCGCCGAGTTGGACAGCCAATGAGCACTTCGCCTCGGTCCCGGCGGTCGCATAGATTCTATGTCCTCGCGCCGAAGCGACTTGGAGGGCAATCGCTCCAATCCCGCTGACGCCCCCGTGAAAGAGGACGCTCTCACCGGCCTGTAAGGCGCCGGTTCGCCAAAGTGCATTTTGGACGGTTGCACACGCCTCTGGGAGACTCGCGGCTTCGATCATTGTGAGTTCGGTCGGCTTCAGCAAGCACTGACCTTCGGGGACGCTACAATATTCGGCATAACCGCCCCCAGAGAGAAGGGCACAGACCTCATCGCCCTCACGCCACCTCGTGGCACCGGGACCCATTTCCACGATCGTGCCTGCGACCTCGAGCCCCAGAATCTTCGAGGCTCCTGGTGGTGCAGGGTAGCGCCCCTTCAACTGGCTCAAATCCGCACGATTGAGTCCAGCTGCGGCGACCCTAACGAGTACTTCTCGGTTGCCGGGCTTGGGCACATCGAATGAAGCGATCCGTGGCGGTATCTCGCCGGGATTTCCATTAACTGCACGCATGCGTGCTGAAACCATGATCCGATCCTTCGCCCCCCACGCGGTTCAAAGCGGTTTCGTTTCCTGCGATCTATTGGTGTAGGAGACTGACGCAGGACGGTGCTCGTGCCACGCCCCCCGTTCACCTGTCGAAAGATAGTCTCGGATAAGGCTGTCTTTTGTCCCGTGACGAGGCGCCCAATTCCGCGGCCGTGATGTGAAAAAAGCGAAGAGCCTCCGGCAGGGCATTGCCGGAGGCTCCTTGGAGGTTAAACAGTGAGTTGCAGTCTCCTTTCGCCCTAGAAGTTTCGCTGTGCGCGAACGAGAGCGCTCACAGTGTTTTGGTCTCTCAACTCGTAGACGGCAGCGGGCTTGTTGACGCCCGTCACCGCCGGCGCGTTGATTGTGCCAGAATACTTCTGGTCGAGATGCGAGTAGGTCACTTCCGCCGAAAACGCCAAGTCCTTGACCGGTGTCCACCGTGTAGTGGCGCCAATTTGACCAAGGTTGAAGTCCGGATTGCAGGTACCTGTGAGGCCCAAATTGCCCGCGCCGGCACCGAATGCGGCATTTCCGCAGATCAACGCCTTCGCATCGCCGCTGTACCGCACGGCAGCCCATGCGCCATACAGCGACGAGCTCCAGTACTGATCCCAATTGTGATTGAAACCGCCGCGGAAGCCGTAGGTTGTGGTAAGCTTCAGATCTGTGCCTGGTGCGAATACAGCATCCGACACGCCAGCGATGCCCATGCTCTGGTAGGCACCTGGCAAACCTGTCCCGCCGTACATGGCATATGATGTGTTCGCGATGGACTGAAAGTCGTAGCGGCTGGCGCCGACCGTATAGACACCCTGCAAGTTGATTGAATCGCCCGCGCCGGTCGGAACATTCTTGATTCCGAGCGACAACTGACCGGCGAAGCCCCACTTGTCGCCGGGGTGACCGAGTGTTTCTGAAGGACCAAAGTAGGCGACGTGATTATCGTGCGCCGCAACCGCGGCCTGGAACGAACCCCAAGCCTGATCAATACCCACTTTGGCGAGGAGATCCGGCGCAACGGCGCCGCCAATATTGTTGGAGCCGTAGGCGCCGCCGGCGATTCCCGCGGCACTTATGCCCGCAGTATTCCAGAGATTGGTCGTATAGTACAGCGTCTGGTCTTGTGCAGAGACAGTAAAGGACACGCCGCCCCCAAGCTCGGCCGTGTAGGTCAGTTGGTTCACACCCGTCACGCTGCCGCTGCCGCCGACGAGCCCATCGAAATTATTCGCCGGATAGTTTACCCAGGGTGCATCGAACGCTGAGATACCCTTACCCATCGTAAAGCCGGCAAACTGGATGAAGGCTGCGTATACGCCGAGCGTGCTGCTGCCGAGACCGTCTTGGCTTAGAGCGGGGACAGCACCCGGTGTGCTACCGATAAAGGCGCCGGTACCGTACTGAGTACCAAGTCCTGACGTGCCGCTATAGGTGTTCGACGTCCACGTAAAGGCGCCTTCAAAGAAAGACCGCACTAAGCCGTATTCAGTCGCCGTGCGCGCGTCGAGCTGAAGATCGGCGCGGGACCGCGTCTCATACCGGTTGCTCAGACGATTGAAGGCTCCAGCAGGACCGCTGTAGGCGCCGCTATAATTGTTGTTCGTGCCGAACGCCGTCTCAACTCGCCAATAGCCTCCGATCTTGAGGCACGTATTCGTTCCCGGGATGTAATAGAAGCCTGCACCATACAGCGAGCAGATCTTCACATACTCAATGGCTTTCGCTTTTGTTGGAAGATCTGCTGCGCTCGCTCCACCGACTGCAACAAGACCCACCGCCGAGCTCAAGAGCAAGCTTTTAGTCATCAATTTCGTCATGCCATTCTCCTTGTCCTGTGGGGAGGATCTCAGCTCGCGTTCTTACGTGCCTGGCCCTGCCGATCGCGACCGCTGACACATCTGTCTTCGTTCGAAAATTGATGCGCAGCATGTCGAGATGGCATCGCCCCGCCTCTCACGGACCCAATGTGCACGACTCTCTCGCATCATCTCGCGCAAACACGGTACGGATCGAACCAAACAAATCTGGGTTCGCGCAGCTGTGGCACACGAGCATCGCAATTGTACGTTGCGTACAATAAGCAGCGCTATTTCCATCCAAGAGCACTTGATCCGCTTAACATTGCACGTTCGACCCCAGACTATTTGATTTCAGCCGCGGTGATTTCGGTTGCGCCGGCGTCTGAGATGCCGCGCCCATGGCGCCTACATTTCACACAAACCGCAAAGCGTCCCGATCAACGGCTTGCGAGGACGCGGCGATACAGCGCTCTTACATCGCGAACGCAATACCCTAAGAAGTGCAGCTTGCTCCGGGCGCCGCGATCGACAACGACAAGATCGACACCAAAAGAGGAGCTGTTCAGCGAGGGGCGCACAGGCGCGGTCACCACCAGACGGGCAGGCTCATGACTCGAGCAAATGGTTGGTTGCCCCCAATCGCGGGGCACCACACCAATGGCGACCTTCGATCTTAGCTCTGTGCGGCAACCATCGCCGACCGAAGCTCAAGCGGCGCATGAAGCTCGCTTTTCTTGCATAAAAGCTTCGCGGTAAGATACGCATCCTCGATAGCTGCAACGCAAGCGCAAGCGGCACTACGCAGCGGCTCGTAACTGTCGATTTCGATCAGTCCTCGCGTTTTCCGTATCAGCCCCCTACTTTGAAATCGGGCGAGCGCCTCGGTAACGCTTGGCCTCCGCAATCCGAGAATGACCGATAGCTCGGAGTGCGTCATCGCAATGGATTGACCGGCCGACGCTTTATGGGCCAGGCAGAGCCAAGAGGCCAGCCGGGGCTCGATCTCGTGCCGCGCGCTACAGAGAGCAATCTGCGAGGAATGCATCATCCGAGCGTGAAGGTGTTTGAGCAAATGCTCTCGCAACACGGGACGATCACTCATCAGTTGGAGCAGATCCACGGCGCCTACACGCAGCATCGTACTTTGTGAGATTGTAACGGATTGCGAGCATGATCTGTCATTGCCTAAAGCGATGGATAGGCCAACAGCGTTCTTCGAGCCCAAAAGAGCCGTTTCCAAAGTGGAGCCAGCGACGCGCACCCTAGACGATACGATTCCGGATTCAACGAAGTTAACGTACTCAATGCGCCTCTTTGCCTCCTGCAGAACGACCCGCGCGCCGACTCTGACCGCGTTAATGAGCGGCCGCAATGCATCGAGCTCCGGCGCGGGAAGGCCGACAAGTATACTATTTCTGACTCCCCAATGATGGCTCGGCGTAAAATGCATTGGTGTCCCCCATAGTCGCCCAACTGAAAAGCGGATCTGTTATTTTTTTTGGCGACGGCGCGCGAATATCGGCGACGTGGCGTGGACTAACATTCTGCAGCAAGACGGCAGCGGATGAGACCCATTGCAACAATGATACGATAACGAATGGCAAACACCTATCGGAGGGCAAGTAAGAAATCCGCATTCTATATGTTGCACCGCGCGCAACATCGCGGCTAGGCGCTTGCCGATCTCGATAATTGTCGTCGTCCGCATAACTGTCAGAGATACTTTTCGCATTCGGTATAGATGATCGCGCATCATCAATATCGCTGCATTAAGCGCGCGATTAACAAGCCACGTATCTAGAAACTCTCTATGCAAGACGCCATGTCAACTCGGCGTCGCACTTCGCAACGCGCAGCATCACCGAGAGCTTAATGATGAATGGATCTGTCGATACACAATTTAAAGATTCGGTTGTCGCGATAGCCGAACGACTTATTGGCTTTCGGAGCTTTCCAGGGACGCCTAACTTAGACATCGTCGGATGGATTACGGGTTACCTTCGTGACCGCGGCGTCAGCAGTGAACTGATTAAAAGCCCCGACGGCTGGAGCGCCAATCTGCTCGCCTGCATAGGACCGCAAGTCGAGGGGGGCGTTGTCTTGAGCGGGCATACTGACGTTGTCGTCGTTGATGGCCAAGCATGGTCCAGCGATCCATTCACGGTGAGACTGTCCGATGGACGCTTGTTCGGGCGAGGCTCCGCTGACATGAAGGGATTTCTCGCTGTTTGCCTCGCGAAAGTTCCGTCCATGATGAAGGCCGGGTTATCGCGGCCTATCTATCTCGCGTTCTCATACGATGAAGAGATCGGATGTCAGGGGGTTCCATATCTGATCGAAAGAATGAAAGTTCTGCCAGCCATATCCAGCGTGATCGTCGGGGAACCATCCGAGATGGATCTTGTTACCGCGCACAAGGGCGCGGTAGGAGGCTCCATTTGCCTTCACGGTGTAGATGCGCATTCGAGCACACCTCATTTGGGTGTAAGCGCAATCAGATCAGCATCTGATCTGGTTCGCGGCCTCACGCTTCTCGAAGACGAGTTGAAGTCGTCGGCAAAAGCTAGCTCCGCCTTTGTACCCGGATATTCGACCATTAATGTGTCGAGAATATCGGGAGGAACAGCGGATAATATTATCCCCGGGCGGTGCGAACTCTCATGGGGCCTGCGATTGATGCCCGATGACGACGCCGGCAGATTGATCACACGAATTGAGGATGAAGTGCGCCGTATCGAGACGCGGATGAAATGCGAGGATCCCCGCTGCATCATTGATTTCACGGTACGAGCGGTAAAGCCGGGACTTCGCGAACAATCCGGTGGTCCGGCACTGGCTCTAGCGAAACTGCTTAGCGGAAAGGACGAAGGAATCGCCCTGCCCTATCTAACCGAAGCCGGCTTTTTCCAAGAGGCTGGGTTCTCTTCAATTGTTTGCGGCCCCGGCTCGATCAATCAGGCCCACAAGCCTGATGAATATGTCGAGATCTCTCAACTCATGAAATGCGGTCAGTTCATCCAACGGCTGATAGATCACTTAGCGTCGTAGGAGGTTGTGCCGCTTGGCGCAGCACGTCAGTTCTCAGATATTTATTGCGCACTAGCGTCCTCGTGATGAGCGGCTCGGCGCGCTGCTTTTGACCTACCGTGGCGCAACTGAAGCACGGATACGGAATGAGCGGACGCATTTGCGACCGCTCATTCTCATAAGCCAGACCAGGTTTCAGCTACCCTTTTTCGCCCTCACGCTTCCTTCCTATTCCGTCGAAAACATTCCGACTGATAATCGCTGACCAGCGAATTGGTTACTTCACCCACTGCAAATCGATAAGGCCCGATCTCCGATACGGGCGTTACTTCGGCAGCCGTTCCGGTCAAGAAACACTCTTCGAAAGCATCCATTTCGATCGGCTCAATTGCCCGCTCGACGACCTCAAGCCCCCGCAGCTTGGCAAGTTGCATGACAGTTCGCCGGGTAATACCATCGAGAAAGCAGTCGGCCGTCGGGGTATGCAAGACACCGCTCTTGACAAAGAAGATGTTCGCCCCGGTCGCCTCTGCCACGCGACCACGCCAATCCAGCATAAGAGCGTCTGCGTATCCCTTGCCGAGCGCGGCATCCTTGGAAAGTGTGCAGATCATATAGAGCCCGGCCGCCTTTGATTTTGACGGAGCCGTTTTAGGATCCGGACGTCGGTATTCGGCAATGTCGAGGCGGATGCCGGATAATTTCTTAGACGGATCAAAATAGCTCGGCCATTCCCAGGCCGCGACGGCGCAGTGAATGCCGCTGTTCCTGGCCGAGACGCCCATGACCTCGCTCCCTCTCCAAGCCGCAGGTCGCAAATAAGCGTTCGGCATTTTCTGTTTTTCCAGCAATGCACGGCACGCATCCTCAATCTCACGAACTCCGAACGGGATCTCAAATCCAATGATCCGGGCCGATTCATGCAATCTAACTACATGCTCGGTTAGCTTGAAGATGTTGCCGTCGTAGGCGCGAATGCCTTCAAACACCGCGCCGCCGTAGTGCAGACTATGCGTCAGAACATGGATCTTGGCGTCGCGCGCCTGAACAAATTCGCCGTCAAGCCAAATAGACCCGTCAAGCCGATCAAACGGGAGAGAAGCCATCTACACCATCCTTTTGTTGAGAGGTAGTTGCGCGTCGATGTGAGCGCGTTTGATTTGCATGAACGATTTGGACCTGAGGTCCGCTTTCGGACTACCAGTTCGAGCCGCCGCGGTTGATCGACTGACGATCCGCTCGCGGGAGACCTCCGCGTGACTTTGGTACGGAACGTACATTCGCCCTTCACGGCCTCCTGGAACGTTCGGCGCCTGCGAATGCTCTTGCGCAAAGTAGGTCTTCGACACCGTCAGGGCATCTCCTTGCATGATTGTCTTATCGTATTATACCCTTCTTGTCTTCGCGCAATAGCACGCGCGAATTTTGAAGGCAAAGCGAAGTCGTACCCACGAGGCTTCTCGACCTCGAGGAAAAGGTCGCCGCGTCGGTCAGCTCAATGAACACATTGAGTAGAGTTTAGGGATGTTCAAAGGAGGAACTTGGAATGATGAAGCGAACCGCTATTGCACTAGGCGCTTTGTTTGCGGCTGTGCTGCTCGGGACTGCCGAGGCCAAGGCTGAGAAAACTCTTTCCGTTGGGATGTACAGCGACTTTAACGGATTCAATCTCTTCAAGACAAAGGCTATGACGCCCGGGACGCTCATTGTGGCGACATCGATGATGGAGGGCCTCTATGCCTATGACTATAAGACACAGAAGATCGTTCCGCGGCTCGCGATTGACTTCAAAGAGGCCGATGATCGCAAGAGCGTAGTTATCAAGCTACGCCCCAATGTCACGTTCCACGACGGTACGGCATTCAATGCCGAAGCCGTTGTCTCGCACTATTCGCGACTGATGGATCCCGCAAGTGGCATGGGTTATGACCGTGCTGTCTTTGTAGCGCTCGATCATGTCGAAGCGGTCGATGACTTGTCCGTTCGCTTTGTGCTGAAACGCCCATGGCCAGGACTTCAATCCGCGCTCGCGCTCGATTACGAAACCAATCTTATAGGATCACCGAAAGCGCTGAAGGACGATCCAGACGGTTTCAATCGACACCCAGTTGGGACCGGCCCGTTCGTGTTCAGCGAGTGGCAATCTGGCGATCGCTTAGTCATCGTGAAGAACACACGCTATTGGGATAGCTCCGTACCGGGCGTGGATCGGGTGGTGTACCGAATCCTGCCTGATGGAAACACGCGCTACTCGAGTTTGATCGCCGGCGGAATCGACATCATGTGGACAGATAACCCCGCGCAGGTTGCCGATGCGAACCGAACCCCAGGGCTTCACGTCTTGAAGTATGAGGGCGCATCAGCTTACGGCTTCGTCTTCAATACCAGCAAACCACCCTTCAATGATCCCCGCGTGAGGTCTGCCGTCGTTCATTCGTTTGATGGTAAAGCTTTGGTCGAGGGTTTCCTTCAAGGACAAGGAAGCGTCGCACACGACTATTTCCCGAATTCACCTTGGTCGTGCGACAGCTTGAACTGGAAATCGTACAATCCTGCGAAGGCGGAAGAACTCGTCAAATCGATCGTTCAACCGGTCAAAGTCACTCTGACTGGTTTCGCGACCCCCAGCGGCCGGCGATTGGTCGGAATTGCACAACAATTCATGACGACCGCTAATATCCAAGTCGACATCCGAATGATTGAACCCTCCGTCGCAGGGGGAAAGGTTGCGACTGGTGACTTCGAGATGATGCAATGGCGGTTCACCGATGGCGGAGGAGAGCCGGACATTCGATTTCGGCTCGGAAACTTTACTGCCACACGATACTCCAATCCCAAAGTCACGGAGCTTCTGGACAAAGCGAGCAATATTACTGATCCATCGCAGCGCAAAGCCATCTACTGCGATGTCTCGCAGATTATGTCCGACGACGCACCGATGTTGCTGCCGGTCCATGTACCCGACTTTCTCATTGCCCGGGATGTCGTGCTCGATTTGCCGCCCAATCAGAACAACATGATCCGGGTGCGCGGCGCGGAACTACAATAGAGCCGTAATCGATAGGCTGCCCTTGCGATGGCGACCCGATCCGTTCACCGCAGGGGCATCAACGAAGCCTGGTTGCTACTGATTTATCGGTCCAACGCATTTACGTCTACGTCACGATCGATGCGTGAAAGAACGACGACTAATATCGGGCCGCATCTTATCCGACCATTCGCAATTCTGAATGAAATGGAGCACATTGGTCAGTTTGGGATGAGCACACTAACGACTTCGTCCTCCCTCGTCTCGGCGGTTTAGCCTAGTCATCGGCCGTGAGCTGCATGATTCGGCGGACTGCGCGTTCCTATGGGACGTTCAGTTATCGTGACGAGAGCTACGTTCGCGATGGTGGGCTTTGTAATCAGGAGGCCCCAGACCGGATCAATCATCACTTCAGGTATTTGGTCATGCACCGCGTCTTTCAAGACTTTATAGACTCACTACAGAGTGCGCACGATCACTCGAGTTTTTCAGCGGCGATGGAAGCCGCCGCTAGTTCGCTCGAACTTTCCTGCTTCGCCTATCTGGCTCTTCCCAGCAGAGTGACAGGAAGACCGCGCCTGATTTCAACATATCCAGAAGAATGGACGGCGCACTATATGCGGAGCCGATATGAACTCATTGATCCAATCATCAACCAAGCTCTTCGGACAACCGAACCCTTTCAATGGGGGCTTGATTTGCCGTCGGTCAAACACTCGTTGGCTCAACGACAACTTCTTGACGAAGCAACCCAATTTGGCATTTGTGCAGGTTTTACAGTCCCTATCCATGACGGTCATGGCCCGGTCGCTGGGCTGACCTTCGCAATCGGTCAGCGCAATCCCGCCTTCGAGAAGTTCGTGCGGTCGCAAGCACGAGCGCTGCAACTCATGGCCATGTTTTTTCATGCCCACGTTCGCCGGAAGCTCTCGAACGAGCAAGAGAGCGGAGGGGCGCTTCTGTCACCTAGAGAATTCGAATGTCTGGAATGGGCTTCACAAGGAAAAAGTGCCTGGGAGATCGGGTGCATCCTAGGCATTTCGCGCAACACAGTTGCATCCTACTTAGAAAACGCAAAGGGAAAGCTGGGCGTCCGAACGATCGCACAAGCGGTGATGCATCTGGCCGCTGCTAGCAAAAGAAAGCAGAATTAGGACGCACGCCCCCCTGCAACTACAGGTAATGACTCATAGCAATAATCTAGCTTCAAAGGAGTGATCATCACCTTTGGAGAGATTATGATTCAGTTGATCACGCCACCTTCGTATGGGGAGTTTTCCGGCACGCTCGTAGAAATGTATCGGATGCGGTACCGCGTTTTCAAGCTTCGCATGGCATGGGACGTTCAAACCAGCGGCGACATGGAGATGGATGATTTCGATGGACTGCATCCCATCTACCTGACGCAAGTTACTGAAAGCGGCCTGGTGCAAGGCTCCGTTCGTCTCCTGCCTTCTCTTGGACCGACCATGCTTCGCGATACCTTCTCAGTGCTTCTTGAAGGCCATCCCGCCCCCTCAACGCCACTTGTCTGGGAAAGCAGCAGATTCGCGATCGACGTTGCTATCGACGCTCCCAAAGGGGATCACGGCATAACTCGTGCCGCATATGAGCTGTTTGCCGGAATGGTCGAGTTCGGGCTTTCCCGAAAGCTCACTGATATCGTTACAGTCACCGATGTCCGAATGGAAAGAATCCTTCGACGGGCCGGGTGGCCGCTGCGACGCATTGGCAATCCTGCCCCCATTGGTAACACCGTGGCCGTGGCGGGTTACCTTGCGATCTCAAGCGAGATTCTCGCCGAGCTTCGCAAGGCCGGAGCCCTTTCGACGCCGGTTCTCTGGACGCCAGTTATCTTTGCTGCCGCCTAGAAAGATCCACTCCTCCTGACGAGATGAGGTCCCCGCCTTGAGCGTGGACTTCCCGTCTTGCGGGTTGCTATCGAGCTTTGAAAATGACAGAGACCGGGATCCGGAACGATCGGCGGAACGTAGCAAGAGCTATTGACCTGCAGCAGCTTCGATTGGCTGTTGTCGCTTGCGACTGCGGAAGCTTTCGACGAGCCGCAGAAGCGCTTTCGATCAAGCACAACGTCCTCAGCCGCTCTATCGGTCAACTCGAGTATTTGGTCGGCGCTTCGCTGTTTGAGCGCTCAAGCGGTGGAATTAAGCCTACGCCCGCCGGCCGGGCGGTTCTACGAATTGCACGGCTGATTCTGGAACAGGTCGACATGCTTGTTGACACTGGTAGATCCGCTGGTCGCGGCGACACCGGCCATCTTGTCGTTGGCTTCTACACGTCCATGTCCACCGGCAATTTGCGAGCGACGATAGGTGAGCTCAAGAAGCTGCTCCCGCAACTCGAGCTGGCTACGGTGGAGCGCTCTCGCTCTCGTCTGATGACTGCCCTCCGTAACGGTACCGTCGACGTTGTTGTTAGTCCTGGACGTCTTCTTTCAAAGGACATCAGGTCACTACCGCTGTGGAGCGAACGCATTCTGATTTCGCTGCCCCAGGATCACTACCTGGCAACACGCGAAATCATCTATTGGACCGACTTGTGTAACGAAAAGATTCTTCTAAGCGAATATGATCCCGGACGAGAACTGGAGTATCTCCTGATTTCGAAACTCGTGCTGCCCGACGACCGCCCCAAGGTGGAGCGCCATGATGTAAGCCGTGGCATCATCAAGAGTCTGACGAGTATGGGCATGGGGCTTAGTCTGGTGATGGAATCGGATATCGGTGCAAGTTTCGCTGGCCTGGTGTACCGGGAGTTGCGGGACGGAGCGGGACCAAGCCGGGTGGACTTCCACGCTCATTGGCGCGATGACAATGAAAATCCGGCTCTGAAGCGTTTCCTGAATCTATTGGCAGAACGCTATCCGTCACCTTCGCCAGCTCTTGGGGAATGATTGGTTCGTCTCGTCCTTGCAAATCCGCGGTCCGTGGCCATAAAGCGCGCCAGCATGGGCGCGATCAGCTTTGCCGGATCGATGCTCTGCCCGCTTTCGCGAGCCACAGCATCTGCATAGGCGACGAGATCCCGATGGACTGCTGCTGGAAGCTCAGTGGTTACCTTGACCGGCTTGTCGTCGAGCAGCGCTCCGATTCTAAGCTTTGGCATCCTCTACCCTCCGTAAGGCGCAAGTATGAGGTCGCGATTGACGACAACGCGAACCGGGAAGCCGGGTCGCACAGTCAGAGTGGGCTGAATGTTGAGGCTGCGCCGAACTATCTGCTGCCCGGTCTGGTTCAGTGAATCCGAGGCGCCGTGTCGCAGCGCCTGGATGATGGCGCTGTCGTTGCTATTGGTGTCCGAGCCAGCCCCTAGCTCGGTCCCGACCGCCAGAAACGTCGACAGCGCAGCAGCCTTGAACAGTTCGCCCCAGTGATTGTCGACCTGGTCTTCGAGACCTGCATATCCCGCGGAGTCAGCGCCAGGCTGCCGCTCGAGAACGATTGAACGTCCATTCGGCATGATCAGCCGGGTCCAAACGAGCAGAACACGGGACTGGCCGAACGTGACCCGGCTATCGTAGATACCGATCAGGCGCGCCCCCTGAGGCACAAGCAGAAAGCGGCCGGTCGGTGTGTCGAAAACATTCTCGGTGACCTGCGCGGTAATTTGGCCTGGCAGGTCCGATCGGATCCCAGTGATCAGCGCACCCGGAATCACCGTCCCAGCCTGCACAATGTAGGGTGAGGCGGGTCTGGTGACACGGTCGGGGCTTACCGTGCGGCGGTCCACAGAGGCGTTGACAAAGGCAAGCTTGCGGTCCTGGCCGTTCTGCGCAGATCCATCATCGCCCGTGCTCGTTGCGCTCGCCGGCACGACGCGGTCACTTCCAACCGCCACAGCGCCGGACGGACGCATTTCTTGCCCATTTGTCGATGCGAACAGATGACTGATGCGGGCTGCTTCGGTCTCTTGATCCTGGCGCTGCTTGTCGGAATCAACGCCACTTGCCGGCGACAAACCTTGAGCGGCAAGGATCGGTCGACCGAGGTCGCCGGGAAGCGGCGGGCCTAGTTGCGGAACGACCTGGCGCGGAACGCCAGCATAGTCCTTCGGCAGTATCGTAATGCCATCGGCAACATTGTGATGGTCGGTACTGTAAAGCTCGTCGGCCGCCTGATTGCGGGAGCGATTGTTTTGCAATGACCATAGCACCGCGCTGCCGATAACGAGTAAAGCAACCGCGCTCCCGCCGGCCAGGATCTTTCGCGACAACCGTGCCACAGGCGGATGCTCTGCTCTCAAGCGAAAGCTCCCTGACTGTTCCTTTTGCGTTTGCGGCGGAGCGACTTGAACCTGATCGTTCTCGTTCGGCGCATTCATGATGACGGCCTCCCGTCGGTCCTGACAATCCTGACTTTCTGCTGGTGCTCTCCGCCGAGGCGAAGCTCGGCGGCCGCAAAGAGCCGATCGACGATCAGCACGTTGCCGTAGGCGCGATAATTGACGAGCTCGGTCTTGCCATCAGGGCCAATGACGAAGAGCGGAGGCATCTCGCCCTGCACGATACCCTGTGGGAATTCGATATAGACCTTGCGGCCATCGTCATAGGCAGCAAGCGGCCGCCACGGAGGATTGTCGCCTTCGATCGAATAGCGCGCGATACGCAGCGCCGGATCTGGAAGAGCCGGCTTCAGAGCAACTGAGGGCGAGCGTTCGCGGATCGTCTCCGGATAGTACCAGGCAACGGACGGCATGTATGGGCGCTCGCGGGAGCGGAGCTCGATCAGATAGGTGCGCCGATCGGTATTGACGACCAGGTTGGTCTCGATTGACGCGCGGGTCGGCTTGATCAGGATGTGGACGCGTCGCGTGTCGCCGTTTCCGCTCTCGGTATCTCCTACGACCCAGCGTACGGTATCTCCGGCCGCGATGGGCCCTGATCCCGTCAACTGCTCTCCTTCCTCGAGCGCAATATCCGTGATCTGCCCCGGTGCGGCGTAAATCTGATAAAGCGCCCCGGGACTGTAGGTGTAGATTTGCGCCGCGTTGAAATACCCCCGCTTGCGCGGTTCGACGCGAGCCGCACTATTTGCCGTCTCAACCCGGCTCACTGGTTCCGCGTCTTCTTTCCCTCCCGACTTTCCGCCGAGAACCGGCCTCCAGAGCGGCGGAATGTGGAGCGGCCGCGACCTGTCGTCCAAAACCGCTGGAACCGCCGGTAATGGTGGGACTTCCGCGTCATAGCTGATCTCCGGCGGAATGTAGGTCGCGCACCCGCCGAGCGCCGACGAACCGACGAGAAGAGCAAGCAGAACCGCTCGCCTCGCGGGCGCCAACTCGCAACAGGCCAACTTGAACCTGCTGTGCAGGATTGAAGGTTTTGAACGAACCTCAGATGGCGGCTTGATCACTGACTCAACTCCTTTGACCAGTTGATGGCGCGGACGTAGACGCCAAGAGGATTCTTGCGCAGGCGTTCGGCATCGCGGGGTGTCTCGATCACGATCGAGAGAATTGCAGTCCAACGCTCAGTCGAACTCAACGAGCCGTTGTCGTAGATGCGCTGGGTCCATGCGACCCGAAAGCTCTCCGACGATGCGCGAATGACGCTCGAGACGTCCACGGAGATTTGGGCCTTACCAAACTTGGCAAAGGGGTCATTGTTGCGCGCATAGTCGTTGAGCGCAGCGGCGCCGCGATCGGTCGTAAAATCATAAGCCCGGAGCCAGTTTTGGCGCAGAACGATGCCGTCGGCCGGTAGGCCTCTGACATCCTCGATGAAACGCGCCAGATGGTAAGCGATCTGCGCATCAGTGGGTTGATAGTCGATGTTGGCCGGCGCAACTCTTTGTGCCTGGCCGAGATGATCGACTTCGACCACCCAGGGCGTGATCGAGCCTTGGCTCGATTGCCAGACAAGACTGCCAGCGAGACCGGCTGACAGCATGAGGCTGCCGAACGCCATCAGGCGCCAATTCTTGGCTTGCACGCGGGCGGATCCAATGCGTTCGTCCCACACTTGCGCTGCCTTTTGGTAAGGCGTGATCGGCTCGGGCATACGCCCGTAGTGTACGGAAGGTCGTTTGAACATCGATTATTGCCCCTGAGATCAAGTGATCGGTTTCGAGTTGTGTGGTGTCTACGTTTCAGTCGGCCGCGCAGCGGTTGGCGAAGGCGCGGTGGTTACGTGTCAGCGCTCTCCTTCAGACAAATCGACGGAAGAGCCGCCGCCACCGTGATCACCTGAGCCGACTGCGTGGCCGGCTACTGAGGCACCGTGCCGAACAGTCTCGGCACGCTTCATGCGCCGCGCCCAATCGGGCAGCCCTTCGGCCGAAGTGCTCGCGCCCTGCGTGCCGGCTTCTCCACCTACGCCGAGCGCAGCCGCAGCACGACGCAACGGGCTCATCGCTGCGGAAGCGCCGGCCTCCCCGACGCCGGCAAGGCCGCCGCTCCGGTAGGCCGCTGATGCTCCGCTCAAAACAGCCCCCCCGCCGCGCGCGGCGCCCGCAATCGCGTCGGCAGCGAGACCAGCACCGCCGGCGGCAAGGCCCGCGCCCGCCGCAACAATGCCGCCAGCAGCAAGGCCTGTTCCAATCGCGGCGCCGGCGCCGAGCTGCGGTCCGCCTGACACAAGGCCGTTTGCGATACCCGGACCGAAGATGCCGAGGCCCAGCAAGGAGAGCGCCGCGAGCACCAGCGTCATCGCGTCTTCGATGGTCGGCTGTGCGCCGCCAAAGCCCGCGGTGAATTGCGAGAACAGGGTCGAGCCGATGCCGACGATGACGGCAAGGACCAGGACCTTGATGCCAGATGATATGACGTTGCCCAGGACCCGCTCGGCCGCGAAAGCAGTCTTGCCGAACAAGCCGAACGGAATGAGCACGAAGCCGGCAAGCGTCGTGAGCTTGAACTCGATCAGGGTGACAAAGAGCTGGATCGCCAGAATGAAGAAGGCGAGCAACACCACGACCCAGGCGAACAGGAGAACGACGATCTGGACGAAATTCTCGAAGAAGCTGATGTAGCCCATCAGGTTGGAGATCGAGTCGAGCAACGGTCGGCCGGCGTCAAGCCCGACTTGAGCGATCTTTCCAGGTCTCAGGAAATCGGATGCGGACAGGCTTGCGCCCGATGCCTTCAGTCCAAGGCCGGCGAAGCTCTCGAAGATGATACGCGCCAGGCTGTTCCAGTTGCCGATGAGATAGGCGAAGACCCCCACGAAGAGCGTCTTCTTGATGAGGCGCGCGATGATGTCTTCGTCCGGTCCCCAACTCCAGAACAACGCGGCGAGCGTGATGTCGATCGCCGCAAGGGTCGTTGCGAGATATCCGACATCGCTGCCGAGTAGCCCAAAACCGTTGTCGATATAACGCGTGAACGTTTCCAGAAATTGGTCAATGATCCCCGTACCAGTCATGGCTTGCTCGCCTCAGGCGCCGCCAGGTTCGGATATCCCTGCGAGATCTGGCTTTGATCCTTTTGGGTAGGCGTCGAACTGGCCGAGTCATCGTGGCCAGGAGCTACATCGCCGTCTTTCTTGCCAAGGAACCGGCGCCGGTTTTCAGCCCAAATCAGCTGGCAGTGGCGATAGCCTGCCGTCTCCTCCGGAGTGACGCCGCGACAACGTACGAGATCGGCGTTGGCTGCATCGGTCCTCTGCTCCGCCTTCGGCGCCGATCCGGATTCGTCGCGGCCACGCAGCTGAATCGTGCAGGCCGCGACGGCCACTAGGCCGATTGTCGTGAGCAGCGACAGCGCCTTGAATGCCTTCACATCGGTCATCAGTGGAACATCTGCACATTGGAGGATTGATAGCCCTGTCCTGGCGTCAGGAAGCGCCTGAGCTGCTCTCGCCCCTGATCCTGAGCCGAAGCACGCTGAGCCGCTTCGAGGCTCTGCGCCCTGCCCTGCGCCGCCGCGGCCGCTGTGAGATCGGCAAGTTGTTGCGCTTGAAGCGCGAGGATCTGGTTGCCGGCCTGAGTTGCCTGCAAGGCGCCACTGGCACTCTGGCTCGAGGTTACGAGCGCAGACGTCTGGATGCGATTGTTATCGAGGTTGCCAACGATGCCGGCCTGGACACGAAGCGCGTCTTGCGTGGCGGCATAAGAATTCTGCCATCGCGATTGAGCGTTGGAGATCAGCAACTGGTTCGACTGGTTGCTGGTCGCTGGCGCGTAGCTTGTCGAGAAGGCCCGGTCGATCTGCTGCACGTCGTAGGCAATGCGCTGAGCCTGGGCCAATAATTGCTGGGTGCGTTGGATCGATAATTGCAATTGCTGCAGCGACGAATACGGCAGGTTTGCCAGATTTCTTGCCTGATTGATCAGAATCTGTGCCTCGTTCTGCAACGAGGTGATCTGATTATTGATCTGCTGGAGCTCCCGCGCGGCCGTCAGGACATTCTGGACGTAGTTGGTGGGATCGAAGACGATCAGTGCCCGTGCGGGCACCGTGACGCCAAGCAACAGCGCGAAGGCGGCCGTGGTCGCCAATAGGCCAAGAGGTCTCATAGCGATTTCTCCAGATTGACGAGATTGGGGATCAGGTCGAGCGCCCAGGCGACGCCACGATGCTGGAGCCAGGCAGTCACGAAGCCGTCGGGTCCGTGTTCGGCGATGAGTTGCGTGATGGCGGTCTGGTCTGTCTTGGAAGAGGCCGCGGCAAATGCGAGCGCAACCTCACCAAGGCCAAGTTCGAACATCCGATTGCCCCGACGCGACTGGCAATAGTAGTCGCGCTTTGGCGTTGCTCGACTCAGAAGCTCGATTTGACGGTCATTGAGGCCGAAGCGGCGGTAGATGGCAGTGATCTGCGGTTCGATCGCCCGTTCGTTCGGCAGTAACAAGCGCGTCGGGCAGCTTTCGATGATCGCGGGCGCAATCGCTGAGCCATCAATGTCCGAAAGCGACTGGGTGGCGAAGATGACGGACGCGTTCTTCTTCCGAAGCGTCTTCAGCCATTCCCGGAGCTGCCCCGCAAAATCCTCATCATCGAGGGCAAGCCAACCCTCGTCGACAATCAGGAGTGTCGGCCGGCCATCGAGACGATCAGCAATACGATGGAAGAGGTAAGCCAGCACGGCCGGCGCCGCACTCGTTCCGATCAAGCCTTCTGTCTCAAACGCCTGGACCGATGCCTCGCCGAGACGCTCGAATTCGGCATCAAGCAAGCGCCCGGAAGGTCCGCCCAGGCAGTACGGTTGGAGAGCGCGCTTCAGGGAGTTCAATTGAAGCAGGACGGACAGGCCCGTGAGGGTGCGTTCCTCCCTCGGCGCCGAAGCGAGAGATGTCAGCGCCGACCACAGATGATCCTTGACCTCCGGGGTGATCTCGACCTTTTCCCGTGCCAGGATCGCGCCGATCCATTCCGTCGCCCACCCTCGCTCGGAAGGATCATCGATCCAGGCCAACGGTTGCAAGGCGACGGGGCTTTCGTCCCCGTCAGACAATGCACCGCCGAGATCATGCCAGTCGCCACCCATGCCGAGCGCGGCTGCCCGGATCGAACCACCAAAGTCGAACGCAAAGACCTGGGAGTGCGGATAGCGCCTGAATTGTAGCGCCATTAGAGCGAGCAATACCGACTTGCCCGCACCTGTCGGTCCCACCACGAGGGTATGGCCGACGTCGCCGACGTGGAGCGAAAATCGAAACGGTGTCGAGCCCTCGGTCTTGCCGAACAGGAGGGGTGGACCCTTGAAGTGCAGGTCCCTCGCCTCGCCCGCCCATACGGCCGACATCGGGATCATATGGGCGAGGTTGAGTGTTGAAACCGGCGGCTGCCGGACATTTGCGTAGACGTGCCCGGGCAGACTGCCGAGCCAGGCTTCGACGGCGTTCACCGTCTCGATCATGCAGGTGAAATCGCGGCCCTGAATGACCTTCTCGACCAGACGAAGCTTTTCATCGGCAGCATTGGGATCGCCGTCCCACACTGTGATTGTCGCCGTGACAAAAGCCTGTCCGATCCGATCAGAACCCAATTCCTGCAGCGCCGCGTCGGCGTCTATTGCCTTGTTGTGGGCGTCAGTATCGAGCAGGGTCGATGCCTCGTTGGTCATGACCTCCTTGAGAATGGCGCCGATGGACTTTCGCTTGGCGAACCATTGCCGGCGAATCTTGGTCAGCAGCTTGGTGGCATCGGTCTTGTCGAGCATGATCGCCCGGGTCGACCAGCGATACGAGAATGCGAGTCGGTTCAGGTCGTCCAGAATTCCCGGCGTCGTCGCGCCGGGAAAGCCGACAATCGTTAGAACCCGCACATTGGCCGAACCTAACATCGGCTCGAGCCCACCAGTCAGCGGCTGGTCGGCCAACAGCGCATCGATGTACATCGGAATTTCTGGCACCCGAACGCGATGACGCTTGGTCGAGATGGTCGAGTGCAGGTAGGTCAGCGTATCCTGATCATCGAGCCAGGCGCATTCTCGCATAAACCCTTCGACGAGTTGCAGTACGCGGTTGGTTTGATCGATAAACCCGCGGAGCACTTCGCGCGCGTCGGCTCCAACAGTGCGATCGCGGCCCTCATAGAGCAGTCGCTCTGCCCTGGCGGCCCCCTCCTCCGGCGGCAGATAGAGGAGCGTCAGGTAATAGCTGGACTCGTAGCGGGCACCCGCCTCTTCGAACTGAGCTCTGCGCTCGGCGTCGACCAGTGCGGATGCGACATCTGGAAAAGTGCTCGGCGGGTAAGCACCCGCAAAATGACGCTGCGCCTCAACGAACACGGCCCAGCCTGATCCGAGGCGACGCAAGGCGTTGTTCAGACGGCCGGCGACGGCGACAAGCTCAGCCGGCACTGCGCTATCGAGGTCAGGCCCCCGGAATTTCGCGGTCCGTTGGAATGAGCCGTCCTTGTTCAGGATGATGCCCTCATCGACGAGGGCTGCCCAAGGCAGGAAGTCGGCGAGACGGGCGTTGGAATGGCGATATTCGGTAAGGTTCATCATGATCGTGAGCTCAGGTGTTGAGATGGCCGGGAATGCTCAGATGCCGGCGCACCACATCGACAAAAGCGGGGTCGCGCTTGGCCGCCCAGACGGCGGCCATGTGACCGACGAACCAGAGCACGAGCCCCGCGATCCACAGCCGCAGTCCGAGCCCAAGCGCCGCAGCAAGCGTGCCGTTGACGATCGCAACCGACCGCGGTGCGCCGCCCATCAGGATCGGCTCGGTGAGCGCACGGTGAACTGGCACGACAAAGCCTGCGACCGGTTCATCCATCAGATCACCACGCCGCCGCCGAAGGAGAAGAAGGACAGGAAGAAGCTCGAGGCGGCAAACGCGATCGACAGACCAAACACGATCTGGATCAACCTGCGGAAGCCACCGGACGAATCCCCGAACGCCAGTGTCAGCCCGGTCACGACGATGATGATGACGGCGATGATCTTGGCGACCGGCCCCTCGACCGATTGCAGGATCTGATTGAGCGGCTGCTCCCACGGCATGTTCGAGCCAGCTGCCCATGCTGACGACGTCGCCAAGAGAACCGATCCGCAAGCAGCGAGCGACGCGGCTTGCCGAAGAAAACGAGAGCCCAAATGCATGCTAGTCTCCTGCTGATGAAAGGCTGTAGTCGCCGGCGGCCCCCAGGCCCGTGACGGTGGCGAGCTCGGCGAGGCGGCGATCGGCGCCGCGGCCCGCAAGCACGGCGACGAGGTTGATGGTCTCGGCGATCAGGGCACGTGGCACCGTGATGACGGCTTCCTGGATGAGTTGCTCGAGCCGCCGCAGCGCACCGAGCGCTGTGCCCGCATGAATGGTTCCGATGCCACCGGGGTGACCCGTGCCCCAGGCTTTGAGCAGATCGAGCGCTTCAGCACCGCGAACCTCGCCGACGGGAATGCGATCCGGGCGCAGTCGCAGCGAGGAGCGGACAAGATCCGACAGCGTGGCCACGCCGTCCTTGGTCCGTAGCGCGACAAGATTGGGCGCCTTGCACTGAAGTTCGCGGGTATCTTCGATCAGCACGACCCGATCGGAGGTCTTTGCCACCTCGGCCAAAAGCGCATTCGTCAAGGTCGTCTTGCCGGTCGATGTCCCACCGGCGACAAGGATGTTCCTCCGTGCAGCGACCGCGTTCTTCAGAATCTTGGCCTGCGCCGAGGTCATGATCTCCTTGGTGACGTAGTCGTCGAGCGTAAACACGGCGACCGCGGGCTTGCGGATTGCAAATGCTGGAGCAGCAACGACCGGAGGCAAGAGACCCTCGAAGCGTTCTCCGGTCCCGGGCAATTCGGCCGAGACGCGTGGCGAGCCGGCATGCACCTCCGCACCCACGTGGTGCGCCACTAGGCGAACGATGCGTTCGCCGTCCGCCGCCGACAGCGTTTCGCCAGTGTCAATCAGGCCGCTGGACAACCGATCGATCCACAGCCGCCCATCGGGATTGAGCATAACCTCGATGATTGTTTCATCTTCGAGGTAACCCGCAATCGCCGCGCCGAGCGCGCTACGCAGCATTCGCGCCCCGCGCGAATTCGCTTCCGATTGAATGGAATGGTTTGCCACCGCCGCCCCCACCGAGTGAGAACGTCCAAAGGGCGTCCTCAGATGTGATGATTAGAAAAGGCACCAAACGATCAAAGGCAACGAGTGCTTTCGGCGATCGTAGATCAGCGTAGAAAAGGAAAGCCTGCGAACTGCTATTGATGCCTACTCGGCTGCATCGGTCCGTAGCAGGCGCAGTTCACCACTGTGCATCGTCGTCGGTTTGCTCGCAGAAGATGCCTGCTTCGACGGCTTCGAAAGCACCAATCGGCATGATGGAAGGAATAGAAGCCATCGGAAAAGTGGAGGATTTGAGCCAGGGTAGCGCGAACCAGGCCAACGCCGCGATCTGAAGTGCGACGTTGAGACCGAACGCGACTCGATAAGCCACAGCGGATCTATGGCCATCCGTGGACCACTCCGCCAGGATCAGACCTGTCGCGTATTGGGCCAGGAACGCCCAACCGAAGTGCAGGACGTTCAAGGCGCCATTGGCACGACCGGCAAGCTCCGGCGGATAGTAATCAGCTATCACTGCGAAGCTGACCACTGTTGCCGTTCCGACTATTGCGACGATGGACCACGGCAAGATCGATGGCAAAGGCACGCGCAAGATCAAGGTAAGTTGTGCAACGACGAATAGCAGCGCGACTATTCCCAATACCGTTTCCGACCCGCCCCCTCTTCGTCTGATGCAATGGACCGTCGTCCCGAATAACCAGGCACCGCCGCTAAGTACGAGCGACATGATGAACAACTGTTTGACGAGACTTGGCCGATCAAGCCCCTCCACATCCATCAGCCAGGGCGATGCCCACAATCCTTGCAAAGACCAAGCCGATCCAACGCAAGTCGCCGACAACGGCGCAATACGCCAGAAACGCTTATCGCCAAAAACGGAGCTAAGGGTAGCGGAGATTGGCACGGTCGATGGGACAATGACCCGTTCAGGAACCACGACATAGATGAGCACGGCCGTGGCGCCGGTCGCGGCCGCCAGGATTTCGAAGAGTTGCCGCCAGTCCATCCAGGTGAGTAGGTGTTCGACGGGAGCCGTGGCGGTCACCGCCCCTAGTGACCCCAGCATGATCATGTAGCCGTTCAGCAAGGCTACTCGTTCCCTGGGAAACCATAGAACTATGGACTTTAGTCCGGCCATCAGCGCCGCCGCCACCCCAAGCCCGATCATTGCGCGCGCGATCAAAAGTGACAGGAAGCCGGTCGATACCGTGAATAACCCGGCGCCCGTCGCCGCGACCAGAAGCAGAGCACTCTGGACACGACGCGGACCAAAGCGGTCCAGCAATATACCGACGGGGATCTGAGCCGCCGCGAAAACAAGGAAATAGACTGACGTAAGCAACCCGAGGTCGGCGGTCCCAAGCCCAATATCCGAACTGAGATGATCGGCGATCAAAGCGTTGATCGTTCGAAACAGATACGAGAGATAATATCCAGCGACAAAAGGGAGAAAAATGCGCGCGGTGAGACGCCATGTCCCTAAGACCTGCATGCTGGCCCCTTTTGCTCTCAGCTCGTGCAAGCCGATAGCGCGTCCAGCTTTCTGTCAGTTCGGCTAAATCGCTGCGGTCGTAGGCGGGCGTAGAAAAAGGAAGATCGACCCCATTTGTGTTTGGGCGTGGACCCAAAAACCTGTCAGGTCCACCTTGCCCTCGGAAGGCGACTGCCTCCGGCCCCTGCTAGGATGACTGGAACAACAGAGGTCCGAGATGAAAGCCGTCGTCGTCGAGCAATACGCCCCTATCGATCAGATCGATTGAAGAACGTTCCGTCTCCGCGCATGGAGCCCGACAGTTGCGCATCCGGGTGGACGGGCGCCAACTAGGCTGACCAGCCAGTTCCGGCTCAGAGCCACAAGCGAAAGTCGATTCCGATGAAAGGGCGTGTGCGCATATCGAGAGGACCGACGACACCAATGGATGCTGAAAGCTCCCGAATGAAGGCCGTCTCAACCCAAACAAGGGCGTGTTAGCTGAAATGTCTCAATCCATCATATTCGAACGAATGCGTTTCGAAATAGGCCTCGCATAATGCCATCGAAAGAGCATCGAGAGAGATCCCGCTCCTTCTGTCTTGTCATCTGTCTGCCGCGCTGATGCCTCTCACTCCTTCCGCTTCACCGAATCCTCGATCATCCTCTGCACGTGCGCCAGCCAAGCGTTGCGCAAGTCCTGATCCGCAAGGTCGATCTGCGTATAGCTCGACAACGTATAGAGATTGGCACGGTAGAAATATGTGAGCGACAGGATCGACAGATAGAGGTGCAGGCGATCGCAGTCCGGCTTGAACTCGCCGCGTTCCACTCCGCTCTGCAGTACACGCCCCAGCATGTCGAACTGTGTATTGGCGAAGCTGCGACGGATGTTGTTCTTGACGTGGCGGCCCTTGAACAGATTCTCGGCGGCGAGAATGCTTAGCAACTCGGGGTGAGCCCAGTAATAGTTCCAATTGAACGAGACCAGCGCCGCCAAGGCCTGGCGCGGCTTGGAGAAATCGAGATCGAGCGCCTCCTCCGACGCGACAAGGCCGGCGTAGCAATGCTCGATCACCTGATGGAAGAGCTTCTCCTTGCTCTTGAAATAGTAATAGAGCATCCGGTCGTTGCTCTTCGCCGCCTTGCTGATCCGGTCGACCCGGGCGCCCCCGTAGCCTTCACGCGCGAACTCGGCCACCGCGGCGCGCAGAATGGCTTCGCGGGTCTGGTCGGGGGCCCGCGTCCGCCGCGCCACGGAGGTCCGTTTGCGCTTGGCAGGCCGTCGCGGGGCCGCGAGCGAGCGAATGGGCAGCTCTGGGTCGTTACTCATCGTTGATTCCTGGAATCACAATTTTGCAGGATGGGGCTTGCCGCTTTTTTGGCAAGCCCGCTTATTTTTTCGGCATTGACAATCACCAGCGTCTGATATTCGCTGCGTTATGTAGTAAGTACTACATACACAACGATGTGCGATGACTGGAGCTTCCTGTGCGCATTCCGGCAGTCCTGACGTTCGTTACATGTGTTCTCGCGGCCGCCTGCGGTCTCGCGGAAGCGGGCGAGCAACCCCCGATCAAGGTCGGCGAGATCTCCAGCTATTCGGCCCTTCCGGTCGGCACCCGCGGCTATCGACAAGGCTGGGAACTGGCGCGGGACGAAATCAACGCGAAAGGCGGCGTAATTGGCCGCAAGCTGGAGATCATCGCCCGGGACGACGCCGGCAAGCCCGACGTGGCTGTCACCGCGGCGGGTCAGCTGGTCGACGGTGAGCAGGTGGATCTCCTGACAGGCACCATCCTCTCTCACATCGGCCTGGCGGTCGCCGATTTCGCCAAGCAGAAGCAGATCTTCTTTCTGGCCTCTCAGCCGCTGACCGACGCCCTGATCTGGGAAAAGGGCAACCGCTATACGTTCAGGCTGCGGCCGAGCACCTATACCCAGACAGCCATTCTGGCGAAGGAGGCTGCCAAGCTGCCCGCGCGGCGCTGGGCGACGATCGCACCGAACTACGAGTTCGGCCAAGCCGCAGTCGCGAGCTTCAAGCGTGAATTGACGCGGTTGAAGCCCGATGTCGAGTTCGTCTCCGAGCAATGGCCGCCACTGAACAAGATCGATGCGGGTCCGGTCGTGCAAGCTGTCATGGCGCAAAATCCGGAGGCCATCTTCAATGCGACATTCGGGGCCGACCTCGTCAAGCTGGTGCGCGAGGGCTCGACCCGCAATGCGTTCGCAAATCGCAGCGTCGTCAGTATCCTGTCGGGTGAGCCGGAATATCTGGCACCGCTGAAGGACGAAGCGCCGCCGGGCTGGCTGGTCACGGGCTATCCCTCGAACGAGATCAAGACTCCGGCGCACGACGCGTTCTCGAAGTCCTACCTGGCACGATACAAGGAGCCGCCGAATATCGGTGCGTTGATCGGCTACATCAACACTTTGGTGCTGGCAAAGGCGGTCGAGGCGGCCGGCTCGACCAAGACCGATGATCTGATCAAGTCGATGGAGCATCTGAGGGTCGATACGCCGATCGGTCCGATCTCGTTCCGCGCGATCGACCACCAATCCACCATGGGAGTCTTCATCGGCAAGCTCGCCGTGCGGGACGGCCAGGGGGTGATGACCGACTGGCGCTATGTCGACGGGGCCGACTACCAGTCGGCCGACGCCGAAGTCTCGGCCAAGCTCAAGAACTAGAGGTTAGCATGAACCTGCTCGCTCCGCGCAACAATTGGTATCCGCTCACATGGTCGCGCAACATCACGCGCAAACTCTCCCGCCACCGCATCCTCGGCATGGATCTCGTGGTCTACCGCAGCGAGGCCGGAGCAGTGATCGCACTCGACGATGTCTGTCCCCACCGCCTCGCACCGCTCTCGATGGGCAAGCTCAAGGGCGACGCGATCGAGTGCGGCTATCACGGTATGACGTTTGGTCCAGACGGGCGTTGCCTGCGGATCCCCGGCCAACCCGTGATTCCGCCGAACGCGCGCGTGCCTTCGTATCCGCTGGCGGAGAAGATGGGGCTGATCTGGATCTGGCCAGGTGAACCGGAGCGCGCCGACGCCTCTCGAATCTACGATCTGCCGCAATTCGGCGCGCCCGGCTGGCATGCCGCGGAGGGCGATGCGCTGCGGATCGAGACCAACTATCTCAATCTGGCCGATAACCTCTGCGATCCCGCGCATGTCAGCTTCGTACACCTGTCGACGCTCGGCAATTCCGCGAGCGAGGACATTCCGGTCGAGCACAGCTTCGACGAGCGCGGCGTTCTGGTGTGGCGGTGGATTCGCAACGCGCCCCCGATCCCGCTGTTCGCGAAGTACGGAAATTTCAGTGGCCATGTCGACCGCTGGCATTATTACGATTACGTCGCCCCCAGTATCGCAGTGATCGACTTCGGCAGCGCCGATGCAGGCGCGATCGCCGATCCGGAAGATCGCGGCAAGGGGCTGCGCATCTTCGCCTGTCACTTCATTACACCGGTCGACGCCAATGTCTGCATCGACCATTGGCTCCACGTGCGAAACTTTGCGCTCGACGATTCCGATGTCGATCAGCGCCTCCACGCCGATTTCCGCGTCGCCTTCAACGAGGACAAGGAGATCCTGGAGCGCATCGAGCAGGTCACGCAGGCCCGCCCCGATGCCAAAACCATCCGCCTCGCTATTGACGCGGCCCCGCAACGCATGCGCCGCATCGTGGAGCGGATGGTGGCCGCTGACGATGAGGCACGCCTGTCAGCATGAGGCTCGGCGAGCCAAACGAAAAAGCCGGAGCGATTCCGACCTTTCCCTTTCAAAAGTGCGTTTCTCTGAATTTTCAGTTTTCGAGCCAACGGCCCAGACTCTCATCTCGGATGGATTCAGATTATTTTGCGGCCCCATTTCTCGCATGACGGTCGGCGCTGTTGCAGGCCTATTCGTCATTTCTAAGATGCCTCCCATTCATGACGCGTGCACTGGACGACTTTCGCTCTGACATCGGAAACGGAACAAGAGCACACTAGGTGCCTGCGATTTTGTCGACTAGTTCCTGACTGCCGATATCTTCTGGAACCTCGCGCAGAAAGCTTTGCCCCTTCTGCAAACGGCGCCCGAGCGCCTCGACAAATCCTTCAAAGCGCTCTCTGCCCTTTACCTGTGCGGCCGCTTGCGCGTCGTTGGGCAACGGCGGCGTAATCGTCAGCCAGAAGCGAATGAAGAGAGCCAAGGTCTCGGCCGTTAAACCAAGGTCGCGTTCCAGCCTCTGCATCTGTCTCGACAGCCGATCGAGGCGCCGGGTGAACGCTGCCTCCTGCCTGTCCGCTCCATCCGGTGACAGAAACGAAGCAACAGCCGCTTCGATGATTGCAGACCGGGAAAGCTTCTTGCGATCGGCCAGATCCGATATCTGCTTCAGAAGCTCCGGCGGAAAATACACGTTCATCCGGTCGCGCATACGCCTCAGAGCTCCATTCCGTCATTCGGATCCATCGCCACTTGACGAGCGACGCCACGCATCTGCTGACCCATAAGTCGAGACTGGCGGACCGCATCCTCGTCGTCGTCAAGAACCACGGCAAATTCCTCTGCCGGCGTTGGCTCCGCCGTCTCCTTGACGATCGCGACGTGGTCAGGGAGTTCGGGCTCGCGGCGGAGGCCGCTGTTGGCCGTGTCATCGTCTCCGGGCTCTCCGTCGGTTGGTGGCGTCGGCTTCAGCGTTCCAACCGTTGACCACCCGTCCGCTCGGGATGATTGACCGGAGGCCGCGGGATCGGGCGGCGGTAAGACCCGTTCCGTGAACCGCCGATCTTCGTAGTAGCGCACCTTCTTCGCCCGGATCGGCGGCGTGCCCGCGATCATGACAACCTCGTCCGCCGGCGGAAGCTGCATGACTTCGCCAGGGGTCAAAAGCGGCCTCGCCGTCTCCTGCCGTGAGACCATGAGGTGTCCCAGCCACGGGTTCAGCCTGTGCCCGGCATAGTTCTTCATAGCCCTCATCTCGGTCGCGGTACCCAACGCGTCTGACACGCGTTTAGCCGTTCGCTCGTCATTGGTGGCGAAGCTGACCCGGACGTGGCAATTGTCGAGGATCGCATTGTTGGGCCCATAGGCCTTCTCGATCTGATTGAGCGATTGCGCGATCAAGAAACTCTTGATGCCGTAGCCCGCCATGAAGGCGAGCGCGGACTCGAAGAAATCAAGCCGCCCCAACGCCGGGAACTCGTCAAGCATCATCAGGACGCGATGCCGACGATCGGGGGCATGCAACTCCTCAGTCAGACGCCGGCCGATCTGATTCAGCACCAAGCGGATAAGGGGCTTGGTCCGCGAGATGTCGGAGGGCGGGACCACAAGGTAAAGCGTCGTGGGGCTGGCGTCGGCGATCAGGTCGGCGATCCGCCAGTCGCAACGGCAAGTCACGCGGGCCACCACTGGATCGCGGTAGAGCCCAAGGAACGACATGGCCGTGGATAGGACGCCGGAGCGTTCATTCTCGGATTTGTTGAGGAGTTCGCGCGCGGTTGAGGCGACCACGGGATGAGCACCCTGCTCGCCAAGGTGCGGCGTGGTCATCATTGCCTTCAACGTCGCTTCGATCGGCCGCTTTGGGTCGGACAGAAAAGCGGCGACGCCCGCCAACGTCTTGTCGACCTCGGCATAGAGGACGTGGAGGATGGCGCCGACCAGGAGGGAATGACTGGTCTTCTCCCAGTGGTTCCGCTTGTCGAGCGAACCTTCGGGGTCGACCAGGACGTCGGCGACGTTCTGGACGTCGCGAACCTCCCATTCCCCGCGCCGGACCTCGAGGAGCGGATTGTAGGCTGAGGACTTTGGGTTGGTTGGGTCGAACAACAGGACCCGGCCATGCCGCGAGCGAAAGCCCGCGGTCAATTGCCAGTTCTCACCCTTAATGTCGTGCACGATGGCCGAGCCCGGCCAAACCAGCAACGTGGGAACGACGAGGCCGACACCTTTACCCGACCGGGTGGGCGCAAAACACAACACATGTTCTGGTCCGTCATGGCGAAGGTAGTCACGGTCGAGCTTGCCCAGCACCACACCATCATGGCCGAGAAGGCTGGCCGCTCTCACCTCGTCCAAATTGGCCCAGCGCGCCGAGCCATAGGTTTCGACGTTCTTGGCCTCGCGCGCCCGCCAGACCGACATGCCGATTGCCGCCGCGATCGAAATGAACGTCCCCGACGTCGCGATGAAGGCCCCCTCGACGAAGACCTGCGGCGCATAGGCGTCGTAGACAAACCACCACCAGAAGAAGACGGGCGGGTAGTAGATCTTGAAGCCCAACAGTTCGAACCAGGGCCGCCCGAGTTCCGGCTGGTACGCGAGCCGCCACGCCGTCCACTCCGTTGCCCCCCAGATGGCGAGCAGAACGATCAAGCCGACGACGATCACCTGTCCCCACAGGATTTTGGTTCCAGACATCCGAACGCCTTTCCGCAATTGCATTGGCGAGTCGCTAGAGGCCCAGATCGCGCTTCCGACCAAAGCCCCATTCGATGCCGCCGCCGTCTTTCATGACGCCGGTGACGTGTTGACCCAGTCTCTTTTCGAGCTCGCGGGACCAGGGCACGAGCTGAAAGCCAAGACCGTTGTCGATCATTGCAAAGCGCCCGGAGGCGAGCGTCAGGCGCTCGCGGTAGGCGCCGGCCACATGCTCACCGGAGTCAGCCTTCATGTGAGGCAGGCCCGTGTCCGCACTGATCTTTGCCCCCACCTCGTCCAGCTCGCGTCGGCGCAAGGTGTTGAGGAGGTCACGCTGCAGGATGACACGCTGCCCCTGCCGCCGCGCCAGGCCTTCCTGAACCAGATGCTCGGTACGGGCTTCGATGGCGTCGCGGGTCTCGCGGCCGAACCCGCCTAGGGCGAGCGGCATGGAGTCGCGTTCGACCAGCCGGTGGTCGAGCCAGGTCGCTCCTCTTGCGGTGACCTGCCCGCTGAGATCGAGATCGGAGCGGGTAGCGAGCACCAAGGTGGGACGCGGATCGCCGGTTTGGCCGAAGCGCCGGACTTCGACGATGCCGCCGACTGGCGGCGCCTGTTCGAAGGCCTCGACCCCACGGAAGCGAACGTGGTGCGCGCGTCCATCTGTTCCGTCGATCAGGGCGTAGGCCTCGCCCGTCAATTCATCGTGCAATCCCCGATCGACCAGTCGTCCGATGATCTGGGACGTCGGTTGTCCACCTTCGATGACGTAGTCGGCAACGCCGCGCGCTTCCCCACACTCGGTAAAGGCCCGGTGCATGGTTTTGATGATGTCACCGCGCATGCCGAGGTCTCGCAGGCTACGCTCGGCCTCGAGCCCGACCATCCACTCCCCTGGTGCGGCGGAGGCGGCAAGGCCCATCTTTTCCAAGTGCTGAAGGCGACCAACCATCAGGCGCCGGATTTCAGGATCAAGAGGTCCGGGATCCTGAGGCCGTAGGTCGATGGCGCCGGTCTCATCGGCCGCAAGCCGGATCTCCCGATCGAGCCGCGTCCATCGCTCCGCAGTGACTTCCCTCTCGAGCGAATTGCGGATCTCGTGCTCCGGCTTTGGACCAAGTTCAATGGCAACCAGTTCTTCGGCGCGTGAGCGCAGGCCCTGGCTGATGTAGTCGCGGGAGATCACGAGATCGGCCCCATCTTCATCGACGCCCCGAACGAGAAGATGGACGTGTGGGTTATCCGTGTTCCAGTGATCGACGGCCACCCAGTCGAGCCGCGTGCCAAGATCAGCCTCCATCTGCATGGCGAGGTCACGGGTGAAAGCCCTAAGGTCGGTCATCTCGCCGGCGTCCTCTGGCGAGACGATGAACCGAAAATGATGACGGTCGTCCTTGCAGCGTTCTGCGAAAGCCGCGCTATCGGCACAGTCACCGCCGGCATCGAACATCTCGGCCCGTTCACCACTTCGGGTGACGCCATCGCGCTTCAGGTATGAAACATGGGCGGTCAATGGTGCCGAGCGGAAGGCTCGTCCCTTGTGGCGAACCACACGCGCCTTCACCACGACGCGCCGCGTCGGGATGAACAGCCGGCTCCGACTAAACGCGAGCCGGCCTCGGCCGAATGTCGAGCGTCCATAGACAGCAGAACGCCTGCCAGCCGTAGCCTGACCCGAGGTATGCCCGGCTTTCTTCGCGGCACGCAGCACCTGGTTGATGAAACTCTTCGGCTTCGGCGCGCGGGTGCCGCGGATGCGCCCAGGCCGAATGCGCAGATCGCTGTCGCCCACGGTCATGAACGAGCCTCGAAAACCGCATTAGCGCCTACAGTGCCGAAAACATGCTTGAATCTTCTGACGAAACTCTTGGGCGCGGCACGCGCCCCGACCGACCGGCACGCCAGAACCCAAGCCATGCCAATGGCTTGCGGTTCGACCGGCGAGCCCCTTTTATCTCGCCGTCCTGCCGTCGTGATCTCCCAGTCGCCGGATCCCGAAAGAGCCGTCGCGACTTGGCAGCCGGCTCGCGAAGCCCCCACTGCTTCCGAGCGCTTGCGATAGCGATCGTTACCCGAAGGGCCGAGACACCCGAAGGGTGGCTCGGTGAGGAGCGAAGCGACGAGTAGAGCGCGGGCCGAAGGCATCGC
>Ga0105239_10000852_pt1 | contig 43369 bp, 34 predicted proteins | sample KBSC44metaG_FD_92761 | JGI IMG/M metagenome (GOLD analysis project Ga0105239, IMG submission 92761) | Corn rhizosphere microbial communities from Kellogg Biological Station, Michigan, USA - KBS C4-4 metaG | ecosystem: Host-associated > Plants > Roots > Rhizosphere > Soil | place: Michigan, USA...
AGTAGCTGTCATAAGTGGAGTGTCCGAGGTACTCGTCCCATATCTTTCCCTTATGGTTGAAGTATTCCGGGTTATTCGTATTCTTAATGGGACCCAGGTCCAGAAAGAATTTATAGGCGTCGGAGATATCTACCCGGAAAAGGTTGTGGTCGTATTGCTTAACGGGCTCAGGCCGCGGTACATCAAAGAAATTGTCGAAGTCAAAATTGTCCAGCAGGAAAAAGGCGCCGTTGTGATTAGCATCGTCGCCGATGAACTCGTCGGTCACAGGAGCCTGGGGTGAGACGGCTTTTATGGCGGGATGTGCATCGGGCAGGGATGCCGAGGCATAAAAGCCGGGGTAGGAAATTCCGTAGATGCCTACCCGCCCATTGTTGCCTTGCACGTTCTTCAGCAGCCAGTCGATGGTATCCCATGTATCGGAGCTTTCGTCGGTCTGTGTGGCTTTTTTCCTGTCGATGGCCGGAGTCATCTCCTGGAAATCGCCTTCGCTCATGAAGCGGCCGCGTACGTCCTGGTAGACGAAGATGAATTTTCCCTCCATCAGCCTGCGGCTTGGGCCGAGCGATCCGGGATAGAGCGTATCGCCATAAGGTCCCGCAGAATAAGGCGTCCTCTCCATCAGGAAGGGCCAGGGCTGGCTGTGGTCCTTCGGGATATAGATGGCAGTATAGAGGCGTTTGCCGTCCCGCATCGGGATATAGGCTTCCCGCTTGTCATAGTTGTCCTTTACGTAGTTGCGGGTCTGACCGCAGCACCACAGGGGCGTCAGGGCGGCAAAGAATAACAGGAGGTTCATGATAGGTTCATTTTAGTACCGGCAAAACGATCTTCGAAGGATGCTCGCTGTCGTGATAGACGCGGATCGTCTCCTTCTGGAAATCGTCGTCACTGGCAGTATAAACGTCCACAAATTTTTGCGGGTTGCGGTCGACCAACGGGAACCAGGAGCTCTGGATCTGGATCATCAGCCGATGGCCTTTCTTAAAGGTATGCGCGACGTCTGCTACCCTAAAGCTGACCGTCTCGACCTTTCCGGGTTTGAAGGGTGTCGGTTTTTCGAAGCTCTCCCTGAAACGGCCCCGCATGACCTCGCCGTGTACCAGCATCTGGTAGCCGCCCATCGGGTATGAGTTAGGAAGATCGTGGCCTCGTATGGGGCCTGGAGTTTCCGGGTCGTAGCTGAAGTCGTCGGGGAAGACGTCGATGATCTTTACCACAAAGTCCGCGTCGGTGCTGCTAAGGCTTACCTGCAGGTCGGCCGTGACGACGCCTGCGAGCGTAAGGTCTTCTTTTAATTCGGGCGTCTGGAAGGACAGTACGTCGGGTCTCCGCGAAGCGAAGCGCTGGTCGTCGGTCATGTATTCCCGCGTGCGGTAGAAATGAACGTCCTCGGTGTATGGAACAGGGTGTGCGGGATCGCTGATGTATTCGGTGTAGTCGCCCTTTTTCGCCGGCGCATTCCAGTCCAGTCCGCCACCGGACCCGAGGTAGATGGCCTGATCGTGTGCGTCGGCGGGCGGCCATTGCTGGAACTGGCGCCATTCGTTGGCTCCGCTGAAGAAGACGGTGGCCGTCGGCAGCTGGGGTTCTGTGCCTTTGCCTTTCAGGTAGTAATTGAAGAAGGGCAGCTCGATATTGTTCTGGTACCAGAAGGAGGTATTGGAGCCGAACCGGACGTTCCCGAGGTGGGTCCCATCGTTGGAAGCCCACTGGCCGTGATACCAGGGACCCATTACGAGATGGCTGTTGGTCGAGGGGCTCTGAGACCGGATGGCCTTGAACAGATGCCACGCACCATAGTTGTCTTCGGCATCGAAATTGCCGCCGACTACGAGCATGGCCGGTTTGATGTCATACATCGCGACGCGGGCGTTGCGGGCCTTCCACCAGGCGTCTAAGTTGGGGTGCTGATACAATTCCTTCCAGAAGGCGATAGAGTCGCCGGTAAGCTTCAGGATGTTCTTGAGCGCGCCGGTCTCGAGGTACCATTTGTAGTTGTCCTTGGTATAATAGTCGAAGCCGGAGGGACCCATGGTGGTAGGTTTGGGACGCGGCTTGCCAAAAGAAGAATAGAAGGCCCAGCCGTCCATCTGGAAGAAGGCGCCGTTGTGGTGGAAGTCGTCACCCATGAACCAGTCCGTTACAGGCGCCTGGGGGCTGACGGCTTTGAGGGCCGGGTGGGCGCTGGCCGCCGCCATGGTAGAATAAAAGCCGGGGTAGGAGATGCCGAATACGCCTACTTTACCGTTGTTGTGGGGGATATGTTTGACCATCCAGTCGATGGCGTCATAGGTGTCGCTGGCTTCGTCGACGTCGGTCGGGGACTTCTTGTCCTTGATGAAAGGGCGGACGTCGACGAACTGCCCCTCGCTCATCCAGCGGCCGCGCACGTCCTGGGTGACCAGGATATATCCTTCCCGCATATAATAACGGAGATACCCAGCCGTAAAGTTCCTCCATTTCTCCGTGCCGTAGGGCGCGCAGGAATACGGTGTACGTGTCATCAGGATGGGGTGCTGTTCTGTCGAGTCCTTCGGAATGTAGACGGAGGTGAACAGGCGGATGCCGTCCCGCATGGGAATATACTGTTCGATCTTGTAATAATTTTCTCTGATCCAGGCGCTGTCCTGGCTGGTGCCCTGGCTAAAGCCGGCCAGGGAGCCAGCTGAAAAAAGCAGTGAAAAAAGGAGTTTTCTCATATTATCCGTTAATTTTATTATAGAACCGTTCGATTGTCCAATTTAAACCAAAACTTGTATTCGAAATGTCCACTCGTAGAAAATTCCTGCATTCCGCTGCTCTTGGCTCGTTTGGTATGTTCCTAACTAAAAGATTAGCGGCGGCGACCCCGCAGGTAGCCATTACCGGTCGTCCCGTCGTCATTTCCACCTGGGATACCGGGCTGGCCGCCAATAAGGGAGCCTGGGAAGTGCTTAGCCGCAATGGCACCGCGCTCGACGCCGTAGAGGCCGGGGTACGCGTTACCGAATCATCTATCAACTGCTGTGTGGGCCTGGGCGCCAATCCCGACAGGGACGGGCACGTAACCCTGGACGCCAGCATCATGGACCATCAATGGAATTGCGGCAGCGTCGCCTTTCTCGAGCGGATCAAACATCCGATATCCGTCGCGCGCCGGGTAATGGAAAAAACGCCGCACGTAATGCTGGTAGGAGAGGGGGCGCAGCAATTTGCCATAGCCGAAGGTTTTCCGCTGGAGCCGGCGAAGCTTTCAGACGATGCGAAGAAGGCGTATAAGGAGTGGTTGAAGACTTCGGAATATAAGCCTGTTATCAATATAGAAAACAGTAAGAGTGGACAGGGAAATCACGATACCATCGGCATGGTGGCGATGGATGCGGCAGGCAACCTCAGCGGCAGCTGCACTACCAGCGGGATGGCCTTTAAGATGCGCGGCCGGCTGGGCGACTCTCCTATTATCGGAGCGGGGCTATTCGTCGACAATGAGGTCGGTGCTGTCACGGCGACGGGTCAGGGCGAGGATGTCATTCGCATCTGCGGCTCGCACAGCGTAGTGGAGTTCATGCGGCAGGGGCTTTCTCCGGAAAATGCCTGCAAGGCGGCCGTCGAGAAGATCGCGCGTATCAAAAAAGAAAAGGCAAAGGAGATACAGGTTGCTTTTATTGCGATAAATAAAAAAGGAGAGGTAGGCGCCTACGCCCTCCAGAAAGGATTTAGTTACGCGATCAAGAACAATTCCGAAGAAAAAATGGTTGAAGTAAAAAGCTATTTCCCATGACAGACTACACCCTCGAGATATGTGCTTTCAATCTGAGCTCGGCCCTGATCGCCCAGCAGTCCGGTGCCGATCGTATCGAGCTCTGCGCCAGTCCCGAAGAAGGCGGTACCACTCCCTCCCCGGGACTGATCAGGACGGCCCGCGAGCTGCTGCGCATCCAGCTGTATCCCATTATCCGGCCGAGGGGGGGCGATTTCCTGTATTCAGACGAGGAATATCTCACGATGCTACGCGACATCGACTACTGCAAGCAGGTAGGCTGTAATGGCGTGGTCATTGGTCTGTTGAAGAAGGACGGCAGCATCGACAAAGAGCGTTGTTCACGACTCGTGGAAGCTGCCTATCCGATGGGCGTCACCTTTCACCGGGCCTTTGACTGGGCGATCAATCCCTATGAGGCGCTGGAAGACATCATCAGCCTTGGATGCGAGCGGATACTTACTTCGGGACAGCGGCCTACCGCCATGGAAGGCGCCGGGATGATCGATCAGCTGGTGAGGGCGGCCGACGAGCGTATTGTCATCATGCCCGGCTCAGGTGTCAGGGCCTCCAATATCATCGCGTTGGCGGAGGCTACCGGCGCGTCGGAGTTCCATACATCGGCCCGTCTTAAACAGGCCAGCGCAATGGACTATGTCAACGCCGGCATGAAGGAAGGACAGTCCTTTGCGGAGGCCAGCGAGGAAGAGATCAAAAAAATAAAAGAGGCGCTAACGGGATTGACCGGCTAGCGCCCCTCCTTTGCCGCACGGACGACGGCGACAATCTATTGCAGCTTGGTGATCTTCAGCATATTCGTGGGCAGGTGTTCCTCGATGGGAAGGCTGCCTGTGTTCACTACAACGTCACCGGTCTTTATAAAGCCTCTTTCCTTTAAGATGGCGTGCTGGTCGTGTATGATATTGTCCACACCTTCCTCCTCCGCATAATAAAATGCACGAACTCCCCAGCTAAGGCTCAGCTGGTTGATCAGGCTTTTCTCCTTGGAGAAGATATACAGGGGAGACTTGGGACGATAGCTGGAGAGGATGAAGGCGGTGTAGCCGCTCTGCGTCATACCTACGAGGGCGTCCGCGTTGGCATCCCTGGCGAGCTTGCACGCATTGTAGCAAATGGCGTCGCTGAGGTAGGAAGGGGAGTGCGGCTGGGGCACCAGGTCTTCTTCCCTGTTATAGCGGTATTCGGTGCGTTCTACTTCCAGGATGATCTTGCGCATGGTCTCGACAACAAGGGCCGGGTGCTGACCGGTAGCGGTCTCGGCGCTAAGCATCACCGCATCAGTGCCTTCCAGCACGGCGTTGGCCACGTCGGTGATCTCGCTACGGTTAGGCTTTACCCGGTCGATCATGCTCTCCATCATCTGCGTAGCGACGATGACGGGCTTGGCGCGGTGGATACATTTCCGGATGATATCGCGCTGCGCCATGGGGACTTTCTCAACGGGCAGCTCGACGCCGAGGTCACCGCGGGCAACCATTACCCCATCGGATTCCAGAACGATATTGCGCAGGTCGTCCAGTGCGGACGGCATTTCGATCTTGGCGATGACCTTGGTCTGGCTTTTCCTTTCAGCCAGCCGGCGTTTGAGGTCAATGATGTCTTCCACCTTTCGGACAAAGGAAAGGGCTACCCAGTCGCACTGCTGTTCGATGATGAACTCGAGGTCTACAAGGTCCTTTTCGGTCAGCGCGGGCAAGGATATCTTTGTGTCGGGGAGGTTGACGCCTTTTTTGGGCAGGAGCACTCCGCCGTAGGTAACCGCAACTTTTACGTCGCCATCGGGTGAAACGTTGACGACGACCACTTCCAGCTTCCCGTCATCGATCAGTATCTTATTACCCACCACTACGTCATGGTGCAGGTTGGGATAGGAGACATAGATCTTTTCCTTTGTGCCGACCACTTTTTCCTTCGAAGTGAAGGTCAGGATATCGCCGGGAGCGATGGGGAGCCCTCCGTCCTTGATATCGCCAACCCGGAGCTTGGGGCCCTGGAGGTCGGCGAGGATGGAGATGTTATAGGGTTCAGTCAGATTGATGTTACGGATATGCTCGATGATCTTTGCTTTTCCTTCGTGGTCTCCGTGGGAGAAGTTCAGCCGAAAGACGTTGACACCGGCTTTTACCAGCTCGAGTAATTTATCGTAGGTGTCGCAGGCGGGTCCTACTGTGGCGACGATCTTAGTCTTGTGAAACGTGTGCTGGATACCTGCTTCCTTGTCCATATCCTGGTACAGGTATTTCGATAAATTCTTTGACATGTGTCGGTGGATTTTTTAGGATGTTATTTTTTGAAGGTCGCTCGGTCGATTTTTTAGGAGGCCAGTATCTTAACGATCTTTAGCCAGTCTTCGCTGATCCGCTGTTTGGCCTTTACGGCTTTTTCCAGCGGTGTATAGTGCATTTTGTTGTTGACGATGCCGATCATCACATTGTGGCGTCCTTCGATGAGACTTTCTACGGCAGAATACCCCATCCGGCTGGCGATAAGCCTGTCCATACAGGTCGGCGCACCTCCGCGCTGGATATGTCCCAGTACGCAGACCCTCGTGTCGGCGGTGGGAACGCGTTCCTTGATGACCTTCGCCACGTCTTCGGCCCCTCTGTCGCCTTCGGCCACGACGATGATATTGACCAGCTTTTTCCGTCTTTCCTTTTCGAGGAGACCATTGACCAGCTCTTCAATATCCGTCTTACGCTCGGGAATGAGGATGTTCTCTGCGCCGGTGGCGATGCCGCTGTGCAAGGCGATATAGCCGGCATCCCGTCCCATTACCTCGATGATGAACAGCCGGTCGTGGGCGTCCGCGGTATCTCTGATCTTGTCGATGGCTTCGACGGCCGTATTGACGGCGGTGTCAAAGCCGATGGTGAAGTCCGTCCCGGCGATGTCCTTGTCGATAGTGCCGGGAAGACCGATACAGGGGATATCAAATTCCTGGCTGAGCTTGTGGGCGCCGCGGAAGCTGCCGTCTCCACCGATGATCACCAGCCCGTTGATACCCAGTTTTTTCAGATTGTTGTAAGCTTTTTTGCGTCCCTCGTGCTCAAAGAATTCTTTACAGCGGGCGGTCTTGAGGATCGTTCCGCCGCGTTGAATAATATTTGCAACGCTCCGTGAGTGCATAGGGACAATATCGTTCTCGATCATTCCACTATAGCCGCGCATGATGCCGAACACCTCCATTCCATTATAAATACCGGTACGGACCACTGCACGAATGGCAGCATTCATTCCCGGAGCGTCGCCGCCGGAAGTGAGTACGCCAATTTTAGTGACTTTATTTTCCATCTGGGGTTCTGTTCTTAAGATTTGACGTTTAAAAAAGCTTTAAGTTTTAGCTGGATTCTTTGGAAATTATTTAAGTTTATCCAATCGAAGTCCCAAAAGTAAGGAATTTGCGTGTAAACTATACGCAAATCGAACAAGCTTATTGTTTTAATCATAAAAGTCAAGCCCGAAACGATATATTATGGAATTTGGTAAACTACCGGATGTCGAAGCCATTGATTTTTCCTTGCCTGCAGATAACCCCGCGAATCAGCAGCTCTGGCAACGATTGTCGGCGCAGCGGCGTCCGACTTCGGGGGAAAAAGGCAGGCTCTACGTGGGCTGTACGCAATGGGGGCGTGCGGACTGGGTGGGGAAGCTATATCCTAAGGGGACAAAACAAAAGGATTTTCTGGCTTATTACGTCAAACAGTTTAACTGCATCGAGCTAAACACGCTCTTTTATAGTCTGCAGCCCAGGCAGGTCATCGAACGCTGGGCTGCGCTTGCCGCAGAAGACTTCCGGTTTTGTCCGAAGCTGTCGGAGTCGATCAGCCACAAGCTACAGCTGAAGAATGCGGGGCAGGAGACGCAGGCTTTTGTCGACCTGTTGTCTGTTTTTGGCGATAAGCTGGGGACTTCCTTTCTGCAGCTGCCCGAGAGCTTTGGTCCCGATCGCCGGGATACGCTGACGGACTATCTGCGGCAGATGCCGGCTGGTTTTCAGGTCTGTCTCGAATTAAGGCACGGAGGATGGTTTGGTGGATCCGTCGGTGAGGAGTTCTGGTCGGTGTTGACCGAAAAAGGTGTCGGCACAGTGATCACTGACACAGCAGGGAGGAGGGACGTGCTGCATATGCGGCTGACGGCGCCGATCGTTTTTATCCGGTTCATCAGCAACAGCCTGCATTCCTCCAACCTGACCCGGATAGAGGATTGGGCCCACCGGCTAAAGGAATGGCTGAACAGAGGAATGCAGGAGATCTACTTTATCGTACACAACCATGACGAGTATTATGCACCGGATATAGCGCTGCAAGTGGTGGAGCGTTTTAATGCGATCTGCGGGGCCGCGCTAAAGCCGCCACGGCTGATCGTGGAGCCGCCGACGCTGACGTTATTTTAAGGAACTCGCTTCACGCGAACGGATTACCGGAGGTTACTTTTTCTCCAGGTGTATTTCTGCCATCATGCACCTGGCGCTGCCTCCGCCGTTGGTCTCGATGATCGTCAGAGGCGCGTGGAGGATGCGATTGAAGGCGGCGAGCCGGCTGATCTGCCCGGGGTCCAGCGAGGCATAGGCCTGTGAGGACATGACCAGCAGCTTTTCTTCCTTGTCATTGTGGACCTGTAGCATATTGCCCGCGAACTGGTTCATCTGGTCGAGGCTGATCGTGATCAGCTGTTTGCCGCTATGGCTGATGGTGGCAACGAAGTTTCGTTGTTCGACGGGGTCGGGCACGGCGTCCACGCAGGCCACGACGTAGCGGTCGGCCACGCACATCATGACATTGGTGTGATAGATCGCCTGGCCCTTGCCGTCCACCGCCGTGAATACCTCCGGCGTGTAGCCCATCTTTTCGCAGAAGTCTACCAGCACGGCTCTGTCCGTTCTGGGTGAGAGACAGGCATAGGCAATCTTCTCGTCCCGGTCAAGCACCATGCTGCCGGTGCCTTCCAGGAACAGTCCCTGCTGTTCGTAGCCGCTGAAGTCGAGGGTGGCGCGGATGTCAAAGCGTTTGCCGATCTGCTCCAACACGCCAGGCTTCCGTTCGAGCCGGCGGTTGGGCGCAAACATTGGGTAGAGACATACCGTCCCTTCTTCATGAAAGGAGATCCAGTTATTGGGAAAAATGGAATCGGGCGTATAGGGCGCGGGCGTATCGTTGATAACGGTGACGTCTACGCCGTTCTCTCTCAGGAGCGCTACGAAGCCTTCAAATTCCTGCAGCGCCTGCTGCTGGGCGTTGTTGGTCGCAGCTGCCTGAAAGGCGTTGCTGCCGGCCGTTTCGGCGTTGAAACTAAAGTTGACCGGCCGGATCATCAGGAGATGGGAGGTCGTTTGCATAGTCATAGCGGTTTAAAGCTCGTCCCTGTGCAGCGGCATGCTCATGCAGTGAAAACCGCCCCGTGCGCGGGATAGCTCTGCAGAGGGCATCAGGATAAGTGTATTTTCGAGGGCGCCCGGATCGACCCGGCCTTCTTCCATATCACGGATAAGGTCTTCGGCGTGTACGACGGCAAAGCCATTCTCTTTGAACGCCTCAACCGTCTTGTCGTTGCGATCATAGCTGAGAACCACACCCTCTTTCAGGGCCAGGAGGTTGCAGGAGTCCGTCCACTGTTCTCTGGCGTCAAAGGGGAATTCGTTATTTCCCGAGTAGATGAACTTCACCTTCTCGGTGCATTCCAGGTCGTTCTTGCTGATATCGGTGAGCAGGTCTTCCAGATTGTCGAAATATTCCGGGTTGCCGGGGTCTTTTTTCCGGAACTGGATGATCTTGAGCTTGTCCTCCTTTTTATTGTTCTCCAGTATCCGCTGTACTTCGTCTTCGTCCTCGTGCTTTATGGCTTTTTTGGAGAAAGTGCCCAGCAGGATCCAGACGTTGCGCCGTATCTGGGTGAAGATGGTGTCGATGTGCATGTAGTCCCGCTTTTTCGGAATGCGGATGATGGTGATCTTTTTGACAACGTTCTTATCGAACAGGACCTTGATGGCCTGATAGGCTGCTTCGGTAGACGTCCTTTCACTTACGCCGATGAGCAGGTGATCTTTACAGACGACCATCACGTCCCCTCCTTCCAGCGTCACTTTGCGGTCGTCGCCTTCCCTCGGCAAAAGGAAATGGTGATGGGTATCGGCGAGCTCGATGATCTTGTCCTGGTATTCTGCGAACAGCGGGTGGTTGAAAAAGATATATTTAGCCAGCAGGGCCTCCCTTGTGCGGGCCTTCTTGGCCGGCTTGTTCAGCAGGACGTAGTTGTTGATGACGATGCCGATGTCCCGCGTAAAGATGAAGTTCGGAATGGGAGCAAAAAGCATCTGATCTTCTGTCAGCGAGCCGCTGATAAAGGTCTTGGCGAGCTGGACGGCGTCCAGCTGCTGCAGCTGCTGCTGGGTTTCGTATGAGCAGGCCTCGATAGCGCAGACGGATGCCACCAGCTTCATCTTGATGGACTCATTGGAGAGGATATCGCTGAGGAGCCACTGCAGCTCGACGACTTTGTCCGAGCGGAAGAACTGGTCGTCGCCAGGCTTGTAAAAGGCCCTTTTATTCTTTTCGTCGTCGATCTCCGCCAGACGGCCCCTGATGATCTCCGGGTCAAGAAAATACAGGAGTATCTTGGTATAAAAATCATATTCCTTCCTCCTGATGGTATCCAGGTGAACAATGTCTTCGAAAAGCCAGTCCTGCGCTTTTGACGGGACCACCTTCCCCAGTCCACTGTCGGGACTGTGCACCAGAACGCGCCGGAGACGGCCAACCTCGGAGGATACGGAAATGGGATTCTTTGTCCTGAGCGAGTAAGTTCTTGACATATAATTGCAAGTTATGTTGTTTTGCCCACATGCACATTTTAATGTAGGTTTGAAAGAAAATTGCGGATGATACAAATTACCGATCAGGTGATCGATCTCATAAACGACCGGATCCAGCACATGGACGAAGGGCAGATCAGCAAGGTCTGGGATGCTTTCGCCAAAGACCAGCCGGCCGTAGTCGGATATGTCCTGGGTGAGAGCCGCGAACTTCAGGAGCCCGATGCAAGGGAGGACGTTGCCTATGTCCTGACCATTATCCTGCTGAGCTTCCGGGAGCTGAGCCCTGGCATCCCCGCCATCACGGAACCCGAATTTGAAAAAGCGTTCAACGACGAATTCGACGAAATGGAAGAAGTCTTCAATGATGGCTTTGACGAGTCCGACGCTATGGCCATCATGGATGCTTTCTGCCAGCCTGACCTCCTTCAGTTCGCTGCCGCCACTATCTATAGTGAAGGTGGCGACGACGGCGAAGGGAGCAATTTCACCGAAGAGGAAGCCGGACTTTTCATCGTTATTTTCAAGACGGTCATCGGACTTCTCCACAAAAAAGCCAGCGCCCTTCCTATATAAGCTGCCATGTACCTGCGGCGCAGGCCGCCACAAGTACACAACGCGCCTGATAAACGCAGCTTTCCTCTGCCAACCTCCACAAAAAGACTTCCCTTTATCTGCTTGCACAAAAATACTAACAAATGTTAGTTTGTAAAGTGACTTTCTATTATTTTTGGGCCCGAAGGGGGCATCGTCCCCGAACACCCGAACCGGACTTCGTCCGGTTGGAATTTTTTGTCCCACATTATTAAAATAGTTTGTCCATATGCAATTCCAGTTGTCCGAAGAACACATGATGATCCAAAAGGCTGCCCGGGACTTTGCCCGCTATGAATGTCTGCCGGGAGTCATAGAAAGGGATGAACACCAGAAATTTCCAAAGGAACAGGTACTCAAATTAGCCGAGCTTGGCTTTATGGGCATGATGGTCGACCCGGCCTATGGCGGTTCGGGAATGGATACGGTCAGCTATGTGCTGGCTATGGAAGAGATCAGCAAGATCGACGCCAGCGTCAGCGTTTGCATGAGCGTCAACAACAGCCTGGTGTGCTGGGGACTGGAGGCCTACGGCAGCGAAGCGCAAAAGCAGAAATACCTCACCCCCCTGGCCCAGGGAAGGAAGGATGGCGAACTATACATCGGGGCGTTCCTGCTCAGCGAGCCTGAAGCAGGGAGCGACGCGACGTCACAACGAACCACAGCCGAGGACAAAGGAGATCACTATCTGTTAAACGGCACCAAGAACTGGATCACTAACGGCAACTCCGCCTCGGTCTACCTGGTCATCGCCCAGGCGGACCCTGCCAAAGGGCACAACGGCATCAACGTGCTGATCGTCGAAAAGAATTCCCCCGGGGTGGTCGTCGGCGCCAAGGAGAATAAATTAGGCATCCGGGGCAGCGATACCCATAGCATCCTGTTCAACGACGTGAAGGTCCCGAAGGAGAATCGTATAGGCGAAGACGGTTTTGGCTTCAAGTTCGCCATGAAGGTGCTCTCCGGTGGCCGTATCGGCATCGCCGCCCAGGCGCTGGGCATCGCCAGCGGCGCCTATGAGCTGGCGCTCAATTATTCGAAACAACGCAAGGCGTTCGGAAAAGAGATCATGAACCACCAGGCCATCCAGTTCAAATTAGCGGATATGGCTACCCGAATCGAGGCGGCCCGTCTGCTCTGTTTCCGGGCCGCCTGGGAAAAGGACCAGAGCCTGGACTATGCGCTCAGCTCTTCGATGGCCAAGGTCTTCTCTTCTGAGACGGCGATGTGGACCGCCACCGAGGCCGTGCAGATACACGGCGGATATGGCTATGTAAAGGAATATCATGTAGAGCGGCTCATGCGGGATGCCAAGATCACCCAGATCTATGAAGGCACCAGCGAGGTTCAGCGCATCGTGATCAGCCGGTCGATACTGAAAGAGTAGGGTTGGCCGCAGAGTATCTTCGATTTATCCGTTGGACTCCGTATTCGCCTTATGCCGCTGTCCGTCGAGCTCTTTTCCAAAGCTATACGTGAAGTTGATCTTGAACACCCGGGTCTCCGGCTTTGTAACGGACTCCTGGAAAAATAACCCCTGCGAATAAGTATCGACCCGGGTCTGCTGCGTATTGAAGACGTCCGAGAGGCTCAGCACCAGCGTCGCGGCGTTGTTCTTCAGCAGGTCGCGTTTGATAGCAATATCAAGACCGCCCGAAGGCAGGACCTTGCCCTGCGCCACTATATTGGATGCGTTGTAGTTGCCGGTGATCTGAAACGTATATAGCTTCAGCAGCCGCATGTCGGAATTCAGCTTGGCAAACCAGCTGAACCCGGAATTCGACAATCCCTGCGAGAGATTAGCGGCATTGATATCCGTCCCGAACAGATTGAGATTAGTCGTTGCATTCCACCACTTCGTGACGGGCAGCCGGAAGATCAGCTCAGCGCCATACGTGTTGATGCTGTTGCCATTCTCGAAGGTGCTCAGCAGGGTATCCCTTGACAGGGGTTTATTATATGCCATGATAGGATCCAGCGTATTTTTCAGGTAGATCGTGCTGTTCATCGTCAGGGTGCCAAGTTTGTCGTTGTACGCCAGCTCGAACAGGTTCGTATTCTCCGGCCGGATATCAGGATTGCCGGACTGGGGGTTCTGCGGGTTCGAAAAGTTGGTCTGTGGCGTGATCTGCCACCATTGGGGCCGGTTGACCCGCCGTGAATAGTTGAGATGTACGTCCCCTAATTCGCCGACCTTTTCGGTCAGATACAGGCTGGGGTAAAGGCCGGTCTGATGGAAGCCGAAGCCGGTGTTGACGTCCAGCAACCGCCCCGTATAATCGTATCTCTCCAGTCTTAATCCTGCCAGGTAGCTGAATTTTTTCCCTACCTGGTCGCTATAGCTGGCATAAGCGGCAAAGGTGTTGTCGTTGTACCGGTAGTTATAGCTGGCGGCCGGATCCTTTACCCAATTCTGCCCAACGCCATTCTGGAAATCGTTATAGCTGTGATTGCCGTGCAGGATCGTCTTGAGCCCGGTCTCGAATCGCGCCCTGTTGTCTTTTAGCGGATCGGTATAGTCGGTCTGAAAGGTCAGGTTATGCGCGTCCCCCAGACCGTCAAACAGCTGTTGGCGAGGCGAGCCCATGAGCGTACCCCCCTTATCGGTGTACTGCATGTTGTATCGGCCGCCGTCCGTGCCATGATAGGTCTCGATAGCGGCGCTGGCCGTCAGCTTTTCCCCCGATCTGTCAAAAGAATGCGAATAGTCGAAATTAGAATGCGTAAAAACGAACCGGTCACTGTTGAATGAGGTCCGCAACCCGGTGGAGTCCGTCAGATCGGATGCATTACGATAGTCAGATGTCTGTGTGCCGGTGGTCGGATGACTGCCAAAGCCAACATTTCCGGAAATGCTGAAAGTATTGTGCGGGTCTATGAAATAGTCGGCTCCGGCCTTGAACATATTGAATGGTCCCGTCGTCTCGGAATAACCTCGCTGGATCGTCGTCGTCCGGGTCGCGACGTCGCTGAGGGAAGTGGTCGTATTGGAGACATTCCGGTGGCGATGTCCCATATAGTTGAACGTCAGGTTCCACTTCTTTTTATAGGCGTTAAGATTCAGGAATTCATAGGTCTCGTGGAGGGTGCTTCCGACGCCTGTAATGGAACCGTTGAAGCCGGGCTGCCTGTTCTTTTTCAGCACGATATTGACGATCCCGTGATTCCCCTGGGCGTCGTATTTCGCCGAGGGATTGGCCATGACCTCGATGCTTTGGATCTGGTCCGACGGTATCTGGTCCAGGGTCAGCTGAGTCCGCTTGCCGTCCAGCAGGATGATCGGTGAACCATTGCGAAGACTGACATTTCCGGAGGCATCGACGCTAAGCGCAGGCACCTGACGCAGTGCATCCTGAGCCGTTCCGCCCTTGCTGGCGAGGCTTCCCGAAACATTGAATACCCGCCGGTCGATCTCGGTGCGCAGCGGATTTCTCGAAGCAACTACCGTGACCGTCTGCATTTGCGCAGATGCGATCTTCAGCCGGATCGTGCCCATATTGACTGTGGCTCCCGCCGCGCGTTGCCCGGTGGGAATAGCCTGCACGAAGGGCTGATACCCCACTATGCTCACCCGTATCGACACCGCCGATGCCGGAATGCTGGCCATAGTGAATGTTCCGTCGGGTCGGCTGATCACCTGTTCTGCGCTCGAAGAATCCTTGTGTAGCAAAGTGATCGTAGCTGCGTGAATGGGTTGTCTGGTCTGTCCGTCGACTATTTTTCCGGTGAGTCCGCCCTTGTTCTGTGCGATACCGAACAAAGGCAAAAGAAGGAGGAGAACGAGCGATTTCTTCATGCGTGAAAGGTCCATGTGTGAAAAGTCCACAAAATTAGTTCAATTTGCCCTGCTAAACCTGCTCCCGGATACCGCTGGTGTAGGTATCTTCGCACTAAACCCATTTAACATGCCGATAAACAAGGATGCTTATCTCAGTGTAAAGCAGGAGATCGGTGAATCAGTGGTTTTAGTGGCTGTCTCGAAAACTAAACCCGTTGAAGATATTTTAGCGCTCTATGGCGAAGGGCAGCGCGACTTTGGCGAGAACTATGTCCAGGAGCTGGTAGAAAAGCAGGCGCAGCTGCCTTCAGATATCCGCTGGCATTTTATCGGTCATCTTCAATCCAACAAGGTAAAGTATATTATTCCTTTTGTTTATTTGATCCATGGCGTGGACAGTCTCCGGCTGTTGAAGGAGATCAACAAACAGGCTGCGAAATCGGGCCGGATAGCCGATGTTCTTTTACAAGTGCATATAGCGGAGGAAGAGACAAAGTTCGGGCTGGACGCGGCCGAGCTGGACGAGCTGCTGGCTGTTGTGCGGTCCGATCCTGCCGAATGGGCGAATGTCCGCGTCAACGGGCTGATGGGCATGGCGTCTTTTTCGGAGGACAAGGACGCGGTCCGGGCGGAGTTCCATACGCTCAAGCAGCTGTTTGACGCGCATTTTACGGCCCTGACGGGGCCGGCTTCCACCATTCTCTCCATGGGCATGAGCGGGGACTATCAACTCGCTGTGGCCGAGGGGAGTACAATGGTGCGTATCGGCAGTCTGCTGTTTGGGAAAAGAGGGTGATGGCTTTGGCCGGCTGCAGGGGAATTCGTATTTTTACAGGTTTCAAGAACCAACTATGACGGAGATAAAAAAAGAAGAAGAAAAGTCGCTGAACTTTCTGGAAGAGATCGTGGAGGAGGACCTGTCTGCGGGCAGGTACAAGTCGATCCTGACCCGTTTTCCTCCGGAGCCGAATGGATATCTCCATATCGGTCATTCCAAGTCTATCGTCCTCAATTTTGGTCTGGCGCAGAAATACGGCGGCAAGACCAACCTTCGGTTTGACGACACCAATCCCGTAACGGAAGACACCGAATACGTGGAAAGCATCAAAGAGGATATCCGCTGGCTCGGTTTTGAGTGGGCGAACGAGCTCTATGCTTCCGACTACTTCGAACAGCTATACCAGTTCGCCGAAGACCTTATCGGCAAGGGCCTTGCCTATGTGGATGACAGCAGCTCGGAAGAGATCGCCCGGCTGAAGGGTACGCCGACCACTTCCGGTCAGGACAGCCCCTATCGCGACCGCAGCGTGGAGGAGAACCTCCAGCTGTTCAGGGATATGCGCTCCGGAAAATACAAGGACGGTGAGAAAGTGCTGCGGGCGAAGATCGACATGAGCTCGCCCAATATGCTGCTCCGGGACCCCATCATGTACCGGATAAAGCATGCGCATCACCACCGCACCGGCGACAAGTGGTGTATCTATCCGCTGTATGACTTCGCCCACGGGCAGAGCGACTCCATCGAGAAGATCACGCATTCAGTGTGTACCCTGGAGTTCGTTCCGCATCGTCCCCTGTACGAATGGTTCATCGACAAGTTAGAGATATTCCCTTCGCACCAGTACGAGTTCGCGCGTCTGAACCTCAGCTATACGGTGATGAGCAAGCGCAAGCTGCTGCAGCTTGTCAACGAAGGCTATGTCACCGGCTGGGACGACCCCCGCATGCCGACCATCTCCGGTCTTCGCCGCCGCGGCTATACGCCTGAGAGCATCCGCCATTTTGCAGACAGGATCGGAGTGGCCAAACGGGATAACCTGATCGACGTCTCTCTTTTGGAGTTCTGTGTCAGGGACCACCTCAATAAGATCGCCCAGCGGCGGATGGTGGTCTTCGATCCGCTGAAGGTGGTGATCACCAACTACGAACAGGAGGAAGAATATCTGACCAGCGAAGACAACCCGGAGGACCCGGAGACGACGCACCGTCAGCTGCCTTTCAGCCGTGAGCTCTATATCGAGAATGAGGACTTTATGGAGAATCCGCCCAAGAAATTCTTCCGGCTGTCCCCCGGTCAGAAAGTAAGGCTGAAAAGTGCTTATATCATCCAGTGCGACGAAGTCGTCAAGGACGCGTCGGGGAAGGTCACCGAGCTACGCTGTTCGTATATGCCCGAGAGCAAGAGCGGTGGGGCCCAGGCCAATATCAAGGTGCAGGCGACGATCCACTGGGTCAGCATCAAGCACGCCATTACGGCTGAAGTGCGGCTCTATGACCGGCTCTTCCGGGTGGAGGACCCTGCAAATGAAGAAGGTGATTTTAAGGAATATATCAACCCGGATTCGCTGCAGGCACTGCCGGCTGTCTATGCCGAACCTACATTGAAGGAAGCGAAATTCAGCGAATACTATCAATTCCTGCGAAAGGGGTATTTCTACCTGGACAAGGACAGCTCGGAGGAGAAGCTGATCTTCAACAGGACGACAACGCTGAGGGATAACTGGGCGAAAGAACAGAAGAGATCATGACAAATAAAAAGGAGGCCGAACGCCTCCTTTTTTAATCTTATAGGTTGCTCCGCCGCGTTTATCGGTTGCCCCCGCCGCGCTGTGGCCGGTTGGCTGCTTCCCAATCCTGGTATTTTTTGAACAGATCGGGTCCGAGAACAGCCTCGGCCCTTTTGTTGGCGGCTTCGCGCATCGGCTGGATCTTGGCCATCTTGTCTTCGCGGCTCATGGACTGATCCATGAAAATATCCCGCATCTTACCCTGCATGTCCGATTGTATGGCCCTCATGGAATCCACCTGCACGGGTGTAAGCTTCAGGTCGTCTTTCATTTTTTGAAGCCGGGCTTCCATGCGCTGGCGCATGGCAGCTGTATCCATCATACGACCGCCCTGGGCGAAAGTAGATGTGGCAGAGAAGAGCGCGATCAATAGTGCGGCGCAAGCGATCAAGTTTTTACTGGCATTCATGACTAAAAAAGTTTAATAAATGATGGAGCACCAAATTTGTGCTAAAATCCCGTGCCGGGTCCGGGATTTACGTAGGCGGCAAGCGACCATTTCCACTGTCGGTCAATTCTTGCTTTTTTGGCGTGAATATTGTATTTTCTCAACCGCTTTCACCCTGCCGCAGAACCAGCCCGAAACACTATTTCATTACACAATTATCTGTCTTTCAATATTGAGAGCATTTCTACCTAAAACTCTCATCATGCATCTGCTCCTGGTTAACCTATATGAGTTCGGGCTATTCCTACGCATTCTTTTATGGATATCCGTACCATTGATCGTTGTGACCCTGCTGGTCACGACCTGGCTTCACTATCGCGGCCGTCGCAAGGCTGGCGACGAGCTGAGGCTTTCGATGGAAGGAATGGATATTTCTGCGGCGCCGGAAGACCTGCTTGCTGCCATCCAGGGGCGGGTCATGTCAGTCGGGGTGGGAGAGTCCAAGAGTGCCGAAGGACCCGCCGGGGAGGAAGGTGTTTCGGGTGAAGTTGCAGGCGGAACAGAAGAGCTGAGCGAGCGCGAGCGGAACAGGATGTACAAGGGCATCCTTTGGATGAAGGAGAAATATGAGCAATACCGTGACCTTGCCGATCAGCGTATCGAACAGCTAAAGGACGAGCTGGTCCGGGCGGAGAAACGATATCAGGACCTGCTGGACCAGCGGATGGAGGGACCCGCGCCCGAGAGGTTCGGGCGGGTGGAGGAGAGCCCGGCTGAGCCGGTTGGGGAAAGCCTGGTTGGGGAAAGCACGCCCACGCAGGAATATGGAGAGGTGCGGCGACAGCTGGAGGAAAAGGATCGACAGCTGGAAGAGAGTACCCGCCAGCATAGTGAACAGAGTCGCCAGCTGGAAGAGAAAGATCGCCGGATCGAAGACCTCGAAAGCCAGCTGCAGACGCAGTGGCAGAAGACGGAAGAGCTGATCGTCAAACTGCAGAACAGCAGTCAGCTGCTGCTGAAAATATCTCAGGAGCTGGAAGGCTCCGCACCATCGGCCCGTTTTTAATCCTCACTTATACGAAATACTATCGGTTGAGTCTTATAAGACCTAACTGCGTGGCCAGAAGTCGTCTCTGGCAGCCAGCCGCCGTTGCTCAGGCTAATGACGCGTATGGCCTCATTTTGGAATAACTTCGGACCCTCGGAGGCTTCAACATTGCTGACCGTTCCGTCTTTTTCGATCACGAATCTGACGCGGATCGTGCCTTTGTAATCCATGCTCACTGCATCTTCCGGCCATTTTAGGTTGTTTGAAAGGAATTTCATCCATGCTGCAGTTCCTCCCTTGTATTCTGCAGATGGTCCAATGCCGCAATAAATTACGTCCTCCGAATATTTGGGCGGCGGCGGTGGAAGCGGAGCGGTGTGAATATCAACTTTGCTGCACGCTGCGATGATCAGTGCAATGAATAGACAAGCGCCTAAATAGTTTCTCATAAAAATGTAGTTTCCTAATAGACACGGCGACAGCCCGATTCCATATTTTCCTGAATTGGAATCTGGTTCCGGTAATGGGAAAGATGGCTCTGCCACGTATGTCGTTAATATGATGATTATCAGTGATCTACGAAACGGCAGGCCAATTGCAATCCATCCGGCACAACCCGTATGTATGAAGACTATCCTGACCCTTGTAGCCCTATCCATCGCCGGTGGCGTCAGTGCCCAGACGGCTGCATCCTGGGGGTTTAACACCACGCTGGCCGGCTCTCACGGTTCAAATATATCCGCATCTTCGGCTTCGCTGGGCTCATCCATCGTCAGCCATGACTTCAATGGCACCACGGAATTCTATGGCCAGGACGGCTGGCCGACCGGGGCGATCGATCTCAACGCCTATCTGCAGTTCACGGTTAGCCCATCTTCCGGGTATACGCTCGTCCTCAACAGTGTCGCCATGACGCTCCGCAGAAGCAATACGGGTTCTCCTTCGGGCGCTGGTCCCAACAGCTGGTCGCTGCGTTCGAGCCTCGACGGCTATACAACCGACCTCGCAACGAACAGCATGACCTATAACTATGCCACGTATACGGTGAGTCTGCCTGCGGCGTTTCAGAACGTGACTGGCGCAGTTAGTTTTCGGCTGTATGGATACAATACTACGATCAACTCCGGTGGCACCAGCCGTTTTGTCTACGACAATATCAACATTGCAGGACAGGCTATCTCCGGTGTCCTGGCTGAACAGTCGGTAGACCTGAGCGCCAGGGCGACGAGGGGCGCCGTAAGCCTCCAGTGGCAGACATCGGGTATTGCCGTGGGCACGTCCTTTGCTCTCGAGCGCTCTGCCGACGGGGCGAATTTCGAGACTATCGGGCGTGTTACTGCGACCGATGCAACTTCTTACCAGTATAATGATATGGCTGTTCCGGTGACGGGTAGAGTATTTTACCGGGTGCTTGCCGAGCAGCCAGGCGGGAGCAGCGTCCTTTCTCCTACTTCGGTTGTGACCCTTGGGGCATTGGTAACGGGCACGGCCATCCGCAGCGTTGCGGCTTCGGGCGGGGTCGTACGAACTTTTCTGCACCTGGCTGAGGGCGGTACTTATCAGCTGAGCGTCTGGTCTTCCGATGGCAGGGCCATGTACCGTCAGGTTCTCAGCGCACAGGCAGGCGACCAGATCGCGGACCTCGCCGCTGGCGGGTATCCGCACGGAGTGTATGTGGTAAGTCTGGCGAAGGATGGAGTAGCCAGCAGCAGACAGTTCATCTACTAAATATATCCGGTGACGAAATTCTTTATATATAAGGTCAGGTCTGCCCGTAGGGAAAGAAGGTTCTCCGTGTATAGGGGCACAGGTCCGGGGCGTCTTTTGTTTAGCGGCTATATTTCAGTAGCACGGATCGTGAAGGTGTGATCTGACCGGATCGGTTTATTTATACTCTCCAAACACCTCGCGCAGCGTATCTGCGATCTCGCCGAGCGTGCAAAGATTCTCTACGGCCTCCACTACCACGGGCATGATATTTTCGCCGGCGGAAGCCTTGTCATTGAGGTCCTGCAGGATCCTGTCGACTATTCCGGGGTCCCTTCTTTTTTTCAGCCCATCGAGCTTTGCTATCTGTACCTGCCGGATGCTGTCGTCGATGCGGAAGACGGGGATCGATGAGGTCTCTGCGGTCTGATAGCTGTTGACGCCGACGATGATCTGCTCTTTTGTTTCGACCCGCTGCTGGTATTGGTAGGCGCTGCGGGCGATCTCTTCCTGGATGAAACCCTTTTCGATGGCGCTGACGCTGCCGCCCATCCTGTCTATCTCGCCGATCAGCTGCCAGGCGGCCTGTTCCACTTCGCTGGTCAGCGCTTCCACGTAGTAGCTGCCGGCCAGCGGGTCGGCGGTGTCTGCTGCACCGCTTTCGAAGGCGACGATCTGCTGCGTGCGCAGCGCGATGCGCGCGGCTTCTTCCGTCGGAAGGCTGAGGGCTTCGTCGAAGCCGTTGGTGTGCAGGGACTGTGTGCCGCCGAGAACGGCCGCCAGGGTCTGTACGGTCACCCGGGCGATATTGTTATGCGGCTGCTGCGCCGTGAGCGTGCTGCCTCCTGTCTGCGTATGGAAGCGCAGCATCATGGCTTTGGCATCGGTGGCGCCCAGCTCTTTCATGATCACGGCCCACATCCGCCGGGCGGCCCTGAATTTGGCGACCTCCTCGAAGAGGTTGTTGTGGGCGTTGAAGAAGAACGATAGCCGTTTGCCGAATACGTTGATGTCGAGTCCTTTTTCCATGGCTGCTTTCACATAGGCCTTGCCGTTGCTGAGGGTGAAGGCTATCTCCTGGACGGCGGTGCTCCCTGCCTCGCGGATATGATAGCCCGAAATGGAGATGGTATTCCATTTGGGCAGCTCATGGCTGCACCACTCGAAGATATCGGTGATGATGCGCATGGAGGGTTTGGGCGGATAGATATAGGTCCCTCGCGCCGCATATTCCTTCAGGATGTCGTTCTGTATGGTGCCGCTGATCTTCTTCAGGTCGGCGCCCTGTGACTTCGCAAGGGCTGCATAAAAGGCAAGGAGGATATAGCCGGTGGCGTTGATGGTCATGGAAGTGGAGACGTCCTCCAGCCGGATGCCCTTGAAGAGCATTTGCATATCCTCGATGGAGTCGATGGCCACCCCGGTCTTGCCGACCTCTCCTTCGGCGAGGGGATGGTCGCTGTCGTAGCCGATCTGGGTGGGCAGGTCGAAGGCGACGCTGAGGCCCATGACGCCCTGCTTCAGCAGGTAGTGATAGCGGGCGTTGCTTTCCTCCGCTGTGCTGAAACCGGCATACTGCCGCATGGTCCATAGCTTTCCGCGATACATGTCGCGCTGGACGCCGCGGGTATAGGGAAATTCACCAGGCAGCTCTTCGGGTGGGCCGGCCTGAGGCAGGTCGGCCGAGGTGTAGACTTCCCGTACTTCAATACCACTGTCGGTGATTATTTTTTTTTCTGGCATAGCAAGCGCGAAGCTACATCAATTTCTTTGCTTCGTAGGCGAGCGCTTCGGAAACGATACTCTGAAGGGAGGCCTTGGGATTCTCTACCAGCAGGTCAAGAATGTGCTTGTTGAGGTCGGCGCCGCTGGCCTCGGGCGGCAGGAATGAGCCTATCTGGTTAACGATCAGTGTATTTTGGTCCTTGAAATTCCGGACTGCGTCCCAGGCTTCGGGACTCACGTACATCTGCTGTGTGACGTTGTGCTCGAACTCCTGGCGGATGCTTTGCACCAGCAATAGCTGCATGTCGCGGGCGCTAAGGCCCGGCGTATTGACGCGCTGGATAAGATTGGGTAATGCGATACGGTCGGTCAGCAGCAGCAGCCTTTCATACGCCTGCAGCTGTAGCTGGCGGGAGGCGGCGCCGCCATCCGAGGGCGGGTTCTGCTGGGCAAGCTTCAGCTCTTTACGCTGTTTTAAGAACAGAAATACGAGCGTGCCCGCCACCAGCAGGGCAAAGATGACAGCAATAAAAAGCAAGTTGGAGTCCATAGGTCAAAAGTATACAAAATACAAACGCGGCCTGAGCCGCGTTTATTTTATTTAGGGTCGATCATCTGTTCGCTGGTGTAGGGTATCCACCTTTCGGTATGCTAAAAAGAACACCACGGGAAAGATCAGCAAAGAGAAGATGGTCGCGCAGATAAGCCCGCCGATGACTACCCGCGCCAGCGGTCTCGAGCTCTCCGAACCGATGCCGGTGGAGATCGCCGCGGGCAGCAGGCCGATGGTGGCCATCAGGGCTGTCATCATAACGGGTCTGATCAGCTCGTTTACCCCCATCCGGATAGAAGTATAGAGGGGGCTCTCGCTATGCCTGATCTTTTCCAGGTTGTGCTTGAAGGCCGTGATCAGCAGCACGCCTTCCAGGATACAGATACCGAACAGGGCGATGAAGCCGATGCCCGCCGAGATGCTGAAGTTGGTGCCCGTGATCAGCAGGGCGAGAATGCCTCCCACAACAGCCGTCGGGACGTTGAGGAAGACCAGGCCGGCGTCCTTCAGGTTGCCGAACATCACGAATAATAGCAGGAATATAAGCAGCAGGCTGATGGGGACGACCTCCGATAGCCTTTTCGAAGCGCGCTGCTGGTTCTCGAAGTCGCCTTGCCAGACCATGCTATAGCCTTTCTTCAGGTGGACCACCTGGTCGACCTTCTGCTGTGCTTCGGCGATGGTGCTGCCCATGTCACGGCCGCGCACCGAGAATTTGACGGCAGAATACCGTCGGTTATCATCGTGGAAGATCAGGCAGGGCCCCGTCTTCTGCGTGATCGAGGCGATCTCGCGGATGGGTACCTTGGAACCAGTCTGGGTCGGCACCAGCAGGTTGCCGATATCGTCCTGTGTCGCGCGGTATTGCTCGGGGAATCGGATACGGATATCAAATTTCCGTATGCCTTCATACAGCTGCGTTACCGCCTTGCCACCGATGGCCATCTCGATCACGGCGTTGGCGTCCGCCGTCTGTACGCCATAGAGGGCCATCTTTTGCTGATTGAGGTCGATGTCCAGCTCGGGCTGCCCAATGTTGCGGATGACTCCCAGGTCCTCGATACCCTGTACCTTCTTTAGTATCTGGTCGACCTTATCGGCCTGTTCTTCCATATAGTCCAGGGAATCCCCGTATATTTTGACGCAGATAGAGCCCTTTACACCGGATACGGCTTCTTCCACGTTGTCTGTGATCGGTTGAGAAAAGTTGAGGTCGGCGCCGGGTATGACCGACAACGCCCTGGTCATGGTGTCGATAAGCTCTTCTTTCGTGATCTTCGGATCCCATTCTTCCTGAGGGTACAGTTGTACGCCGAATTCGTTGTTGTAGAAACCGGCCACGTCGGTGCCGTCATCGGGACGTCCTGTTTGTGACATGACCCGGCGCACCTGCGGGAATTTGATCATGATCGCCCGCATTTGCTCCGCTTTGGATACTGAGGTATCCAGCGAAATGGAGTAGGGTAGGGTAGCACGCACCCAGATGGAGCCTTCGTTCAGCTCGGGAAGGAACTCGGAACCCAGGAACTTGAAACAATAGAAGCCTGCTGCAATGCCGATGGTGGTGACGATCAGCGCGAGCTTTCGGTTCTTGAAGGTAAATCGGAAGGCGCCCATGATACCGCCGGTGATAAAATGCACCACCGGGTTGTGCTTTTCCCTGACGTTCTTGCGAAGCAGCACGTTCACCATTACGGGTACCAGGGTCAGCGTGAAGATAAGGGCGCCCAGCAAGGCAAAGCCCAGTGTATAGGCCAGCGGCGAGAAGAGCTTGCCCTCTACCTTCTGGAAGGAGAAGATGGGCAGCAGCGCGGTGATGATGATCAGCTTGGTAAAGAAGATGGCTTTCCCCAGCTCGGCGCCTCGTTTGCGGATCAGGCCCAGCTTCGAAAGGCGGTTGAAGCGCTCCATCCCCAGCTCGTGGGCCTTTTTATCCAACAGAACGAATAGCCCCTCGACCATGACCACGGCACCGTCGATGATGATCCCGAAGTCGATGGCGCCCAGTGACAGGAGATTCGCCGACATGCCCATAAAGTCGAGACAGATAAAGGCGAACAGCAGCGACAGCGGGATGATGATCGATACGATCAGGGTCGTCCGCCAGTTGAACATGAACAGCGAGACGATCAGCGTCACCAGCAGGATGCCCTCTATGAGATTGTGCAACACGGTATGCGTTGCATATTTGATCAGGTCTTCCCGGTTGTAGAATGGCTTGATCTTGGTATCCGCAGGAAGGATGCGATCATTGAGGTTCGCCACCGCTGTCTTCAGACCCTGAATGACATGGTCCGGGTTTTCGCCCTTGCGCATCAGCACGAGCCCTTCCACTGCATCGGGGTTATTCTTGTACTCGCGGGACCTGCCTGCCGAATCGATAGCGTCGGTACGGCCTACTTCTCCGAGACGTGGCAGATTGGATATTTTGACTTCCGCTACATCCTTGACCAATACAGGGATGCCGTTGTTGTCCTCCACGATGATGTTCCTGATCTCGTTGATATCGTTCAGCAGGCCAATGCCTCTTACGACATAGGCCTGTGAGTTCTTCTTGATGATGTCTCCGCCGATATTGATGTTGCTCTTGCCCACGGCATTGTAGACGTCGAGGGGGGTGATGCCCAAATTATTGAGCACCTGCGGGTTGACCTGTATCTCATAGGTCTTGACCTCGCCGCCAAAGCTGACGACGTCGGCTACGCCCGGAACGCTGCGGAGGTGCCGGTCGACGACCCAGTCCTGCAGCGTTTTTAGCTCGCGGGTATCGCGGAAGTTACTTTCCAGAGTGTACCGGAATACTTCACCGGTAGGGCCGGTAGGCGGCTGGACGTCCGGGTCAACATTTTCGGGAAGGTCGGCGTTGTGCAGCAGGTTGTTGACCTGCTGGCGGGCATAGGTATCCTGCACCCCGTCCTCAAAGATCAGCTTGACCACCGACAGGCCAAAGATGGTGGTGCTGCGGAGGCTGGTCTTCTTTTGAACCGGGTTCATCGACAGCTCGATCGGGATGGTAACAAACTTTTCGACCTCTTCGGCGCTGCGGCCGGGCCATTGCGTGATGATCGTGATCTCTGTATTGGTAACATCAGGAAACGCCTCGATGGGCATGTTCTTGAAGGTGATGATCCCATAAACTACCAACAGGGCCGTCGCGAAGAAGATGAAATATTTGTTCTTAAGAGAGAAGGCCAGGATGCCTTTGAGCACTTTGTTCATCCGGTAAAATTATAGGCGGCAAGTTAATGAAAAGTTAAGCGGTAGTTAACTGAATGCTCTGATTAACAAATCAATAGTAAAAAAAATGGAATTTCAGCTTATCCACTTCATTCCATTCCAGCGCGGGCGCCGGCATTTTGAATGTTCGGTTGATTTTCAACAGAGTAGTAGAGAGGGGAGAGAGCCCGTCGACCCGGTACAGGTCAGTGTCAAAGGAAAGATAAAATTGTCGGTAGCGTCGGAAGCCGGGGATCGGCCGGCCATTGATCTCGGTCGGATTTCGTTCGGCGCCGATCATTCCTTCTGCTCCATACCCCGCGGAGACGTTCAGCCACTGTGGAAAATTGCTGGATGCAGGAAGGAAGGAGGCGATGTTGAAGGAGAGCCAATAGCTCTGACCGTTGTAGTCCTTTAGCATCCGCTGGGGCAGGTTACTGCCCAGCTCGGCGGGGTGATAGGATGGGAAGATCGTCCCGTGATAGGAATATTTGAGGCTGATGCGCTGCTGCCCCCACATGAGGTACTGGCCTTCGTATAAAAGGCATCCGGCCAAATTGGCCAGCATGTCTCCTTTGGAGAAACCCCATTTTTCAGAATGGCCGTCCAGTATCTCGATCATGGACATAAAAGCGAGCGCTGTCCCCGTGCCGATGAGCGCCGCTGTCCCGGGTTTAACACCTCCCCAGTGCAGGACATCGCTCTGGATGGCCGCGATATTATAGGCCGTAGTCGCGTGTCCTACCTTGTCGACGTTCAGCCATTCGTTGTTGTCGTTGAAGTAGTGGAATTTGCTATGGGCGAATTTTTTGTACCAGAGATAGTTGAGGCCGATGGTAATGGCCGTGCCGATGGCGGATTCTACGATGATCGTACCATTGACACGGCCGGAGTTATAAGTAGGTGACGGTTTGAAAAAGTTCTGCGCCGAAAGGGAAAAGCACAGGAAGAACAGGGCGAACGAAAGGCAATATTTTTTCAATTGCATGCCGAAAGATAGGCAAAATATCTATTCGACGGCGGCTTGGTGCTTCCGGTCCACGTTTCGATATGCCCACGCGAATATGAGCGGAAATACCAGCAACGAGAAGATCATCGCGCACAGTATCCCCCCGATGACTACACGCGCCAGGGGCCGGCTGCTTTCCGAGCCGATGCCATGGGAGATCGCCGCCGGCAGCAGACCGATGGCTGCCATCAGCGCCGTCATCATCACCGGTCTTATCCGCGAGTTGACGCCCAGCTTGATGGCCGTATAGAGCGTATTGCTCTCGTTGCGCAGGTGTTCCAGGTTGTGCTTAAACACGGTGATCAGCAATACGCCATCCTGTATACAGATGCCGAACAGCGCGATAAAGCCGATGCCTGCCGAAATGCTGAAGTTCGTCCCTGTCAGGTGGAGGGCGATCACGCCCCCTACAATCGCGAACGGGACGTTCAGGAACACCAGGCCTGCGTCCTTCAGGTTGCCGAACATGACGAACAGCAGGATAAAGATCAGCAGCAGGCTGATGGGCACCACCTGCTCGAGCCGCAGGGTGGCGCGCTGCTGGTTCTCGAAGTCACCCTGCCAGACCATGGTATAGCCCTTCTTCAGGCTGACCGCCTTGTCCACTTTCTCCTGCGCTTCGGCGATGGTGCTGCCCATATCCCTGCCGCGGACGGAGAACTTGAGAGCAGAGTACCTTTCATTGTCGTCCCGGAAGATCAGGCAGGGGCCCGTCTTCTGGACGATGCTGGCGATCTCCCGCACGGGCACCTTCGATCCGTTCTGGGAGGGTACGAGAAGATTGCCGATATCGTCTACGGTAGCTCGGTAGGCTTCCGGATAGCGAAGGCGGATGTCGAACTGCTTGATGCCTTCGTATAGCGAGGAGGCTGCTTTCCCGCCGATGGCCATCTGGATGACGGCATTGGCATCGGCCGTGGCGACGCCGTAAAGCGCCATCCTTTGCTGGTCGAGGTCGATATCCAGCTCGGGCTGGCCGATGTTCTTGATGACCCCCAGGTCCTCGATGCCCTTTACATGCTTCAGGATATCGTTTATTTCGGCCACTTTCCCTTCCATATAGTCGAGGCTGTCGCCGAAGACCTTGACGCAGATGGAGCCTTTTACGCCCGAGACGGCCTCCTCGATATTATCGCTGATCGGCTGGGAGAAGTTGAGGTCCACGCCGGGAAGGCCAGATAGCCTGGCGTGCATCTGATCGACGAGCTCGTCCTTGGTGATGCGCGGGTTCCATTCATCTTCGGGATACAGGATGATGTCGAATTCGTTGTTGTAGAAGCCGGTCACATCTGTGCCGTCGTCCGGGCGTCCCGTTTGGGAGGCGACGGTCTTCACCTGCGGAAAGGTCATGAGAATGCTCCTGACCTGTCTTGCTGTCTGAACGCTCTCGTCCAGCGAGGCGCTGTAGGGCAGCTGGGCTCTCAGCCAGATGGCGCCCTCATCCAGCTCGGGCAGGAATTCGGATCCCAGCAGGGTAAAGGCATAGAAGCCGCCGATGATGATGAGGAAGCTGACGGCGATGGTCGTCTTCTTGTGCTTCCAGTGGAACATAAAGCCCTTTACCATCATCCCCGTCAGGAAATGGACGAAGGGGTTGTGCTTCTCGTGGACGTTCTTCCGGAGAAGTACGTTGATCAGTACCGGCACCAGGGTGAGGGTCGTGATCAGTGCCCCCAGCAGCGCGAATCCAAGGGTATAGGCAAGAGGAGAGAACAGCTTGCCTTCGACCTTCTGAAAGGCGAAGATCGGCAGCAGTCCCGTGATGATGATCAGCTTGGCGAAGAAGATGGCCTTGCCCAGCTGGGTCCCGTGCTTCCGGATCAGCCCCATCCGGGCCATTTTATTAAAACGTTCCATGCCCACTTCGCGCGCCTGGTGGTCGAGGATCACGAACAGACCTTCGACCATGACCACGGCGCCGTCGATGATGATCCCGAAGTCCACGGCCCCCAGCGACAGGAGATTCGCCGACATGCCCATCAGGTGCAGACAGATAAAGGCGAACAGCAGGGCCAGCGGGATGATGATGGATACGATCAGCGTGGTCCGCCAGTTGAACATGAATATCGAGACCAGCAGGGTCACCAGCAGGATGCCCTCTACCAGGTTGTGCAACACGGTATGGGTCGCATAGTGGATGAGGTTTTCCCGGTCGTAATAGGGGACGATCTTCGTATCCTTCGGGAGGACCAGGTCGTTGAGCTTGTCGATCTTCTTCTTTACGGCCTGGACGACCTCCGTTGGGTTCATACCTTTGCGCATGATGATGATGGCCTCGACGACGTCGTCCTGGTCTTCGACCGTGACGTGGCCCTGGCCCGCCGGATCCAGGTGATCTGCGCGGCCTACATGTCCTAGACGAGGCAGGTTGGATACCTCTACTTCGGCGACGTCTTTGACCAGGACCGGTACTTCGTTGATATTGGTGACGATGATATTGCGGATCTCGTGGATATCATTCAGCAGGCCGATGCCCCGCACCACGTAAGCCTGGTTGTTGCGAACGATAAAATCGCCGCCGATATTGATATTGCTTTTCTGGACGGCGGAGAATACGTCCAGCGGCGTGATGCCTAAGTTAGAGAGCTTGCCCGGGTCGACCTTGATCTCATAGGTCTTGACACGGCCGCCAAAGCTGACGATGTCGGCGACACCGGGCACGGCCCGCAGCTGGCGGTCGATCACCCAGTCCTGCATGGTCTTGAGCTCGCGTTCGTCGCGGATGCTGCTCTTCAGCGTATAGCGGAATATCTCGCCGGTAGGCCCTGTCGGAGGCTGCACCTGCGGCTGGATACCATCCGGCAGCGTGACGTTGGCCAGCAGGGAATTGACCTGGAGGCGCGCGTCCTTGTCTACGACTCCGTCCTCGAAGATCAGCTTCACGTAGGAAAGCCCAAAGATGCTCGTCGAGCGAAGGGATATCTTCTGCTGCACAGGGTTCATCCCGATCTCGATAGGGACGGTGATGAACTTCTCGATCTCCTCCGCGCTGCGGCCCGGCCACTGCGTGATGATGCTTATCTCTGTATTGGTGACGTCGGGGAAGGCCTCGATGGGCATGCTCCGGAAAGTGAGTATCCCGGAGACCAGCAGCAGCAGCGTGCAGAAAAATATGAAGTAACGGTTCTTTAAGGAGAACCCAATAATCGCCCTAAGAAGCTTATTCATCTTCCTTAAGTTTTAAGGTTTATTATAATAAGATGCAGCCCCCGTCCGGAGAGACGGGTTTTCGTTAGATCAGCGGGCTTCTTAGGTCAGTCGTGTGCGGAGGAGAGTACTAGCTATTTAATGCATTATAAATAAGGATGGCCTGGGTAGTAATGACCTTGTCGCCATTGTTGACTCCGGAGGCAAGGTAGGTTCTGTCACCAACGGTGTTGATTACCTGAACGGGTGTGATCTTTACGTCCGTTTTGCTATTGTATACGAGCACATAGTACTGGCTGTGGTCGAAGATCAGGGCCTGCGACGGGATGCTCAGGCACTCTTTGTTCTCCTTGTCGGAGACGGTAATGCTGGCATACATCTCGGGCTTCAGCAGGTAGTCCGGATTCTGCAGGACAACCCTTACCTTCATGACCTTGCTGGAGGGGTCGAGCACGTTCATCACCTTGTCGATCCTGCCCTTGAAAACTTTGCCGGGATAGGCTAGGGTAGTAACGTCGACGTTCTCGCCCTGCTTGATCAAAGAGATATTCGATTCGTAGACGTTGGCCTGTATCCAGACGTCCTTGAGGTCGGATATGGTAAATAAAGATGTGCTGTTGTCGCTGCGGATAGCCATGTTGTTGTTGGCCGATTTCTGAACGATAAAGCCGCTGATGGGGGCCTTTACGACGAATTCGCCCTGGGTGCTGCCGCCGTTGATCTTCAGGACCTGCTGGACGCGGTTGAGCTCTGATTTCGCCTGCTGTAGGGTGACTTCCGCATTCAGCGAGTCGGTCATGGAGGCGAGCCCGCTCTTGTAGAGGTCCTTGGTCTTTTGCAGATTGGTCTCTGCCACGCGCAGGTTGGACTGGGCGTTGATGAGGTCGTTGCCATATCCGGCCATTTCGGCACTACGGATGACCGCCAGCACCTGCCCGGCCTTGACGTAGTCGCCCAGAACAACCTTGACGTCCTGGATATTCCCGGTGACGAGCGCATTGACCGGGACGACATGGTCCTCGTCGGAACCGACCTTACCGGTCAGCGTGATGGCGTTGATCAGCTGGGAGGTCTTCACCGTATCTATCCGAAGGGTCTTCATCACGGTGTCGGGGATAGCAAATTTTTCTTTCTCTGCAACCGGCTTGTTGGCCTCGGAGCTGCAGGACTGGAGCAGAACGCTTCCAACGAGGGCGAAGGAGAGCAGCGAACTGACAGATCTATATATTCTTTTCATAATTATCCTGTTGTCTTTTGAACGGTGTGGTTTTGGGTTAGTCTAGTTGAAGAAATTGGTTCCTGTATAGTAATTGATGTCCTCGAATGCACTGACGCGATTGAACTGTATGGTGTTCATCTGCAGCGTATTTTGCTTGTAGGAATCATAAAAGTCCAGGAACTCCAGCAGGCCGATATTCCTTTTCTGGTAGTTGCTGAGCACTTCATGCAGCAGCCGCTGGAAGTCCAGATAGAATTTCGGATCGATGGTCTGGTACAGCCGCTGCTGGGCAAAGGCCTTTTGCAGGGAGTTGGACACGTTCTCTTCGACCGTCGCCTGTGTGCTGCGCTGGGTGATCTGCGCCCCTGCGATCTGCGCCTTTGCGGACTTTATATTACCTTGGTTGCGGTTGAAGAAGGGCAGGTCGATGGATGCACCGACGCCGTAGTAGTTAGTCAGGAAGCTACCTGCTTCGTCGTAGCCCAGGGAAAGGGACAGGTCCGGCACCGCGAGCGCTTTCTGGTAGTTGTAGTTCAGCTGGCTGATCTTTGTATTGGTGCGTGCGATCTGGAGGTCGGTACGGTTGTGGTAGGCCGAGTCCATCAGCGTGGTCAGCGGGTACTGGGACGGATCGAGCTTGCTCAGCTGAGCGGAGTCCACTTCCGGCTCGATAAAGAAATTCGGCTTTGCCTGCAGGACCAGGCGCAGTTCGCTTTCCGTGTCGTTGATCTGGTTGATCAGGTCGCTGTACTCGCTCTGAAAGCTATACAGCTGGGCCTTGACACGGACGACCTCTTTTTCCGAGATATATCCTTTCCCCTGCTGCAGCGAGAAGGCCTGCACCACCTGTGAGAGGGCCTTTATCTCTTCGTCATAGATCCTGGCCGACTGCTGCAGGTAGTAGATCTGGTAGAAATCGGTCCGGAGGGTATATTTCAGGGTCCTCAGCAGGTCGAAGAACTGGAATTCGTTTAGGTGGACGTTCTCCTGGGCCAGCCTGACCTGCTTGTTCCGTTTGCCCGCCAGCAGGATCAGCTGGGAGAGGCCTACGGTCGTCTCGTCATTGCGGCCGGTCGGAAAGAACTTGTTGAGCTCCCCTGAATAGAGCACATGGCTGACGCTGAAATTCGGATTGGGCCAAAGCCGGGCCTGGATGACCATGGCCTTGCTGGCGTCGATACTGTATCGCTGCGCCAGCAGCTGCAGATTGCTGTCCAGGAACATCTTCTCTGCCGATGCCAGCGGCAGACGCAGGGTATCCTTCTGGGGTTGGGCCACGGCGAACAAGCTGCTGAAACAAAATAGGGCAAAGAAGAGGATCCACTTTTTCTGCATAGGTGTAGCTATTGAATTATGAGTGTGCAAATATCTTTTATTTAGATGTTAATCAGGGGTTAAGCCTTATATGAACGCTTTTTTGCGCAATTTATTAAATATAAATTTCTTTGCCTATATGATGCTCCCCTGGCCGGACATACCGGTAAGGCATATATCAGAATTGGGACTCTTGCGGGATCCTATGGCAGCAGTACAATAAAAGCTTAACGAGTTATCTGAAAGAATATGATCTGGCGCGACCTATTCCTGTGGGGTGTTAAATCGGAAGCCTACGCCATGAATCGTTTCCAGATTAACCTGGGGGTCCGCCTTAAAGTATTTTCTCAGCTTGGTGATGAATACGTCCATGCTGCGTCCCAGGAAATAATCGTCCTTGCCCCAAACGTTGAGCAGTACTTCTTCCCTTTTCAGGATCCGGTTGGAATGTTCACAAAGGAATTTCAGGAGGTCGGCTTCCTTCTGGGTCAGGTTGAAGGTATCTGAACCGATGGTCAGCTTCAGGTCGGTATAGGAGAAGTTCAGCTGTCCGATGGTAAAGGTCTGGCTTTTTTCGGAGTGCATCTTCCGCGTCCTGCGCAGGAATACCTCCATCCGCATCAGCAGCTCCTGGATGCTGAAGGGTTTGGTGATATAGTCGTCGGCGCCGCTCTGAAATCCCTTTATCTTGTCTTCTTCCATCGACCTGGCTGTGAGGAACAGGATGGGCACCATATCGCTTTGCTGCCTGATCTTCCGGGCTACTGCAAAGCCGTCCTTATTTGGCATCATTACGTCCAGCAGACAGATGCCAAATTCATTCTTGTCGAACTTGTCGATGGCCGCCTGTCCGTCGGGGCAGAGCACAACTTCATAGCCCGCGTCGATCAAATTGTCCTTGATAACATATCCCAGCGAGAGATCATCCTCTGCCAATAAGACTTTTACTTTTCCTGCTGTTTGCATAGACATTAGTTGAGGGGAATAAATAATCTGAATTCTGTACCGATGCCCGGAAGGCTGTTAACCTTGATCTTCCCCTTGTGGGCATCGATGATCCGTTTGACAAAATCGAGGCCCAGTCCGAACCCCTTTACGTTATGAATATCTCCGGTAGGCACCCGGTAGAATTTTTTAAAAATGTTTTTGAGGTACTGCTTTTCTATGCCGACTCCATTGTCCTTAACAGAGATGAAGAATTCGTCTTCCAGCTGTCCCGTCTCCACCACGATATGGGGTTCGGCCGAATACTTCAGCGCATTCTCGAGCAGATTGACCACGGCCAGCTCGAGGTGGGCTTTGTCGCCCTGTACGCGGGTGTTGCTTTCCTCGACTTTGATCTCCACCCGGGCCTTTTTCTGCTCGATCAGCGGCTGCACCTTGCCCAGGGCCTGTTCGATCAGCTGGTGGGCGTCGATATCCTCCTTCCGGATGGGAAGGTCCTTGCTTTCGATAGAGGCGGTACGCAGCAGCCGTTCGACCTGTCCCTGGAGGTGTTCTGTCTGGTTCTTGATGATGTTTGCATAGCGCTGCAGCCGGTCGGGCTGCCGGGCGATGGAATCCTGTTCGAGCACGTCGGCCGCGATCTTCATAACGGCCAGCGGCGTCTTGAACTCGTGGGTGAAGTTATTGACAAAGTCCTTTTGGATCTCGGCCAGGAATTTCTGGCGATAAAAGTAGAACAGGCTCGCCGCCAGGCCGATGAGGGCGAGGAACAGGACGACCGTACTGACGATCCAGAAGTCCATCTGCTCGAGGATATATTCATGACGGTGGGGGAAATACAGCAGAATATGGTCAGATCCGTCGTCGAATACCGGCATTTCCCCCGCAACCGGCTTGACCCCTGCGTACCGGGAGGCGGGTGCCGGTATGAACTCCTCGTACACGTATCGCCTTTTGGCCGCATTGTATGCGCCCAATTTACAATCCGTCAGCACCCCGAAATCCGCGAACTCGTCCTGTATATAGTAGACCAGGCTGTCCTTGGAAGGGATGGTATCCGCCTTGAAAAGGAAGTAGTTGTCATTGTTGTCCGGCTTGTTGATCAGCTGCTGGAGGTTGGTGCCGGGCGCGTCGTTCATCTCCAGGTCCTCGAACAGGCCCCGGATGCTCTTTACTACATTGAGATTGAACTGCCTCTGCTCAAAAGAATAGACTTTCTTCAGCCAGTAGAGCTGGACTGTCACCACGATGGCGGCCAGGAAGGTGGCGCAAAGTACGATCCATTTTAAGGTCGATGAACGCATGGTTGCAAAATTGCTACGCTTTGGCTTGTGTACACCAGGAATATAGTTAAGTACTGGTTAAACATGCATAAATATCCTTTATCTTTCTAATGTACAACTAGTTGTTAATACAGCAATAACAAAAGATATTTTACGTTAAACGCCTGTATTTGAGAAAATCATCGTAGATTTTATCTCCAATTCACAAAAAAAACACCCATTTATGAAGAAGTTATTCTTGATTGCCAGCCTGGTGCTTGCTTCTGCTGGTATTGGCTTTGCTCAGACAACGCCTGCGGCTCCTGCAAAATCGAAAACCGAAAAGACTGCCAAACCTGCAGCGGGACCCACCAAGAAGGACGGTACTCCTGACATGCGGTACAAGGCCAACAAGGACGCCGCCAAGACGCCTGCTCAGCACACGAAGAAGGACGGCACGCCTGACATGCGTTACAAAGAGAACAAGGATAAGGCAAAGAAGAGCTAAGGCGGCATCTTATTTGCATAATGGCCACACAAAAATCATATCATGAAAAAATTGGTCTCACTCGTGGTCGTTCTGCTTGCGCTGACGACGATGTCGATGGCCCAGGCTCACCACCCGGTGCATCATAAAAAGAAACATGTCGTTCACCACAAGCACTACGCGGTACACCACCACAAAAAAGCGGTGCATCACTAAGATAAAAAACCCGAAGCAAAAGCTTCGGGTTTTTTGTTTATCAGCATCGGGAACCGCTGGCCGCGGTTTGCCCGCTATTTTGTTGCTGTTGTCGCTTTTGTCTTTGTTGCGCTGGTCTTTGCAACTTCCTGTTCTGCGCCCAGGGGCTTGCCCTTGGCAAAGTCCACCAGGAAGGGGGCAGCTACGAAGATGGACGAGTAGGTACCGGTGATCACACCGATCAGCATCGCGAAGGCGAAACCTCGCGTTACTTCACCACCGACCAGGAAAAGGATGAGGATAGTAAGGAACACGGTGAGCGATGTCATGATCGTACGGCTCAGCGTATCGTTGACCGACTTGTTGATGATCTCGCCATTGGTCGCGCCCTTCATCAGGTGGCTGTTCTCACGGATACGGTCGAATACGATGACGGTATCGTTCATGGAGAAGCCGATGACGGTCAGCACGGCTGCGATGAAGTGCTGGTCTATCTCCAGCGTAAAGGGCACCAGGTCACGCAGGAAGGAGAACACCGCCAGCGTGACGAAGACGTCGTGCAGCAGGGCGATGATCGTACCCAGCGAATAGCGCCAGTCGCGGAAACGGATGAAGATATAGATAAAGATGATGATGATCGCGAAGACGGTTGCTTTTACGGCGCCGGCCTTCAGGTCATCGGAGATGGTCGGCTCTACTTTCTTGGTCTGTCCGAGGTATTTGGTCGTGACGAACTCATTGTAGGTGACGCCTTCGGGCAAGAAAGCCTTCACGCCCTGGTAGGTGGTGGTAAGCACGGACGAGTCGGTGTTATTGCCGGTGCTCTTGATCAGGTAGTCGGTAGTAATTTCCAGCTGCTCGTTGCCGCCGTAGGTCTTGATCTGGGGGGTAGTACCCGGCTGGACCTTTTCGAGCGACGAACGGATGGCTTCCACCTGATCCTGTATCGGCTTGTGGAAGTTGATCACATAGCTGCGGCCTCCGCTGAACTCGACGCCTTCCTTAAAGCCGTGGATTAACGCTCCGACACCCAGCAGCAGCACGACGACAGAGATGCCGTATGCTACTTTCCGGTATTCGATGAACTTGAACGCAGCGTGCTTGAAGATGCGACGGGAAAGGGGCGTGAAATAGTTGAAGTGACGGTTCTTGTTGGTATAGAAGTCCGTGACCAGGCGGGATACCAGGATACCGCAGAACAGGGACAGGATGATACCGAGGATCTGCGTGGTGGCGAAGCCGAGCACGGGACCCAGACCGAAGTAGAAGAGGATGATGGCCGTCAGCAGGGTGGTGACGTGTGCGTCCAGTACGGGCGCCAGCGACCGTCTGTAGCCGTCCTTTACCGCCAGCGGGTAGGTCTTGCCGCGGCTGAGCTCTTCTTTTATACGCTCGAAGATAATTACGTTGGTGTCCACCGCCATACCGATGGTCAATACGAGACCCGCGATACCGGGAGCTGTCAGTGTGGCGTGCAGCGCGCTGAGTACGCCGATGGTAAACAGCAGGTTGAGGATAAGTGCGATATTGGCCACCCAGCCGCCTGTGTTATAATAGATCAGCATCAGGGAGAAGATCACCAGGAAGGAGATCAGGAACGCCATAGCGCCGCCGTGGACGGCTGCACCACCGATGCTGGGGCCAACGGTATAATCCGATACGATCTTGGCCGGCGCGTCCAATTTACCCGACTTCAGAATATTGGCAAGGTCCTGCGCTTCCGTGATGCTTTGCTGCGAATTGCGGCCCCTGCCCATCGTGATACGGGACTGTCCGCCGGTGATGGGCTCGTTGACGAACGGTGCTGAATAGACGATATCGTCGAGGACGATGGCGATGGGCTTGCCGGTATTCTTGGTGGTCATGTCCGCCCAGGCCTTGGAGCCCTGCTTGTTCATGCTCATCTCTACGATGACTTCGCTGGTATTGGGGTCGAAGTCCTGGGTAGCGTTCTCGATGGCCTCTCCTTCGATCCTGGCCTTTTCCGTACCCGGAATGGTCCGGATGGCGTAGAGGTCAAGCACGGGCAGCGGCTTGCCATTGTCGTCGACGTTCTGCTTGCCCCAGAGGAATTTCAGGTCCTGGGGGAAGCTGTTGCGGATGACCGGAATGCTGAGATAAGTATTGATCGTACCGGTGTCGCTGATCCGGGCGAGTGCGATCGCGGAAGGGAACTGCGTCTGTCCCTTGGCGTCCTGCTGCGGCTGCATGATCTGCATCAGGTGGAACAGGGGATTCTGGTTGGCCAGGTTCGTAGTCGTATCTTTTTTGGCGGTATCGATGCGTTTCCCGGAGGAGTCGACCTTTGCGCTGTCTGTCTTTACGCCGTTGAGGTAGTTCTGGAGGGCCTTGTCGGCGTTGACCAGCGAAGTCTGCAGCTCGCCTACGTTATAGACTTCCCAGAACTGGAGGTTGGCGGTCGATTGCAGGTATTTGCGTACGCGGTCGGGGTCGGTGGCGCCCGCCAGCTCGACGGAGATGATACCACGGTTCTCGTCCAGGCTGATGGAGGGCTGGGCCACGCCGAACTGGTCGATACGTTTCTGCAGTACCTGGAAGGTCTGCTTCATGGCGGCGCTGGCCTGGTCGTGCAGATAGCTGACCACGGCGTCGTCGGAGGCGTCGTATTTTATTTTATTGCGATTGCTGTTGGAGAAGAGGGGCGCGAGCTTGCCGGTAGGGTTGACATTATGGTAAGCTTCAGCGAACAGGTCAATGAGATTGCCGGCACGGTAAGTCTTCATCTGCCGGGCCGAATCGAGGGCTTTGAGCAGGTATGCGTCATGGGAGTTATTGGCCAGGTTCTTGATCAGGCCGTCGAGCGCAACGTCCAGGGTAACGCTGATACCGCCCTGCAGGTCGAGACCGAGGAGCAGCTCGCTCTCTTTTGCTTTCTGATAGGAGGTCCCCCACCAGGTGATCTTGGTATCCTTCGTGCTGTCCAACAATTTTTTCTTTCTGACGTTTAGCGCGTTGTCGAGGGTATCCTGGAACAGGGCCTGGGCTTCCTTGTTGCCGGGATATTTTTGGGCAGCGGTTTCAGGATACATCCGGTGTACCTGGGTTTTGGCTTTTGCCTCCATCGCCGATTCATGCTTGTTGACGAACCAGGTGAAGCTCAGCTGGTAGAGGGAGATGACAATCAATAAAGCAGCAAAAATACTTACCAGTGCTCTCATTGGAAGTTTCGTTTGTTATTTTTAGAGCGGCAAATATAGGTTTTAGAATTGATTTAAAGCCGCCGATCTTCTATTCCGGTGATTTTCCTACCTTTGCGGGCCTGAATTTTATCAACCGAACCCCTGGAAGGGGGACATATTTATCAGACTATGCAATTATCATCCATTCTTTCCCGCTTTAGCGAGCCGGAAACCTTGAAAATGGCCAAGCTCGGCCGTGAATTAAGAGCGAAAGGTATTGACGTTATTGACCTGAGCCTCGGGGAGCCCGATTTCGACACCCCGACCCATATCAAGGACGCCGCCAAAAAAGCGATCGATGATAACTGGAGCCATTATACCCCTGTAGCTGGCTATGCAGACCTCCGGGAGGCCGTTTGCGTCAAATTCAAACGCGATAACAACCTGGATTACAAGCCCGAAAACATTGTAGTCTCCACCGGCGCCAAGCAGAGCCTGGCCAATGTCATCCTTGCCCTGGTAGACGACGGCGACGAGGTCATCATCCCGACCCCTTACTGGGTCACCTATTCCGAGCTGGTCAAGATCGCCCGTGGAAAGGTCGTGGAAGTGCACACCAGCCTGGAAAGCGGCTTCAAGATCACCCCCCAGCAGCTGGAAAAGGCGATCACCCCCAAAACCAAGGCTTTCCTCTTCTCTTCTCCCTGTAACCCCTCCGGGGCCGTATACAGCAAGAGCGAGCTGGAAGCCCTCGCGGACGTTTTCCGCAAGCACCCGGGTGTGGCCATCCTCTCCGACGAGATCTATGAATACATCAACTTCGTCGGAAAGCACGAGAGCATTGCCCAGTTCGGCGACCTGAAGGACAGGGTGATCATCATCAACGGCCTCAGCAAGGGTTTTGCCATGACAGGATGGCGCCTGGGCTATATCGCCGCCAACCCCGAGGTCGCCAAGGCCTGTGAAAAGCTGCAGGGTCAGTTCACCAGCGGAACCAACTCCATCGCCCAAAAGTCCGCTGTTGTCGCGCTGACCGCAGATCTGGAGCCCTCTTTCGATATGGTGAAGGAATTTACGGCCCGTCGCGAAAGGACGCTCGGGCTCGTCAAGGCCATCCCCGGTATCAAGTGTTTCGAGCCGCAGGGCGCCTTCTATATCTTCCCGGACGTATCTTATTATTATGGCAAATCCGACGGGACGACGAAGATCGCCAACTCCGGCGATCTCAGCATGTACCTGCTGAATACCGCCCACGTCTCTTCTGTAATGGGAGATGCTTTTGGCGAGCCGGCCTGCGTACGCTTTTCCTTTGCGAACAGCATGTCCAATATTGAAAAGGCCTGGGGCCGCATCAAGGACGCGCTGGCGAAATTGAAATAAGTTTCTGATGTAACTGTAAAACCTGCGGCAATACGGCGTGCTGGTCGTCATTCACGATCACTGCGTCGCATAGCCGCATTTTTATTTCTTCGTCGATCTGGTTCTTCATGCGTTGAAGGACCTCGTCGCGGGAGATGTGGTCGCGCTGCATCGTGCGGTGAATGCGCAGTGTTTCAGGGGCGTATACGCCGATGATAAAGTCGAGGTGGGCAGCGGAGCTGGTCTCGAAGATAATGGCCGCCTCGCGGATGGCATAAGGGTAGCGGCCCTCGAGGGCGTGCATCCATTTCCTGCCTTCCCGGATGGTGGCCGGATGGACAAGGGAGTTCAGCAGCTCGAGCCTGGCGGGATCGGTAAATACCTGTCCTGCGATGTATTTCCGGTTCAGCTGGCCGTCGGGGTTTGGGTGACCTTCACCGTCGATGTAGGATTGGGCCCCGAAATGTTCGATGATGGTGGCCCTCAGCTCGGGGTCTTCGTTCATGACCTTTCTGGCCTCGCGATCGGCATAGCTGACAGGAATGTCCAGGACCTCGAAAATAGCTGCAATGGTGCTTTTGCCCGAACCGATGCCGCCTGTCAATCCGACTCGAAACATACTTGTCAATGTAAAGAGCCCGGTCCGACCGGGCTCTGAGTAAAAGTTATTTTTTTTCCACTTCTGCCGCGACGGGCTTGTTCAGTTTTTGCGTCCATTCCATGGAGATGGCGCTTTTCTCGATCTTCAGATAGCTGCCCGGGCTGGTCGCGATCTCGAGCGTGTCATCGTCATTGATCTTATTGACCGTGCCGTGTATGCCTGCGATCGTAACGATCTTGTCACCTTTTTGCATTTCTTCCTGGAACTTCTTGGCCAGCTTGGCTTTTTTGGCCTGGGGACGGATCATGAACAGCCAGAACACGAGGATCATCCCACCCAGCAGGACCAGCTGTAAAGAACCTCCTCCGCCCGGAGCCGACTGCAGGAAAACAAATAATAGAGAATTCGTCATTGTTGTATTGTTTGAATTGATATTTAAAGTTGGTTTAGGAAGCTTTCTTGTCTGCTTTTTCCACCTGTACCACGAACTGCAGGGAAAATTCCTGCTTGTCCTTCGTGTTGGCGGTTACGAACAGGGTCTTGTGGTTGATGCCCGTGCGTCCTTCGCTGTTGAATACGGCCCTGATCTGTCCTTCGCCACCCGGTGCGATCGGCTCCCGGGGCTGTTCGGCTACCGTACAGCCGCAGCTGGGTCTTACCTGGCCGATGACCAGCGGGGTCATCCCCGTGTTCCTGAACCGGAAGGCGACGTCGAGTTGCTGTCCTTCGGGCACTTTGCCATAATCCTTCGTGGAATCCAGCCATTCGATCGTGGTATAACGGGCTGTATCGGCGAGAGCGGCCTTTACGGCTTTTTCGTTCGCTCCGCTGTTGCAGCCGGCGGCAATGACAACCGCGGAAATGACCACGAGCAGGTATCGCATGAAGGGTATAATTTTTTGCAAACCTACTAAGTTTTACTTGAAATTGATCTTGTGCATTTTCTCTTCCCGGACCAGGTCCTTATGGATATTATCCAGGATACCGTTGACGAACTGGCCGCTCTGGGGGGTGCTGTATTCCTTGGCGAGGTCGATGTATTCGTTGATGGTCACTTTGGGGGGGATGGTCTCGAAATAGAGAAATTCGACGACGCCCATCTGCATCAGGATCATGTCAAGCGTGGCGATGCGTTCCGGATCCCAGTTCTTCAGCTTGGGCCGGATCAGATCGAGGACGACCTCTTTCTTTTCGCGCACCGTCTCGAGGAGACTCCTGGCGAACTCCAATTTTTCCTTGCTGATGATCTCCTGGAAATGTACCGAGCCCGGCTTGGCCAGATAGCCCATGAGGATCTGACAGATCATCTCTCCGTCGTCATCCCAATTGGTGAACAGCTCTTCTATGTGATTGATAAATAGTTCATTAGGTAGCATTAGCTCGGAAAAGATGAACTCCAGCATCTCTTTTTCCGACTTCTTTTCACGGCCTTCGGCGGCGATATAGGCCTTATATTGATCGGTGGTAGCCAGCTCAAGGTAAAGTTTGCGGATCAGCTCTTTGTTATCCTGCAGGTCGGGCTTGTCTACTTCGATGGCTTTCTTATAGCTGTTATCCTCCATGATCTTCCAGAGGTATTTATTGCCGGCCAGCTTTATGTTCACGTTCAGGTCTTCGTGGCTGGGCAGGTGCTTGGAGCCCCGCAGGCGACTGTCGGTCTCGGCATACCGCGCCACCTCAGTAATAAAATAGATGAGATATGTTAACAGCTGTCTGGACTGGTCGAAATGCTTTTGCAGTATCCGTATGGGGTCTCCCGGCTTCAGGTTCTGATCCTGTGCGTCCAGCGTATAAAGCGTCTGCATCACTTTTACCCGGATATTTCTTCTGCTGATCATTATGGTATAAGAGCGTATTTAGCGGATGCAAATGTACGCTTAATTAATTTATTTTAAAAAGCGTAAATCCGGTGACTCTTAGCTGTCGTGTGGTGCCGTCGACGGTAAGATCAACAGTTGGATCCCCCGGCCAATGCCCTCATCAGCATGAAGGTGGACGGCGCCGATTTCGATGAATTTGTGGTCGATGTGGCAGCGTCTGCAAAAAAAGAGCGGGTTGACTGACGTTATGATCAGCCGCGGCAGGGACGCTGCTGAATTCGCTAAAGACCAACGTGGTTCAGCGATAGCGAATTGATTCCTAGCAATTTAGGTCTTTGAGGTGAAACACAGATCTCGCCCCTTTTTATTTTATACGCTGACAAACAACCTGTTGATAGCTGAAAAATTGACACCCCTTCCTGATTTGGTACGGAATTAGTGTAGCTTTGCAAACCTGCAATACAGGCAGGTTATTAACTTTCATCAAATCAATAAATCAATAAAACTATGGGCAAAAAGTTAAACGTTACCCCATTATCTGACAGGGTAATTGTGAAGCCAGCTCCTGCTGAAGAAAAAACGGCCGGCGGTATCATCATCCCTGATACAGCAAAAGAAAAGCCGCAACGTGGTACGGTAGTAGCTGCTGGTCCCGGCAAGAAGGACGAGCCGGTAACTGTAAAAGTTGGAGATACGGTATTGTATGGCAAATATGCCGGTA
>Ga0105239_10000853_pt1 | contig 43358 bp, 34 predicted proteins | sample KBSC44metaG_FD_92761 | JGI IMG/M metagenome (GOLD analysis project Ga0105239, IMG submission 92761) | Corn rhizosphere microbial communities from Kellogg Biological Station, Michigan, USA - KBS C4-4 metaG | ecosystem: Host-associated > Plants > Roots > Rhizosphere > Soil | place: Michigan, USA...
ATGCTCAATTTTTCCAGATCATGATATCGGCTTTGCTCCTCGGTAACCTTCTCAAACGCCATACTTTATATTAATTGGTTATTTACTTTGCCTATGATACTTCACCAGCCCGTCCATCGGCTTTTGCAATATCGTACCAAGTTCGAATTCATACGTTCCACAAAGTTCCTTGATCACATCCCTGAATCCATAAGCTACCCCTCCTACAAAATGTATCGGTAATTTCCAGCTTTCCCGATACTTACACAAATGCTGAAAGAAAAAATCATTCAGCCCATCCTCGATGATATTCTCTACCATATAATGCCCCCTGTTCTCCGCGAGGAATAACGTAAAAGAGGCCAGATATCGGTTGGGCAACGGTCGTTTGTAAACGCTTTCCAGTATATCACTGGTATTGGTCGCATACCTGGCGTCGAACTTATACCGCAGCTCCTCGTCAAAAGTATTGTAAAGATAATATTGTAATACCTTTTTGCCCAGATAGGCCCCGCTTCCCTCGTCTCCCAGCACAAAACCCAATCCCGGGCTATTTTTAGCAATCTTTTTGCCGTCAAAATAGCAGGAATTGCTACCCGTCCCCAAAATGCAGGCAATCCCCTTGCTATCCCCGCACACCGATAACGCAGCCCCCATAAGATCATGGGTTACATGCACATCAGCCCCGGAAAACAACCGGCGTATCGCCCGCTGCACCACCTTCCGGTTGTCCGGATCCTTACATCCCGTACCGTAATAATAAACGGCATCTACCTGCCATCGTGCAATAGAGGGTTTTAGCTCGTTTTCTATCACCTTCACGATCCCTGCCTCATCCAGAAAATAAGGACTGATTCCCTGCGTATCCAACTTTTTCCGCCTGCCATCATGCAGCAAACACCATTCACATTTGGTAGCGCCGCTGTCTGCGATTAATATATTCACTATCCTCTTTTGGGCTGCAAGTTATAGTATGATTGCTTAATTTGCGGCCTAGTCGCTCACAGCCGTGTTAAAATTTTCGTTCGAATGAAGAAACTTCAGGTCTGGTTACCGCTCTTATTCGCCATCGTTATGATCCTGGGAATGGTTATTGGCTTCCGTTTGAGAGGAAATGTCGTCACCTCCGGCTTTTTCAAAACGCGCAAACAATCCCCCGTACAGGAGGTCATCGACCTGGTTAATATGAAATACGTAGACTCCGTATCCATGGATACCTTGGGCGATGCCGCCATCGAAGGCATGCTGGCCCACCTGGACCCCCACTCCTTGTTTATCCCGCCCATCGAGGTTCCTGAGATCAATGAAGACCTTCAGGGCAATTTTCAAGGCATCGGAATAGTATTCGAAGTATTCGACGATACGGTGAATGTCGTCAATGTCCTGGCAGGCGGCCCCAGTGACAAAGCTGGATTACAGGTAGGAGATAAATTCCTCAAAATAGGGGATTCCGTGGTGACAGGTAAAAGTGCCGATATGGACAGGATCACAAAACTCATGCGCGGCCCCGGCTCCAGCAAGGTCAACATAAAAGTGTCGAGACAGGGACAGCCCCGTGATTTCACTATTATCAGGGGCACCATCCCCCTGCCCTCCCTGGACGCAGCCTACATGATAGATAAACAGACAGGCTATATCCGCCTCAATAAATTCTCCGAGACCACCCATGCCGAATTTGCCGGCGCCATCGAGGATCTGCAAAAGCAAGGGCTCCAGCAGCTGGTACTCGACCTGCGGGGCAACGGAGGAGGTATCCTCGAGGAGGCCATCGAAATAGCAGACGATTTCCTGGACGGGGATAAGCTCATCGTATATACAGTGGGCGTCCGGGCTCCAAGAACAGAATACCGCTGCCGCCGGGACGGGCTTTTCGAAAAGGGCAAGCTGGTCGTCCTCACGGACGAAGGGACGGCATCCGCCAGTGAAGTGCTGACAGGCGCGCTCCAGGACTGGGATAGGGCCACTGTCATCGGCCGCAGGACCTTTGGTAAAGGATTGGTGCAGGAACAATATCAGCTCAGCGACGGCTCCGCCCTTCGCCTGACAGTAGCCCGCTACTATACTCCCACAGGGCGCAGCATCCAAAAACCCTATGACAAGGGGCGTGACGAATACAATGAAGAAGTGCTCAAACGATTCCACAATGGGGAAGTCCTGCACGGCGATACCTCCACAACCCATGCCGGCCCCGCCTACAAGACCCTGGGCAAGGAAAAGAGGACCGTATTCGGAGGCGGAGGCATTACCCCCGACATATTTATAGGATTCGATACCTCTACCCTGGCCAGGAATATCACCGCGCTATACATGGGTGGAACGATCAGCCGCTTCATTTACAGCTATTATATCCAGCACCTGCCTGTCTTTCAATCATTTAAGACCCCGGCCGAATTCGTGGCAGGCTTTCATGGGGACGACCAGCTCTGGAATAGCCTCACGACCTATGCTGCCAAAGACACCATTAACCTAAATAGTGTCCCGCCTAAAGATAAAGAGGTCCTTCTGCATCGTCTAAAGGCGCTGATGGCCAGACAGATATGGAGAACGGAAGGATATTATCAAGTGAGCAATGCCTACGACCCGATGGTTACCAGGGCACTGGAGGTAATAAAAAAATAGTCCTATAGATCTACCAGCACATTGATACCAATGGTCTTGTATTTCTCTTTCTCCAAGCCCACTTTATAGAACAATCCCAATGTCAGCCCCATGTCGGAACCGCCCATTCCAAGGCGGACGCCGCCGCGTATCAGCGGCCCATAGCTGTTGGCATGGAAGCCGCCATCCCCATAATAAGCATCGCTGTAAGAAAAGCTGGTGTATCGGTAGCCAAATCCACCTCCAACATAGCCCCCTACGCGGCTGTTATTGTCGGTCGTAGACTTCCATCCGAAATTATAATCCGCCACCAACGGCGCGTCGACGGCAAAATAAAGACTGGATGTACCATTGGAGAAATTGGAAACAGAGCCAAAACCCAGGCCCAGCGGGGCACCCAGACTGATAGAGGAATTTCCATTCTCGACGATATTGTAACGGGGAAAATAATTGAGATCCTTAAAAACAAATGTAACGTTGTCCTGGTAACCTTCAGGGCCAATTTTCGCCCACATGACATCGACGGAGCCTCCAAAGCTATGCATGAACTGAGCACGGGCGCCGCCCGCCAGACCGCATATCAGCAGCAATAAAAAGGAACACTTCTTTAGCATGAAAAAAAGTTTAGGGGTGGCCCCTAAGATAATAGAGCCATTTTATTGATCGGGTAAGAATTTACGGACGTGTAGATTTGGACAATCACCGTGTAAAAAAAGGGCTTCTGCGTGCATACGCAGAAGCCCTCTCCATATGGGAATGATTATTTCTCCTTATCCAGCAATTCCTTCTTCTCTATCCGGTAAGAGCTTATCAGCCCTAAACCACCGCCGATAGCTATCATCGCAAAATAGATCGATACGTTGGCTCCATTGGAGTCTCCCCAATGGTCGTTATTGTGCCCTATCTTGTATAAGAGCGTATTGTCCAGCATATAGGCTACAAAAAGTCCAAGACCGGCGCCCACCAATAAAAGTCCCCATTTCAGGTTACGGAAAGGAGCGGGACGTGGCTTCTCCGGCTTGATATTGGGGTCCAGCCCCTTCTCGATCATCGCCATATTCTCCCTATTCCGCATATAGCGTATGCCAAATATCACTGCACATATCCCAAGGGTTAGGAGTATCATCCACAAAAACACTAATTGTTCAGGTCCCATTGTATTGTTTTTTTCTTTTTAATAATCGCTTTCGCTCTTCGCACAACCATCGGACTACTGCAGTTCGCCCGGGGTTACAGCTTTTAATAGAATTTTTCTGAAAAGAGCTTTTCGCCTGTTTACAGCAATTAGGACTACAGGCTACACCGCGAGGTTACAGCGTTCTTCGTATAAATATAAAGTTGTATCTTTTTGTAACCTGACCCTTTTACCCCCCGTCATATTACCGTGCTGCACACCGGACTTACTGATACAGAACTCATTAGCAAAATTCTCAAGGGAGAGCAAGCTCTTTTTGCCCAGTTGGTCGAACGCTACCAGAATTATGTATTTACCCTGGTCCTGCGTTTTACCGACAGCCGTGAGGACGCAGAAGAGATATCCCAGGACATATTTGTAAAGGCTTATCGCTCATTGGCAGATTTTCGGGGGGAGTCGAAATTTAGCACCTGGCTGTATACCATCGTTCGCACCAGCTGCATCACCTTCCTCCGTAAAAAGAAACTGAATATCACCTCTATTGACGATGAAAGGACCTTCATGCAGCTGGAAAGCCGGGAGTCCTCCTTCAAAGCCAATACCATCGAGCAACGATCCCGGCATGCCATGGTCAATGAAGCCATCCGCATGCTAAGCCCGGATGATACCCAGCTGCTTTCCCTCTTTTATAAAGGGGAGCAGTCATTGGAAGAGATAGGAAAAATCATGCACCTGGACCCCAATACAGTGAAGGTAAAGCTTCACCGGGCCAGACACCGTTTGAAAGATAAAATGGAAAAACATTTTAGCCATGAGGTACGTGAAATACAGGGGGAATGATAACAATATTATATTTACAACTATGGATACACCTATTCAAATAGAAGAACGCTTGTGGGATTACATCGACGGACTCGGCAGCCCCGAAGAAAGGTCCGCGATCCAAACCCTGATAGCGGAAAATATAGAATGGCAGCGGAAATATAAGGAGCTGCTGAACATCCATCAGGCAATGAATGAGGTGGAACTGGAAGCGCCCTCCATGCGATTTACAAAGAATGTAATGGAAGAGATAGCCCGCTATCAGGTAGCGCCTGCCACCAAGACCTATATCAATAAGAATATCATCCGCAGCATTGGAGCCTTCTTCCTGACCTTGATCGCAGGCTTCCTGATCTATTGCCTGGGACAGTTCAAGTGGTCTTCGCAGCCCACTTCATCCAGCTTCATGCCTCATATCGATCTGGACAACGAAATGAAGAAGTTCGACTGGAGCAGGGTCTTCAATAGCGCCTATACCAATGTATTCATCCTGGTATTGGTGGTCCTGGGTCTGGTCATGCTGGACATGTATCTCCAGCGAAAAAGACAGCAACGACAGGCCAGGGAAGGCTCATAATCTACTTGAATTTTTTCTTCAGCTCTGCTAGTTTCGCCTGGAAAGGATCTAAAGGCTTATCCCCTTTGTCCCCCGCGCCCTTTCCTACAGGACCCTTGCCTGGACGCTGTCCCCCACCCTGCGGCTTGCTCGCAGCAGGCTTATTACCTTTCATGGACAGCGAAATACGTTTACGCGCAATATCCACCTCCATAACAGTGACCATCACCTTCTGCTGCAGCTTCACTACCTCATTCGGGTCGGACACATAAGTATTGCTCAGCTGGGAGATATGCACCAGCCCATCCTGCTTGACGCCGATGTCCACAAAGACCCCAAAATTGGTGATATTTGTTACGATGCCCGGCACGGTCATCCCCTGCTTCAGGTCTTCCATCGTCTTGATGGTTTCTTCAAAGCGGAACTCCTCGATGACGCTACGCGGATCACGCCCCGGCTTCTCCAGCTCTTTCATGATATCATCGATGGTAAATTCCCCCACCTTCTCCGTAACATATTTCTTTTTAACGACTTTTTTGCGGAGCTCGGACTGCTGTATCAAGTCCGTCACGGTGACGCCGAGATCACCGGCCATTGCTTCCACCACGCTATACGTTTCCGGATGCACAGCGCTATTATCCAGCGGATTGGCGGCCTCCCGTATTCTAAGGAATCCGGCACATTGCTCAAAGGTCTTGGGCCCCATCAAACTCACCTTCTTCAATTCTTCACGGCTGGCAAAAGCCCCATTCTTCGTCCTGTATTCCACGATATTCTTTGCCAGGGTTGAAGAGAGCCCGGATACATAGGTCAACAAATGCTTGCTGGCGGTATTAAGGTCTACGCCGACATGGTTCACACAGCTTTCCACCACCCTGTCCAATTCCTCTTTCAGCTTGTTCTGATTGACATCATGCTGGTACTGCCCGACACCGATGGATTTGGGATCTATCTTTACGAGCTCGCTCAAAGGGTCCAGCAGACGTCTACCGATACTGATGGCGCCCCGCACGGTTACATCCTGGTCAGGGAACTCCTCACGGGCAGTCTCGCTGGCAGAATAAATGGAAGCCCCGCTTTCATTGACCATAAAGATGCTCACCCTTTTTCCAAAATCGATGCCCCGCACCAATTGCTCCGTCTCACGGCCCGCCGTCCCATTCCCTACAGCAATGGCCTCGATGTCATACTTGTCTATGAGCCGTTTCAGCTCGGCTGTACTGGCCTGCACCTCCTGCTGAGGCGGATGCGGATAGATGGTGCTGTTATGGAGAAAAGTTCCCTGGGCATCCATGCATATTACTTTACATCCTGTCCGGAAGCCGGGATCGAGCGCTAATATTCTCTTGGACCCCAATGGCGAGGCCAGCAGCAGCTGACGCAGATTCTCCGCAAACACCCTTATTGCCTCTTCATCCGCCTTGTTCTTGCTGATAAGCCTGAACTCATTTTCAATACTGGACTTCAACAGCCTGTCAAAGGAGTCCTCGACAGCCTTTTTTACTTCTCCCGCCGCCGGTGTAGTGGCCTTCACAAAAATTCTCTCCAGAGCATCCACCGCCGTTTGCTTGTCGATATTGAGGTCCATGATCAGATAGCCTTCCTTCTCACCCCGCCGGATGGCAAGGATCCGATGCGAGGGACAGGCAGCCAATGGCTCATTGAATTCAAAATAATCCCGGTATTTCTGCGCTTCTTCCTCGTCTTTTTTAGATCCCAGCACTTTCGAGCTGAGCACCGCGTTTTCATTGAAAAGCTGCCGCACTTTACTGCGGGCCTGCTCATTCTCCGATATCCATTCCGCAATGATATCCCGGGCTCCCTGCAACGCTTCCTTGACGTCCTTCACCTGGTCATTAAGGAATTTGGCAGCCTCTTCACCGGCATCACCCCCTCCCTGCTCAAAAAGGAATTTAGCCAGCGGCTCCAGCCCCTTCTCGATGGCAGTAGTAGCCCGGGTCTTGCGTTTGGGCTTATACGGCAAATAGATATCCTCCAGCTCGGTGGCGTCATAACAATTGTCGATACGCCCCTTCAGCTCCGGCGTCAGCTTGCCTAATCCCTCGATGGTCTTCAACACCGTCTCCTTCCGCTTGTCCAGCTCGGAGAAATATTTGATCTGCTCCACCACGTCGTTGATCTGCACTTCGTCAAGGTTGCCGGTAGCTTCCTTACGATAGCGGGCCATAAAGGGAATAGTGGCCCCTTCTGCATGCAGACCATGAACATTGTTTATCTGTTTGAGACTGAGGCTTAGCTTTTCTGCAATTTTCTGTATGTACGTAGATTCCATAGTTCTGTTAAAAAATGCGGGGTGCAAATGTAAAGTATCTTTACGTTATTTTTACATCCGAAATAATAGGTATGGATATCAAAAACAACATCCTCGAGACCATCGGTCATACTCCACTTATCCGGCTCAACAAATTGACGAAAGATTTGCCATGTACCGTACTGGCCAAGGTAGAATATTTTAACCCCGGCAACTCCATCAAAGATCGGATGGCGCTGAAAATGGTGGAAGTGGCCGAAAAAGAAGGCAGGCTGAAGCCCGGCGGGACCATCATCGAATGCACTTCCGGCAACACCGGCATGGGCCTTGCCCTGGCAGCCGTGGTAAAAGGATATAAATGCATTTTTACCACCACCGACAAGCAATCGAAGGAAAAAATAGATATCCTGAAAGCCCTGGGCGCCGAAGTCATCGTTTGCCCCACCAATGTCGAGCCGGAAGACCCCCGCTCCTATTATTCCATAGCCCGCCGGCTGGCAAAGGAAATACCCAACTCATTTCATGCCAATCAGTATGATAATCTGGCCAACCGCCAGGCACATTACGAGACCACAGGCCCTGAGATCTGGCAGCAGACGGACGGCAAGATCACCCATCTCGTCGTAGCCACCGGCACAGGCGGTACAGTCACCGGCACCGCTATGTTCCTGAAAGAAAAGAATCCTAAGATACAGGTATGGGCTATCGACCCCTTTGGCTCGCTCCTGACAAAATATTTCCGCACAGGGGAAGTAGACATGAATGAAGTGCACCCCTATATCAGCGAAGGCATCGGGGAAGACTTCGTACCTCAGAACTACGATATGCAATACGTAGACGTCTTCGAACAGGTGACGGATAAGGACGCTGCCATCATGGCCAGACGCATCGCCAAGGAAGAAGGCCTTTTCTGCGGCTACAGTGCAGGTACAGCCGTCCAGGGACTGCTGCAATTAAAGGACCTGCTGAAAAAAGACGACCTGGTGGTGGTTATCCTCCACGACCACGGCAGCCGCTATGTTGGAAAGGTCTATAACGACCAGTGGATGATGGAAAGAGGCTTCCTCGATGTAAAGACCTTTAAGGATATCATTTCCGGCAGAGGCGCCAAACGCCTTATCACTGTCGACCCCGGCCAGACCGTAGGACAGGCCTTCGAGCTCATGCAGAAATACAATGTGGAAAACCTGCCCGTCCTCCAGGAAGGCGAACCCATCGGTGCTATCAGCGAAAGCGGACTTTTCGCCCGTATGATGAGCAACGGACAGGATATAAAAGGGAAAAAGATCGCGGAAGTGCTCGAAAAACCCTACCCCATCGTATCCTTCGACACCCCTTTGGAAAGGTTGAGCACCCTCATTACCCGCGAAAATGGAGCTGTATTGGGCAAAGACGACAGCGGAAACTACCACATCGTCACAAAATATGACGTCATTCACGCATTGGGGGGCTAACAACGCCACAGGCGTTATGCCCGAAGGGCCGCCATTAGCCCGTTTGCCGGATGGTTCGTCCATTCCGGCAAACACACGAACTAGCTGATTATCAATGCCAAACCTTTCAGTCCGGCCGGACCATCGTAAATTCCCCATGCCCTTGTATTGGACTTTTACGACACCTCTTATGAGATGATTACTAACATTTTAGTAATTACTGTCGCAAGAAAGTAGAGCAAATTCTCTCTTGCCTTTCCAACTTTAACAAATTATTTTTGATATAGAAGTTGATTGATAATATCAATCACCCAATATCCGAAAAAACCAAGTTTTCAAGATCCAATATCCAGTAAAAGCCCGAACTACCCAATATCTAAAGAAATTCCAGGTTACAAAATCCAATATCAATCAACTTCTACTTTTATCCTACGAAAAACATTAGAACACAACGTCAAGGCTCTGATCCAAGAATCCAGAAAAACCAACAACCAGAAAACCAGATCCTGAAAAACCAAACGTTCCAAGATCCAGAAGAACCAATCGATCCAAATCCAGAAGAACCAATTGATCCAAGATCCTGAGAAACCTAAACCGATCCAAAGCGCATCCTTGAAAAACCCAGCCCCTGAAGAACCTGAGAAACGTAACTTATCCTTAGAATCCAATTGATCCATAAAAAGCTTGTCTGAGATCCAACGTCCGAGAAAAACCACAGGTGTCCAATCCTAGAAACAAACCACCTGCTTTAACTCCGGTACCCTCCTGCTAAACTCACTAGGACTGATTAGTGCGCGAATTTAGCAGGAGGCTCTTACCGAGTGCCCTCAAAAATTCCCCCTTTAGGGTATTTACATTCGCCCCATCTGAAATTACCTTTATAGTCATGGGTTCCGGCGGAGGCAATACAGTCACTCGGACACTTATACCTGTCCTACTCACCTTGTTGATCCTGGGCATCCTCTTTTTATTATACTTCCTGAAATATATCCCCGGACGCCAGGCCGCATTGAACGACCGCGCTTTCATGGAGCTGCAGCAGATAGCCAAAGCAGCCCGGGAAAGAGATAATGGATATTCCTATGCGATCAATACTTTCCTGAGCACTCCCCAATCTTCCAACCCTCTCTTCCGTTCATTCAAATGGTCTCCCCGTGCTCCCAATAAAAAGGACACTCCGCTCGATCTGCGTCCTTCAAAGCTCATCTCCGACTCCCTCAATACAGGCAACTGGCTGCTTGCCTATTCATTGATACAGCACGCGCGAAAAGACACCTTCATGATGACCCTCCGTCTCGATAGCCTGCTGGCGCCAAACATCCTCACCTATCAGGAGGTCTTCGAAACCTATCTGCTGATATCCCCGGGGCACTCGGAGGTCCTGTTCACCTCGGATGACCTGTCCTTGTCAAATGGTTTTAATCCCGATACACTGTTGAAAAAGAACGGGGCTACAGATCCCCTGTACATCCACGAAGTAAATTTGGCAGGCACACCTTACAAAATATTTATCTATCCCCTCCAGGTCGGTTCCACCCCCATGCTGCTGGCCGGGCTCGTCAGCGTCAGCCGGTACAACTCCGGCTATAAGGACATCCCCCTTGATTTCTTTGTTCCAGCAGGCATCATCATCATGCTGCTGGTCATCTGCCTGCCCATTTTAAAGATATTCATACTGGGCGCCGGCGAGACTATCATCGATTGGAATATCCGTCAGCTCATTGGCTCTTATTTCGTGGCGGCCTTTACCTGTTTCTTACTCTTCTCCTGGCTGTTCCTGAACTGGTATCAGTCCGCAGACAACAAGATCATGCTCGGTCAGCTGTCCCGGCAGATAGACCGCCAGTTCACAGGGGAAATAGATACCATTTGTCTGCAGCTGAAAAAATGGGACGCAGCTTATAATTCCATTGGGGACAGTACTGACCTGATCGCTTCGCTGAACAGCAATGATATTCTCAGACCCGCGGACAGCACGACCCTGGACAGGCTCTTCCACCCTGACCTGTATCCTTACAGCGACTATGTATTCTGGGTCGACTCTTCAGGTAAATGGACAGCCGCCTGGAGCGAAAAGATAAAAAGCAACAAGCCGCCGCTGCTGGACGCACGGAACCGTGATTATTTCAAGGACTTTATCAACGGCAGATACCTTTCTCTTCATGACTCCATGCCCTTCACGATCCAACCCCTGCTGTCCAGGCAGGACGGAGAATACAGGATCAATGTCGTTATAAAAAGTTCAGCACCGTCAAGAGGTTCGCCACACCGCCCATGGTTGATAGGATTGTCGGCCAAAATGCATTCCGTAATGAATACGGTGCTCCCCGCCGGCTATAATTTCAGTATCATCGACGACAATGGCAACATCCTCTTCGATTCGAGACCCGGCCGCGCCCTGCTGTCCAATATCCTGAAAGAGAGCGAAAACCCTTCCTCCTTGCTGGGTTCTCTGCGATTCCGCACACGCCGGTATTTTTCATACTACCAGCTCAAAGGCCGGGACGTAGCCCTGGAAGCCACACCCATCGCCCGTCTGCCCTATACCCTGCTCACCTATACCGACCTTTCCGACACAGATCATTTCCAGATACATGTCGTTGGTCTCACCGCCTTTTTGACCATCGGCATCGTATTCCTGCTGATCCTGTCCACCATTATCAATGAATGGACAAAGAAAAAGCCGCGCGTCCTGCTCACTCCCGCACGGCATTTCGAATGGCTGAGACCCCTCCCGCAAAAAGGCGCATATTATAAACATCTCATGTTCGGCATGCTCTCCCTGTTCGCTCTTTATTTTATTATTTGGATCATCATATCCGTATTTTTCCAGGAGCAGGAATTTGCGCTTTTCTTTATCACCCTCTCTTTCCCGCTGTACATCGCATTACATTACTACACGCTGTGGAAAAAAGAGAATGATCAACAGATATCCGCTCCGCTGTCACGACCGCTGACACTTTATTTTTCTATCCTCATCGGGCTGCTTGTCATTTCTTCTTTTTATGGCGGCTCCTCATGGGGTGTGTCCTTTCTGTTCCTCGTCGCCCAGATACTGTTCTTTATAGCCTATTACAGACTCGTCCGTCTGTATATGGCCCGGTCATCCCTGACCCCGTCATTCTCCTGGCTGCGTCTCTATGCAAAAGCCATTATCACAGGCGTATTCATGATCAGTATCGTCCCCGCCTGGGGCATTTTCCTCCTGTTCTTTAAACAGGAGACCCGTTTGAGACACAATAGCGCGAGACTGGAGACGGCCTGGATGATCAACCATCGCAGGACCCGGATCAATGAGCGGATGACGAACTATAAAGGGTCCTCGCAGACCCGGCAGCTGAAGTTCAGCCACGGTATTTATCTTCTATGGAATGACACCATCGATGCCGCGCCGGCGCAGGCCCATGTTCCTTTTTTTCCCATCTCCGCCCAATACAGCCATCTGCATGATCTCTTCTTTCCGGGGGACAGCAATGTGCTGGCAGAGATATCTCCATCCGACTGGATAAGCAACGGCCCCTGGAATTTTTCCAGGGAGGATAAGAATGGGAACACCCAATTGAATTATAAATATTCTTATGACAGGATCGATCCGGAAGAGCTGCTGCTTACTGCCGGACCCGAAGCATCTTCGTCCAGCATAGGGATGGCCAATCATACGTACCTGACTATCGGCTCCTTCCGCTATATACTGTTCAACCTGGCCGAAATACTGGTCATCTTCCTGTTTTACAAGCTCACGATCGCACTGGCCACCCGCATATTCCTTATCGACATGTTCCGCAACGGACTTCGCTTCCCCTGCAGGACGGAAGAAGGTCTATCACCGCCTCCCTGCTCCGAAAGCAGCGCGGATTTCGAAAAATTATTGGCTGAGATACGTGCCAAAGAAAATGAAGTCAATACATCGGATACTATCCGCCGGGCCGAGCACATTCTCTGTATCCGCGCTGCCTATTCCAAAATGTACGAAGACAAATGGAATGACTTGTCCCCGGAAAAGAAGTTTATCCTCTTTGACCTGGCCAGGGATGGATTTGCCAACTACAGGACAGCCAACATCCTCTTTGATCTCATGCGCGACAGGTTGATCCTCTTTACCGGTGATCATCGACTGGAACTGATCACCGCCAGCTTCCGCGAATTTGTCCTGCTGAAGAGCGACGATCCTCAGGTCATTGCCATCCTGAAAAAGAGCCGCCAGAAAGGGGAATGGATTTCCTTCAAGACAGGACTGATGATCCTGTTCACCGCATTCGGACTCTTCATCTTTCTCACCCAGGACTCCCTCTTCCAAAAAATGACAGGACTTCTTACCGCCCTTCTTACGCTGACCTCACAATTCTCCACCGTCTTCGGCAGGTTTGGCTCCAGATCCACGCCGGACAGCGAGCCTCCCGGCGATAACCCCAAGTAGCCTCTGAAAGGGGCCGGGCCCCAATTCCCGCACATAAAGGATAAATGAGGGGAAAATCCGACATTTGGAACATGCAGTTCATCGATCTATCCATCCCCTTAGACGGGTCCAATAAGCCGTCCCGGAAAAAACCTATTTTTCCCGTTACAGACCCTCTGCGCAACTATCTCAAACATCATGGGCGCGAAGTACGCCTTCCCGTATCCTATCGCGATCTGCTCCAGCATATCACTTATTCCGTGCCCCTCAAAGACAAGAACAACCAGGACACATTATGGGAGACAGCCCTCTATGACATGCGTCATTGGGATTTTATTAGGGATGGCCTGGTCCAGATGTACGCCATACTCAAGACAGAAGGCGACCTTAGCTATACCAAACACCTCGACGTAGCCCGTATCGACTATTGCAGCTTCGCCAACTCCAACCCCTTCCGCATACGCATCGTCAATAAGTTCAACGATAATTACGACCATTATTATATCAAGCAGGCCGACGCTTCACGCATCTATGGCCTCGAGCTCGAACACCTGCTTTCACCCAATCGCATCACATTCTTCACCCACCACAATACGCTGGTAGAAGAGCATATCCCAGGGATCCCTGGCGATGTATTCATAAAGAATTTCCTCAGCGATCCCCAGACCAATAAGATCAGGCTTTCGAAGGAATTCGTAAAGTTCAACGAACGATGCTTCGTCCGGCTGCTGGGCGATATGCGCTCCTATAATTTTGTCGTGGACATCACCCCCGACATCGAAGATTATCAGTACCGTATCCGGGCCATTGACTTCGATCAGCAATCCTATGAAGGAAGAAAGAACCTCTATATACCGCAGTTCTTCAAAGAGAACACCGCCTTTGTAGAGCTCTGCCTGAAATACCTCAACAAGGATTCCATCGAACAATATCAGACCGAAGAACGTACCATGATGGCCTTCCGGGTAGCCTCCTCCCGCCACAGGCTGATGGAGCTGCTGAATATCATGGCCAAGGACAGGATCGGCAGCCCCGAAAAGCTCCTCCAGCTAAAGACCGAATTAGGCGAACATTTCAAGAATTCCACCTTTTATAAGTGCAATTCCATGGGCCAGCTGGTCAAAAGACAGCTAAAGCAGACACTCCAAAAGAATCTCGCTCTCATCCAAAAAAACCTCAGCAAATTCGAAGATTAGGCGGGGATGCCGTATATTCGCGACTTCTTTAAAGAAATAACCTTACCGTTTAATGAAATTCAATGTTTTCGGCATTTTGTAAAATAAATAATAAGTAAAGCTCAGTTAGCATGAAAAAATACTCGGCCGGCGTGTTATTCGGTGAAGAACTGGAAGCCCTGTACAAAGACGCAAAAGACAACCAGTTTGCCCTCCCTGCGGTAAACACCATTGGTACCAACACGATCAACGCAGTCCTGGAGACCGCGGCAAAGGTTAATTCCCCTGTGATCATCCAATTCTCCAATGGCGGCGCCCAGTTCATCGCCGGAAAGGGAATGCCCAACGATAAGCTGCAAGGCAATATTTCCGGTGGTATCTCCGGAGCCCTCCACATACACAATGTTGCAAAATACTACGGGGTCCCCGTCGTCCTGCACACGGACCATGCCTCCAAAAAATGGCTCCCGTGGATCAGCGGTCTCATCGACGCGGGCGAGCAGTTCTATAAAGAAAAGAAACAGCCCCTGTTCAGCTCCCATATGCTGGACCTTTCCGAAGAACCCCTGGAAGAAAATATCCATACTTCCGTTGAGTTCTTTAAACGTATGCAACCCCTGGGTATGGCCATCGAGATCGAGCTGGGCGTGACAGGTGGTGAAGAGGACGGCGTGGACAACAGCGGTGTGGAAAATGAAAAATTATATACCCAGCCGCAGCACGTGGCCTACTCTTATACCGAGCTCAGCAAGGTAGGACGCCTTTTTAGCGTGGCCGCCGCCTTTGGCAACGTCCATGGCGTATACAGCCCGGGCAATGTAGAGTTGAGACCCGTCATCCTTAGGAACAGCCAGGATTATATCCAGAAAGAGCTGAAGACAGGCCCCAAACCCGTATACTTCGTATTCCATGGCGGCAGCGGCAGCCCCCAGCACCAGATCAGGGAAGCCATCAGCTACGGCGCCATCAAGATGAACATCGACACCGACCTGCAATGGGCTTTCTGGGAAGGAGTGCAGCAGTACTATAAGAAGAATGAAGGCTATCTTCAGGGCCAGCTGGGCAATCCCGATGGACCCGATAAGCCTAATAAAAAATACTACGACCCCCGCGTATGGCTGCGCAAGGGCGAAGAAAGCTTTATCAAGAGATTGGAAGTGGCCTTCGAAGACCTCAACTGTGTGAACAGGAACGCATAAGAAAAAACCCCTCGTCAGAGGGGTTTTTTAGTAAATTGCTGTCCTTAAATCAATAGCCATGGCTTCTAAAAAGATCCTCGACATTTTAGGCGACAAAGCAGCTTCTTTACTCGATCACAAACCCATCATAGACAAATCCACGCTCAGCGCCCTACCCTCCCCTCATCACGTAGAAGAGATATGGACCAACTCTAATCGCAGCAACCAGGTATTGAGAAGTCTCCAGACACTGATTGGACACGGGCGGCTCGCTGACACCGGATACCTCAGCATCTTTCCCGTAGACCAGGGCATCGAACACAGCGCAGGTGCATCCTTTGCGCCCAACCCCATGTATTTCGATCCTGAAAATATCATTAAGCTGGCCGTAGAGGCAGGCTGCAATGCCGTCGCTTCTACCTTCGGCGTTCTGGGCATCATGAGCCGCAAGTACGCCCACAGGATCCCCTTCGTCGTAAAGATCAATCATAATGAATTCCTCAGTCTGCCCAATCGCTATGATCAAACGCTCTTCGGCTCCGTAAAGGATGCGTGGAACATGGGAGCCGTAGCCGTCGGCGCCACCGTATACTGGGGTAGCGCAGAAAGCTCCCGCCAGCTAAAAGAGGTCTCCGAAGCATTTGAGCTCGCGCACGAGCTGGGAATGGCCACCATCCTTTGGTGCTACACCCGCAACAACGGCTTCAAGGTCGACGGCGTAGACTATCATACATCCGCCGACCTGACAGGTCAGGCCAATCACCTGGGCGTCACCATCCAGGCCGATATCATCAAACAAAAGCTGCCAACCAATAATGGCGGCTACCTGGCTACCAAACATGGTAAGACCTCCCCGCTGGTTTACTCCAAGCTCACGACGGATCATCCCATCGACCTCACCCGCTACCAGCTGGTGAATTGCTACAATGGTCGTGTAGGTCTGATCAACAGCGGCGGTGAAAGCAAGGGAGCTTCCGATCTGGCCGATGCCATCTTCACAGCCGTCGTCAACAAACGCGCGGGCGGCATGGGCCTCATCCTGGGACGCAAAGCCTTCCAACGCCCCTTTAAAGAAGGCGTGGATATGATACAGTCCATACAGGATGTGTACCTCGATAAGGATATTACTGTTGCGTAAATGCATTAACACCAACGCAAGCCCAAACACTAACATCCCGATAACAACCCGCAGACGCAATTATTCGTATCTTTTCTAAAAGGCACACCATGCGTACATGCACCGTCCTGTTAGCATTCTTGCTTTTCATCACCTCCTGCTCCAACAGCAAGGTCACCTCTTCCTGGAAAGGCCCCGGCTCTACAAAGCTGGCGCCGGCAAATAAGATCCTTGTCCTGGGCATCATCCAGGAAAAAGACATCCGGCTTCGTATGCAAATGGAGGGCTTCCTCGTAGATGCGCTTAAAGCCAAAGGTTATAATGCCGTCAGCGCCTACACGCTCTATGGATCAAAGATGTTCAGCAACAAGGATGAAGAGTCCGTGCTCAGCCAGCTGCGCAACAGCGGCATCGACGAAGTATTCACGATCACCCTCCTCGACAAGGCAAGAGAACGTAACTTTCAACCCGGCGCCATGTACCCTTATTCCCCTTTCTGGGGCTATTACAATTATTGGTATGGCCGTGCATATAGCCCGGGCTATGTCTCAGTGGATACTCATTTCCTTTGGGAAAGCAACCTCTACGACGTCAGCAGCAAAAAGCTCCTGTATTCCGCCCAGACGCGATCCACCAACCCCTCTTCCGCAGGATCTATGGGAAAAGATTATAGCAAGGCCATCGTAAAAAATATGATAAGGCAAGGCGTATTATGATCGCATTCCCCAATTTGGGCAAATAGATACACGACACAGACTGGTTCGCTTAAAACACCTCCCCCAACCCCAGATAAAAAGCCGTACGACCCTTACTGGTAGCAACATCCATCGTTATATTGGTACCCGAATGTTTGTTGAACTTGACACGCAGACCCGCCCCCGCCGCCGGATGCAGATAGGAGAACCGGTTCGTATGCGGCTCAGTCACCGTATTTACATTGGAGAACACCACAAACCCCAATAATCCATCCGATGTAATATCCCGCCGGTATTCCGCTTCCAGATAATACAACGTCTGCCCCGTATAATGTCCCGGATAAATACCCCTGCCGCTGCGTTGATATGGGTCCTGACCGATGGCAGGCAGATCCAGGTAAGGCGTATGATCCCCCAGTGCGGTCCAGAAAAAACTCCACAATGCCAGCATATTTTGCGTTGTCTTGCTGAAAGGAATGTATTTCCGGACATCCGCATAGACAGAATGCCATAGATCATCACTTCCCATGAACTTGGGATTCACCCGGTAAACAATGTTCCAGTACCAGCCGGGCAAAGGGTTGAAAGGGTTATTTCTCGCATCGTATAATAAATTGAATGTTACCCCCGAAGAGAAGGAATTGCTGTGCTCGGCGGTCCCATATCGATACCCGGTGAATTTTTGCAGGTTGGTGGTGTCGTCGGTCCGTATATCGATATGATAATCCAGGGCATAGCCCAGACCCGCAAAAAGAAAAGGCTTGATCCTTTTCAGGGGATTCAGGTAAAGTCTTAAATACGTGTACCGGATAAGGATCTTGTCCTCATCGGGCCGGTTCCCGCCAGGCCCCCACGTATACTGCGGATACACGGTAAGACGTACATCCCCGCTGTAGTTCCAGGCATTATTGGGTGACCATATATTGCCATGAAAAGGGATATTCCACTGCCCCTGGAAATTGGTGCTGGGAGAAAAGGTTACGGTCGACAGATTCGTCGTATTTCGGGGTCCCAGGTAAAAACCCGCCGTGGTGGCGGTTATCAGCGCTGTCCCGCCCCCCGGCACGGATGTGCCCAATGGCAGCAGGGAATAATAAACCCTTTTCCCATCTACCTGAGGTGGTTTTTTGATCTTGATATGGGTCGCGCTCAATAATACGCCTATAATATCCCTTTGACGAAAGGTATCCTGGTACTTCATAACACTGTCCGCCGGCACGATCATCCCCGAAGGATTCTGGGCGCGAACACAATAGCTGACCAGGCAGGTGCACAAAATGAGTAATCCTCTATACATATCGTCCAAGGATACCAATATTGTGCTATTTTTCAGGATTAATAAGGTTTAACACCATGCGTATACTCTTTTTTCTTATACTCGTTATAATCGCATCCACCATCTCAGCCCAAAAGGTCGAGCTGCTTACCAGCACCACCCACGCCTCCTTTCGTGGACTCAGCGTCGTGGATGACCAGGTGGTTTGGGTCAGCGGCAGCAATGGCGTCGTAGGCCGAAGCCTTGACGGAGGAAAGACATGGGAATGGATCACCGTTCCCGGCCATGAGAAAAATGATTTCAGGGACATCGAAGCCTTTGATAAGAACACCGCCGTCATCATGGCCATCGCTACACCCGCCATCATCCTAAAGACCGGGGACGGAGGAAAGACATGGCAGCAGGTCTATGAAAATAATACTCCCGGTATGTTCCTCGATGCAATGGATTTCTGGAATAAGGACAGCGGCATCGTTCTGGGCGACCCCATAAAAGGGCGATTTTTTATTGCACATACTTTCGACGGCGGGGACAGCTGGCATGAAGTGCCTTATATGTCATCGCCGCCAGCCGACTCGGGCGAAGCCTGTTTCGCTTCCAGCGGTACCAACATCCGGGTACTCGGTAAGAAAACTTCATGCATCGTCACCGGAGGTGTCCGCAGCCGTCTGCTGCTCCGGAACGACAAGGCCATCGAACTTCCGATCCAACAAGGCAGGGAAACCACCGGCGCCAATTCCATCGCCATACAGGATCCGCAGCACTTCGTCGTCGTGGGAGGTGACTTTACACACGATACAGTCACCTATAAGAATTGTGCCCTGACACGGGATGGAGGGACCACATGGGCCGCTCCCACCGTTCCGCCCCATGGCTACCGCAGCTGCGTGGAATACATCGAAAAGAACAAGCTCATCTGCTGCGGCACTTCCGGGGTGGATGTCTCGACGGATGGCGGAATGAGCTGGCAGCTCATCGATACAGGCAATTTCCACGTTTGCAGGAAGGCAAAAAAAGGGCATGCGGTGTTCCTCGCCGGCGGCAATGGCAGGATCGGGAAGTTGACTACTTTTTAAATACGATCCACACCGCGGCGATCAGGAATACAAAAGCCAGCAGGTATCTCCAGTGAAAAGGCTCCTTCAGATACAGGACGGCAAAAAAAGAAAAGACTATCAACGTGATCACCTCTTGTGTGATCTTTAGCTGAAAGGCGCTGAACCCATTTATCGAACCCCAGCGGTTGGCTGGCACCGTAAGACAATATTCAAGGAATGCGATCGCCCAGCTGATAAGGATAGCCTTCCACAAAGCCAGTTCCTTATGATTCAAATGCCAATACCAGGCAATCGTCATAAACACATTCGAAGCAAAGAGTAGTAAGATCGTCCGCATACGTTCATTAGTTCAATCCCCTGAAATCCACAGGCACCAGCTTGCTGACGCCGGGCTCCTGCATTGTCACCCCGTAAATGACGTCTACTGTACTCATGGTCATCTTATTGTGCGTAACGATGATGAACTGGGAGTTCTCGCTGAACTGCCGGATCATATTGGTGAACTTGCCCACATTGGCATCGTCCAGCGGCGCGTCCACCTCATCAAGGATACAAAAAGGCGCCGGTTTTATGAGATAGATAGAGAATAAAAGGGCCGTGGCAGTCAGGGTCTTCTCTCCACCGCTGAGCTGACTGATAGAAGAAGGCCTCTTCCCCTTAGGCTTTGCAATGATGTCAATGCCTGTATCAGCCAGGTTCTCCGGGTTCTCCAACACCATGTCGGCCGTATCTTCTTCTGTAAACAAGGACTTGAACACCCGTTGAAAATTTTCCCTCACCTTGTTGAAGGTATCCAAAAACTGCTGGTTGGCCGTAGCCTCCACTTCCTGTATAGTCTGCAAAAGGCTTTCCTTGGCTGTCACCAGGTCATTCTTCTGCTCGAGGATAAATTCATATCTTTTTTTCATTTCCTGGAAGGCCTCGATGGCGGTCGGATTGACCTCACCCAGGTTCTCCAGCCGTTTCTTCATCCTGTCCGCCTTTTCCTGCAGGTCTTCCACCGGCGTATCACCCGTCCGGGGCTGATCGATGACATCGTCCAGGTTGATCCGGAACTCTACGTTCAGTCGTTCCCTCATTCCCGCCAGCTGCAGCTTCAACTCATTTAGTCTATCCTTTATTTCCGCTAGCAGATGTTCTACTTGCTCCTTTTCCTTTACTTTATGACGCAGCTCACTTTCCTTTTCTCCAAGTGCATTACGCAGGTTATAATACGCCTGATCGGTTTCATTCAGCGCTTTTTCATCTTCTTCCTTTTTACGCATCAGTTCCAGCAGGCCGGATTCGGCGTTACTCAGACGTTCTTCGCTTTCCGCAATGCTCTCATTGGTTTGCTTCAGCTGGCTGGCATTCGCCTCTATCTGGTTGCGGAGATCATCCAGCTGGTTGCTCTTGAACTCCAGCTCCTGCTTCAATGCGTTGATACGGCTATGCTGACGTGTCACCTGGAGGTTGAACTCATTATATCCCGCGGAACTGCTGTTATAAGCCAGCTCTGCGCTCCTGTACTCTTCTTCCGCCAGCTGGGACTTTTCTTTCAGCTCCCCTACTACCTTCACCAGCTCGGCCCAGGCATTACGGGTGTCTTCGATGCCGGCAATAGTCTCTTCCAGGCTCAGCTGCAGCTCTTCCAGCCTGTTCTGTGAGGAATGCTGCTGCGCATGCAGGTTCTCGACCTTATTTTGAAGAGAGAAGACAAAATTTGTCAATCTGTTGATATCGTCCTGGGCCTGACGAATGGCCTGTTCTTTCAGCTGCTCGTTATAGCCGATGACCTCGTTGTGCTTCTCCTGTATGGCCGTTTTCAGATCGCCGACAACAGACTCCAGCACCCGGACCTCTTCACGCAGCTTCTCGAGGTTCTTCGCGCGACCGATCTTCTTACCTTCAAAAAGTCCGACGCTGCCTCCCGTAAGGGAATATTTGCCCTTTACATATTTACCCGTCTTTTCCAGCACCACCGAACCATTGCTGTTCTCCATAGCCTCTTCGCTCTCGGCGATAAACACATTCCCCAGCAGGTGCTCCGCCAGCTTACGGTAATTTTCATCCACCTCGATCACCTGCATAGCGGGGGTCATACCTGCCGGCTGATGACCTTCTACGGCTACCTGACCGGCTATCTTATCCAGAAGGAAAAAATTGGCCTTACCCTTTTTCTTCTCATCCAATAGATGCACCGCCTGCATTCCTTCATGGAGACTATTCACTACATAGTAGTTGAGATAGGGCTCCAATACGTTTTCCACGGCTGCCCTGAATTCTTCCTTTACATAGATGATGTCGGAGAGAATAGGCGCACCATGATTCCAGCTCGGATTCTTATGTAAAAATTTAATACTCTCGGGATAGCCTTCCATCGAGTCGATAAGACTCTTTAACAGATCATGCTCATTCTTCTTCGAGTCCAGCTTACGTCCCTCATCTGCCAGCTGCTGCCTCAGACCCTCCAGCTGCCCCTGGGCTTGCAGGATATTTTCCTTGGTCCGCTCGTGATGCTCCTGTAATTGTTTCAGACCGGCCTGCTTGGATTCCAGGTCCTGCTCCTTCAGCTGACGCTCTTCTTCCAGCTGCTTGAGCTGGCTGTCTCTCACCATCCTTTCTTCTTCCAGCTGCCGGATGCTGCGTTGCAGGTTTTGTATGGAAGTGTCGGCAACGGCTACCTTCTTCTCCGCCTCGAACTGATCACGCTGTATTTGCGCATTCTCTTTTCTCAGCGCATCCACCGATACCCTCTTTTCATCAAATACCCTCCGGGTCTCATCTACCGAATCCTTCAAGGATTCCAGCTGCTCCTGCAGTCCGGATAATTTATTTTCTTCCTCGCCCACCTGCTGCCGGGTGAAAACGATGCTTTCATCCAATCCTTTCAGCTGGCCTTCACTTTTTTCCAGGAATCCCTGAATGCTGCTCTCCTTTTCTTTCAGGAAATTCAATCGCTGGGAAGAAAGGTTCTTTTCATTCTCCTTGGTACGCAGGTTCTGAACAAGGTCGTTGAATTCATGCTGCATGGATTGCAAAGCCCTCTCCTTCTCGATAAACCCTACCTTTTCCTGCTCCAATGCCGCCTCTTCTTGTGCAATAACTGCCTCCAAACGCACCTTCTTATCCGTCTCGCTGTCCGACTGCTCATTCAGCTCCCGATACGTGAGATTGAATCCCTCCAGGGCAGCCTTGGCCAGCTCGATGCTCAGCTCCCGGTACTCCTTCTTGATCTCATAATATTTCTCCGCCTTCTTAGCCTGATTTTCCAGGCTTTTCAGCTGATTATTGATCTCGAATAAGAGGTCCTCGATACGGGCCAGATCCTGCTCCGTAGCATCCAGCTTCTGACGCGCCTCTTTCTTCCGGGTCTTGTAAATGGTGACACCCGCGGCCTGTTCCAGCATACGCCGGCGGCTGTTGTCCTTATCCTTGATGATATCGTCCACCATGCCCAGCTCGATAATAGCATAGCTATCCGTGCTGACACCCGTGTCCATAAAAAGGTTCTGTATATCTTTCAGACGGCAGGAAACATCATTCAGGCGGTATTCGCTCTCCCCGCTCTTGTAGAACTTTCTTGTCACCGTCACCGTATTGAACTCCGTAGGCAGGAGATTCTTGGTATTCTCAAATGTCAGGCTTACCTCCGCCAGTCCTGATGCCGAACGGGTCTTGCTTCCGTTGAACACAAGGCTCTCCAGGTTCTCACTGCGAAGATGGCTGATCTTCTGCTCCCCGATGACCCAGCGGATACTGTCGATGATATTACTTTTACCACAGCCATTTGGGCCGATGATGCCGGTAATACCTTCGTCAAAGCTGATATGGGTCTTGTCGGCGAAGCTCTTAAACCCCTTAATTTCTAAGCTCTTTAATCGCATTCAACAAACCTACATTAAAATCTTAAGACGCCTCTATGCTTGCCCCGCCCTGTTGAAAAGTCGTAAAAAGGCGTGAATAACAATTTTAGCCTGCTCATGCACTAAAATCATCCCGTCAAAGGCGGTAAATTCCTATATTTACCCGGAAACTATCTACATATGAATAATTTTCTTGTTCCGATCGACTTTTCCGAAACCTCCAGGAATGCAGCCCGCTATGCTGCCCATATCTCCACCCTGGTGCCAGACGCCCATGTGATACTCTATAATGTCTTTGATTCCCTGGAGTATGGCTCCGATAGCAGCCCCCTGGGCACCGATGAGGAAGAAGATGCAGGAAGAAAAGCCATCATGGAGCTCGCCCTGGAGAGCGTCCGGACAGAGATATCCTCCATTACCAGCGCCCGTATATCCCTGGTAGCGGAAGAAAGCCACCGGTTCCTCGACACCCTGGAAAAATATGTCAATAACAACAATATACAGCTCATCGTCATGGGCATTACGGGAGCCACCCGCCTCGGCCAGATTTTTATGGGCAGCAATACCCTCAACCTGATCAAAAGAGGGACCGTACCGGTCATTATTGTACCCCCACACGCTCATTCCGAGTCGGCAAAGAACGTCATGCTCCTCACGGACTTCAAAGACATCGAGAATACTATCCCCACTCAGACGGTCAAGTCCGTCCTCGATCTGTTCAAACCCAGGCTCCACATCGTCAATGTAGACCATGAACATTATGTCCAGGTGACGGAAGAATACAAGGCGGAAAGAGCCAAGCTCGAGAGCCTGCTAAAGGACTATTCACCGGAGTTCTATTTCATCCGGCTTTTTGATTTCATGGACGCTATCAATCAGTTCGTGGCTGATAATAAGATCGATCTGATACTCACCTTCCCCAGAAAACATTCTTTCTTGTCGAATATGTTCAAAACAACCAATACTACCCAGCTGGCCTATCATAGCCATGTGCCCATTGTGGCGATACATGCTTAAAACAAAAGCGCCGGGCAAAGCCCGGCGCTTTAATCTCATTTGAACTGTATCTTATACGTCCCATACGCTCCTGTCACCGTATTGAGCACCTTCAGTATATACATTCCTTTCAAAGTGGACGCATTCCGCTCATACTGTATGGGCGCTGATATATTATCCACCACCCTGGTAAAGATGCACTGCCCTATCACATTGTACAGTGACACCAGGAAACGCTGACCCGGCTCTCCCTGTATCTTTATGTTCAGCAGTCTGTCCACCGGGTTCGGATACACCGATACCATCAGCTCACCGTCGCCTCCCAACGAGACTGTATTACTATAGCTGTCGCCGCCGTCATTGTAGAAAATATGCAGCCGGTATAAGTGGCTGCCCTGCCCGGGAGCATTGTCCATAAAGATATAGTTGTCATTGGAAAGATGGGCAGGCACGTTACCGATGGCATCAAAAGGAGAATTTATTCCATTGCTGCGCTGCAGCTCATATCCTGTGATGCCCGTGTTGGAAGCATTCCAGCTCAGCTGATTGCCGCCGGATAGCTGCTGTCCTGCCAGGGTTACACCCACCGGCAATACGGTCCCACAGGTGCCCGTGATCCGGAAGTATGCTAGCCTTGTCAGACATCCCGCATTGACAGAGGTCTTGGCCACATACAGCCCCGTATCGCTAAACCGTACATTGGAAATTGTATATGTCGGCGAGCCGGTAGCCAGCAGGGTACTGTCACCGGTCTTGGATTTCTTATACCAGCTGTACGTGGCATTCGGCACAGTCTCGGTCGATAAGGTGCTGCTCTGGTTGATACAATCCGAACTGGCAGTGACGAGCGTATTGGCCAGCGGAAGAACGCTCACGTCATTGAGGGCGGCGTTGCCGCAGGCATCTGTGGCACGCAGTCGTATAAGGTTGTATTGTGTATTGTTGTTGATAGAAAATATAGGATTGCTTTGCGGCGCCGTGACCAGGCTGGGTGTCGAAGGGTTGCTGGCAATGATCTCATACGTATATGGTCCGATACCACCCGAGACGGAAGCGCCTACGCTAAAGCTGTTGTTGTCACACTGATAGGCCGACGACTTCGCCAGGCTGGGGAAGGTATAGACAGGTACGACCACCGAATCATATACTGTCGAAGTACAGGCCGTAAAGGTATAGGCCAGCACATAGGTGGCCGCATCCAGGTTACTGAACGTAAAGCTGTTCCCCGATTTGAAAGAATACCCGATATTCACCGCGACACCATCCTGCTTGACAATGGCAACGCTCAATCCCGAAAGATTGCTGGTAGCCGTTACGAGCAGGTTCCCAGATCCATTGGCCTTCAGGCTGGAAGGACATTGGGGCGTGATGGAATAGGTATGCGTGACCAGGCTGGGGGTCGCCGCCACCGTGATGGTATCCGGCTTGCCGCAGTTGCCCGTAACGATCACCTTGTATTTTCCTGCTGCAGGCAGTGAAGGCAGGCTGTTCATCGTCGTCGTAGCGCCGCTAAAGCTGGCGCTGCTGAGAAGATTATACAACGTATCATATACTTTCACAACATACGGCCCTGTACCAGCCGTCACCTGGATGGCCAGGTCCGTCGCCGTATACGTACAGGAAGGCGTAGCCGTGGCAGTAGCGTCTATAGCTGTTGGCTGCAGCGAGAAACATCTTTGGAAGGTCGTATCCCTACAGGCATTCGTAATTTCGATACAATAGGATCCATAGCTGACATTGGTAAAGGCGCCGCTGGTGGAAGTAGCCACCACCGTACCCGTATTATCTTTCAGGGAATAGAGCGCCCCCGTAAGATTGGTCTGCCCCGTAACAGTCACGGCAAACGAAGTACAGGTCTGATTGGCAAAGCTCAAACTCGCATTGACGGAAGACACGGGCTTGACAGCCGTATAAGGCGAAGTAAAGACTTTCCCGGTACAGCCATCTGTCGTCTTTATCGTATAGGATCCATACCCGGTGACATTGAACACACCCGTGGTATTACAGACGCCTACCTGTACGCCGCTGGCATTATAAAGACAGAACTGAGGCGAGGAAAGATTCTGCTGATTGCTGACAGTAGCCGTATAGGTAGAACAGGTCTGATTGGAGATCACAACGGGTCCTACAGAAGGGACAGGGGCCGTCGTTGTTATACAATTGGTGAACACACCATTGGTACAGCCATCCGTGGTCTTTACACAATATGTACCATAAGGCACATTGTTGAACACACCTGTGGTATTACAGGTTATCTGGTTGCCATTGGCGTCCAGCAGGCAGTACTGACCGTTGTAAATATTCTTCTGACCCGTAACGGTTATCGTATAAGAGCTGCACCCCTTGTTGCTCACGGAAAGACTTCCGCCGCTGGGCGCCGGTTTGGTCATATTGATACAGCGGGTAATGGTCGTGTCACCGCAGCCGTCCGTTACCTTGATACAATAGTTCCCATAAGGTATATTAGTGAAGACACCTGTCGTATTACACGTCACCTGGTTACCAAGATTGTCCAGCAAACAATATTGCGGATTGGTCATATTAGTCGCACCCGTAAGCACCGCAGTAAAGCTGGAACAGCCCAGATTGCTCGTGTTGATCGTGCTGTTGATGGAACGGGTCCGCTTCGTACCGGTTACGTTTACTGGCAGTATAGTGCCCGTACATCCATCCTTTACATTGATCTTATAAGTGCCGTAAGGCAGATTGTTGAACACCCCGGTCGTATTACAGGGCTGACTTGCGATAGCATGCCCCGCAGCGTCCACGATGCAATACTGGGGATTGGTCAGATTTGTCTGACCCGTGACAGTAGCCGTAAAAGTAGTACAGGTGTAATTGGAGATCGTGGCGGTCGCACTTACGGCCGGAACAGATTTTGTCTGCGTAAAACAGCGGCTGATCACCGTATCATAACAGGTATTGGTGATCTTGATACAATACGACCCGTACGGTACACTGCTAAACACGCCCGTCGTATTACAGGGCTGACCGCTGACAGCATTTCCCGCAGCAGTTACAATACAGTATTGGGGACTGGTCAGGTTGGTCTGACCTGTGACAGCTACATTGAATGTTGTACAGGTTTGTCCCGAAAAAGTGGGATTGGCGTCCACGGATGGAATAACAGTGTTCGACCAGCTCTTCGCCTGTACATTTCCACATCTGTCCTTTGCCACCAGCGAAATAGTCCTGGCGTTGCCAATATTGAATGTAAAGCTGGAAGTCGTATACCAGGACGTATCTCCGGGGCTGCGGACAACGCCATATTGGAACCCGTTAAAAGCCGTTCCGGATGCATTCGTATTTCCCTTGCTGTCCGTCAACACCATCTTTCCATTATAGGTCTTACAGCTCGATAAGGTCACCGTGGTGGAAGTGATGGACCAGGTATAGTTTTGGATGCTTATCGTACGGGTCTGGATACCACCACAGCTATCTGTCATCTGTACAGCATAGGTACCAGGTTTGAGCCCCGTGAAGCTGCCGGTGCTGCTCGTTGTCCCTACTCCCATCGGAGATGGAGCTACAAGTTTGAAGACAAAAGGCTGCCGGCCATTTTGAGCCCCGGTGACGGATATAGTACCATCACTCCCATTATTACAGGTGACATCCGTCTCGGTAAGACCGAATTTGGGCGTTACATAGGTTCCCGGTACGACAATATTATTGATAGTGATGGTACAATTAGTGGAAATATCCCTGATAGTCAGGATGTAAGTGCCAGGTTGAAGACCTGTAATATAGCTGGAGGAGGTATAATCTACAGTGGAAGGGCCCGACATCTTGTAGTTGTAGTTCCCGGTGCCGCCAATGGCTCTTACCTGCACAGCTCCGGTAGCCGTACATCTGGACTCATAGACAGAGTAGGTAGCGATAAGCTCGCGACAATTCTGTGAAAGACCAACATGCTGAATAACTATCAGCAATAACATCAACACGGCTCCCCTAAAGGGGATGATTCTGGAGTTCATAGGGTCTTGTTTTCTAAGAATATGGATTATGGTCCTAGTCAGGACACTACAAATTTTTAAAAAAATTCGTAAAAAAACGAATTTTTTATAAAAAAACTTGCAGAATCTAAGTCTTTACTAGTATATTCTTTGAAAAAAAGATTAAACAGCCGGCTCTTGCTGGCTTAGACAATGGAAACTACCCAGTCCCCAGATGATCTCTGTCGAGTCGATGCCAACCACCCTTCTGTCGGGGAAACAGCCCTGGATGATTTGCAATGCCTTCTCATCCCGGGAACACCGAAAGGTGGGGACGATTACTGCATCGTTGGCAATATAAAAATTGGCGTAAGAGGCCGGCAGGCGCTGATCCTCATATATAACTTCCTCAGGCATTGGGAGTTCTACAATATTTAGCGGTTTGCCGTTCAGGAGGCGCATCTTTTTCAGATCAGCCAGATTTTCCTGCAACAACGCATAATTCTCATCCTGCTTGTTCTCTTCTATCACCGTAATGACCGTATCCTCGTTGACAAACCGGACCGTATCGTCGATATGCCCATCCGTATCATCTCCGATGATCCCTTCCTTCACCCATAATACCTGGTCCACTCCATAATAATTTATCAGATAAGTCTCGATTTCAGACTGTGAAAGATGAGGATTACGGTTGTCATTCAGCAGACAGCAGGTGGACGTGATCACTGTACCTTTTCCATTAAAATCTACAGAGCCACCCTCCATAATGATCCCGGGATGATATACAGGGAGGTTCAGCTCCTTTCCTACCAGTGTCGGTATGACATCATCCAGATCGAATGGCGGATATTTATTGCCCCATGCATTATAATTCCAGTCTACGACAACCTTCTTTTGCGCAGCCAGGGGATTGATAAGAAAGGCAGGACCATGATCCCTGCACCACGCGTCATTGGTAGGATGAAAGAAGAAACGCACCCGGCTCATGTCCACCCCAGCCTGTTCCAGACAATTTACGGCAAAGGCCTTCATGGTCTCATCCTTAATATTGATACAAACCTGCTCACCTTTTACCAGTTCCTTTATGAACCGGCTATAATAGGGGTAAATAGTATTGATCTTGCCCGGCCAGGAAGCTTCCTTATGCGGCCAGGAGAGCCAGGTAGCCACATGTTGATGAAATTCCGCGGGAAAATAATAACCGGATGCCTTGGGCGTAGCGCTGCTCATAGTCATGCTTAGTCCTGGTCGATATATCTTTTGGTAATAGGCTGATAAGAGTCGATCCTTCTGTCCCGCATAAAAGGCCAGTGCGTGCGGTAACGATCTGTAGCTGCCGTATCCACTTCCACTATAAAGGTCTCTTCCTTGTCGTGGGTGGCCTGGTGTATCACCGCGCCAAAGGGATTCGCCACAAACGAACCTCCCCAGAACCTCATCGCGCCATCCTGTTCAAGCCCGACCCTGTTGACGCTGACCACATGTACTCCATTGGCAACAGCATGACTGCGCTGTATGGTTTGCCAGGCATTATACTGCTCCGTATTGGTAGCCTCGTCCTGGGAGGTAGCCCAGCCGATGGCCGTGGGATAAAAGAGTATCTCCGCCCCCATCAGCGCCGTGATACGGGCAGCTTCGGGATACCACTGGTCCCAGCAGATGAGTACGCCAATGCTGGCATATTTTGTCTTGAATATCTTATACCCCAGATCCCCGGGAGTAAAATAGAATTTTTCGTAATAGGCAGGATCGTCGGGGATATGCATTTTCCGGTACTTGCCCAGATAAGCCCCGTCGGCGTCCAATACGGCCGTAGTATTATGATAGATCCCCTGCGCCCTTTTCTCGAACAACGAGGCAATGATCACTACCTTCAGCTCGGCCGCCAGTTTGCCCAGCGCATCCGTCGAAGCTCCGGGTATAGGTTCCGCCAGCTTGAAATTCTCGTAATCTTCCACATCACAGAAATAGAGGGAAGTAAATAATTCCTGCAGGCAAACGATCTGTGCTCCCCTGGCAGCCGCAGATCTGACCTCTTTCATAGCCTTCTGCAGATTAGCCTCCTTGTCGGAAGTGCAGCTCATCTGGACCAGGCCTACTTTAACCTTAGGCATATGCTTAAAAAATAAGGTGGCAAGGTACTATTTTCTGCCCATTTGCTTCAAAAAGGCTACATGGCTGGCTACGGCATACCGTACCCGGGGGTACTCGATATATACCAGCCCGTAATCCTGGCAGGCCTGACGTATGATCTTGCTGATAGCAGGGTAATGGACATGGGATATCTTAGGGAAAAGATGATGCTCGATCTGGAAATTCAGCCCGCCCACCAGCCAGGAAACAACCTTGTTGCTGGTGGCGAAGTTGGCAGTGGTCTTGATCTGATGAACCGCCCACTCGTCCTCCAGTTTGCCCGTTTCCACATTCGCTACGGGGAATGCGGTGTGTTCCACCGTATGCGCCAGCTGGAAGACCATGCTTAGTACAAAACCCGCTACACAGGTGAAAATGATAAAGCTGATCAGCCAGCTCTCGAAACCAACCTTATAGATAGGCAGCCCGACAAAGAGGAATGCATGGAATAGTTTAAAACCCCAGAATACAATATGATCCGCCAGCTTCATTTTTTTCAGGGGCATGGCGCCGACCTTGCTCGAAAAGTATTTCTGATAATCCAGTAAAAAGATCCAAAAGAAATAAAGGATGCTGTAAAAAAACCAGAAATAAAGGTGTTGATACCTATGAAGACGGTATTTCTTTTGTGTTTCGCTCATCCGCATCCAGGGCTGGATATCGATGTCGTCATCTATTCCGTCCACATTGGTATAAGCATGGTGGACCACATTGTGCTTCATATTCCACATAAAGCTGTTGCCGCCAAGGATGTTCAGCGAAAAAGCCGCCAGACCGTTCACCCACTTGTACTTCGAAAAACTGCCATGCGCCCCGTCATGCATTACGTTAAATCCGATGGCCGCCACCACACCCCCCAGCAGCACGCTCTCTACAATAGCCCAAAAAGCATTCGGAGTAAAGAACACGAGGTGGATATAGATGAACACAAAGCTTATCATCAAAATGACAGCCTTGATAAAAAGACTGCGATTACCTGTTTGAGATGTTCCCACTTCCTCAAAATAGGCACTTATTCTTCTCTTCAGTTCAGCGTGGAAAGATTGGGACGAACTGGCAAACTTGGGTAATGACATTATTAGTCAGTTAAAATTTTAATTATTGTTTGCGAAGGTAACTTATTCGGGGTGGATAAAGTGTTAAAGGAGGTACAATTAATACATAGATAAACGTTCAGTTCTCCAATTTGTTTTATCCCTATGTATCCATCTGGATAAAAACGTCAAAATCCCGCACTCCGATCATCTTTTCGGTAATAAATCCTTCGGCATAGGCAGTTCCGATCATTTTCCCGTACATCTGGTGCCGGCCGATGACCGCATTTAGGAATTCTGGCGTGGAAATATACGTCTGTGGCTCATCCTTGCCATATTGGGAAGAGAAGAACTGGGAGGAATAGGCCTTGATGGACTCCAGTTTCTGCCCGAATACGGGTGTTATATCGTAGACAAAAGAGGGGCTGGCATACCGGTCCTGGATATAATGGAAGATATACTTGGGCCGCCAGTGCTGCTGGGCCAGGCCATCGTTGTCCACCGTCTCGACCTTTCGCAGACCGCTCAAGAAACAGGCATCCGAGATCAGATGCCCTGCCCTGCCATGGTCGGGATGACGATCCGTAAGGGCATTTGCAAGGACGATCTCCGGCCGGTATTTCCGGATCACCCGGATCAGCTGCCGCTGATGCGCTTCGTCATTCCGAAAAAACCCATCGGCCATGCCCAGGTTCTCCCGGATGTCCAACTGCAGTATCTCAGCTGATCTGGCTGCTTCTTCGAGCCGTAGTTCAGGCGTACCTCTCGTTCCCAATTCGCCTTGGGTGAGGTCCACCACACCCGTCCTTTTGCCATTCTTTTTTTCCATCAGCAGGGTCCCGGAGCACCCTAATTCTACGTCATCAGGATGTACGGCTATGGCCAGAATGTCTAGCTTCATTTAAGCAATTTTCGCACAAAAGTACCGTTTTTTGCCATTTGGCTATATGCCAGCCTTGAAGTAGCTTCGCGGCCAGCAGTCCGAAGGGCTGCCGGCCTTCGCCTGCGAAGGCAAATCTAAATATGAGCTTGATGGCGCAGCCATCGACAACAAAATTGTTCTTTAAATTCTAAAAAAGGTTTAGACATGGCATACGATGTAGTCGTCCTTGGCAGCGGTACTGGCGGATATGTAGCCGCAATCCGCGCTGCACAGCTAGGCTTTAAAACAGCAGTCATAGAAAAAGAAAATCTGGGAGGCGTTTGCTTGAATTGGGGATGTATTCCTACCAAAGCATTGCTGAAGAGCGCTCAGGTTTACCAGGATATCCTGCATTCAAAAGATTTCGGCATCAACGCCACCGGTACACCCGACTTCCCCGCAGTCATCAAACGCAGCCGCGGCGTCTCCGACAAAATGAGCAGAGGCGTTCAATTCCTCATGAAGAAGAATAAGATCGACGTTATCATGGGGGTCGGCAAATTAAAAGCAAAGGGACAGATAGAAGTAACAGGAGCAGATGGCAAGGCACAGCTCGTGGAAGGCAAGCATATAATCGTCGCCACAGGTGCACGCAGCCGTGAATTACCCAATCTGAAGCAGGATGGCAAAAAGGTCATCGGCTACCGTGAGGCTATGACACTGCCCGAACAGCCAAAAAGCATCATCGTTGTAGGCAGCGGCGCCATCGGCGTCGAATTCGCCTACTTCTACTATAGCCTCGGCACCAAGGTCACCGTCGTCGAGTTCCTTCCCCGTATCGTCCCCGTCGAAGACGAAGAGATCTCCAAGGAGCTGGAGAAGATCTACAAGAAATACGGCATCGAGGTTCTTACCAACAGCGAGGTCACGGGTGTAGACACCAGCGGCAACGGAGTAAAGGCAAAGATCAAGACCCCTACTGGCGAGATCACCCTGGAAGCTGACATCGTACTCAGCGCTGTAGGCATCACCGCCAATATCGAGAACATCGGTCTGGAGACCCTTGGCGTCAAGACGGACAAAGGCAGGATCAGCGTAGACAAATACTATCAGACCAACATACCCGGCGTGTACGCCATCGGTGATTGCGTTCCCGGACAGGCGCTGGCACACGTATCCTCCAAGGAAGGTATCATCTGCGTAGAGAACATCGCTTACAACGAAAAGAAATACAACCACCAGCCGGAACCCCTGGATTACAACAACGTTCCCGGATGTACCTACTGTACTCCTGAGATCGCTTCTGTAGGCTTTACAGAAAAGCAGGCCCGCGACGCCGGCTATGAGGTCAAGGTGGGCAAGTTCCCCCTGAGCGCCTCCGGTAAGGCCACCGGCGCAGGCCATAACGAAGGCTTTGTAAAAGTAGTCTTCGATGCCAAGTACGGCGAGTGGCTCGGCACCCATATGATCGGGTATAATGTAACGGAGACCCTCATGGAGACCGTCCTCGGCCGCAAGCTGGAGACTACCTATCACGAAGTGTTGAACAGTATCCACCCCCACCCCACCATTAGTGAGAGCATCAAGGATGCCATCGAAGTGGCCTACGGTGAGGCAATACACTTATAATAAATTACAAACGGCGCTCATGGCGCCGTTTTTTTTTGGTACCTTCCTGCCCTAAAAACCACCAGCCATGAAAAAGCTAGCCATTTTCCTGCTCGCAGCCTTGCCCGCAGGACTCTCCGCCCAGTCTCTCACCGGCGAAGACATCAAGAATCAACTCATCAAGGATTGGGAAAGATCAAAAGCCTACACACAGGAGTACCTGAACACCATGCCCTCCGACAAATATTCCTTCAAGGCGGTAGACAGTATCCGCAGCTTCGCTCAGCAGATGCTCCATCTGGCATCTGGCAACGCCTTTCTGATGAACCTGGCCACAGGCGCAAAACCTCCCTTTGACGCAAGAGGGCTGGAAGGAAGAACATCCGCACAGACCAAAGATTCCGTAGTGTATTATGTCAACGCCAGCTACGATTATGCCATGAAGGCCGTCAAAGACCTGGATGACTCCAAGCTGGGTGAAACGGTAAGCGCAATGGGTCGTCAGGGCACCCGTTTTGCCCTCCTGTTAAAAGCCCTCGAACACCAGGCTCACCACAGGGGACAAACCACGATCTATATCCGCCTGCAGGGCATCAGACCTCCGAACGAGCGCTTGTTCTAGTATCTGAGACTTCCGATTCCCCGACCTTCCCTTCATCGGGTATCCTGTTGTGCCACCAGCTGGCCAGGGAGGACCCCGTTGTATTCATTAAAGGCCCAAAGACTGCCGGCGCCAGGCCTACCGTAGCCAGTTTTTGCATAGTCTGCGCCAGCGCAGATGCCAGCCCCGCATTCTGCATGCCTACTTCCAGGGCAATGGTACGGCAGTCCCTCTCTTTGAATCCCAACAGCCTGCTCGACCAGTATCCCAGGAAATAACCCGCCACATTATGCAGGAAAGTGGCAAGCACTAGCAATCCCCCTACCCGCAAAAGACTTTCTCTTCCCGCTGCCGTTATCACGACGATGATCAGGGCGATACCTCCCATGGACACCAGCGGCATGGCTTTGTCCAGCCATTTGAACTTACCCCTTATCAGGTAGTGGAACAATAACCCCCCAACGACTGGGAAGATCACTATTTTCGTGATATCCCACACCATCGCCTGCCATCGTACCTCGATAAACTGACCCGCCAGCAGACGCATCATCAACGGCGTTAGAAAAGGAGCCAGCAGCGTCGATACAGTAGTTACGGACACCGATAACGCCAGATTGGCCCTCGCCAGAAAAGACATGACATTACTCGCCAGTCCGCTGGGACAGCATCCCACCAAAAGGATGCCCGCAGCGATCTCCGGTGGAAAATTAAAAGCCTTTGCCAACGCAAAACCGATCAGTGGCATGATGGTATAATGACAAATGACCCCGACGATCACGCCCTTGGGCATGCGCAGCACGGCCGCAAAATCCTTTAGGCTCAGCTCCGTCCCCATGCCGAACATGATCACCTGCAACAAAGGCACAATTAGACTGGAGAATTTGAAACTGCCGATACCTATAAAATATTGCGGATAATATAATGCCAGGCTCACGACAGCCAGGATCGTCATGGTAAAGGAAAATCCTCGTAAAAAGCTGTTCTGGCGGAAACCCAGCCCTAAAAAGGCCAGACAGAGCATGAGACACCAGCCCGCCCATTGCGGCTGATGCAGAACAATCGTTAATATATAGGCCAGTAATAAGGCAATGGCAACCTTATAAAAAAAATGCATAGTTAGGAGTTTTACCAGGTACGGTCCTTCATAATTTGATCCAGCTCTGCACGGCTCATGGAAAGCTTTCCGGGATGCTCGTCCAGCCAATGCAGAAAGTCCTTTTTGATCTCATCCGACCACTGCGCATCTATCTGGCCAGGCGTATATTTCCCCTGACGCAGGCGCAGATGTCCAAATTCATCCCGCAATGCAATAAACTCCGAATTCAACACCACATACTCCACCAGGTGCGCAGGTATAAACAGGACTCCTCCTTTCTTCGCCAGCACGACATCTCCGGGCAATACCGTTGCCCTCCCAATCCGGATAGGTACGTTGATGCCTCCTAGCATCATCTGTTGTATATAGGAAGGATCATACCCTTTCACCCAACCATTAAATCCCTCTATCTCTTCCAGTCCTTCCATATCTCTCACCGATCCATAAAAAACAACACCCCGGTGGGAGTGAGCATAAATAGCATTCCCAAGATTATCCCCGATCAATGTCCCGTCGACCACTTTCCCAAACCCATCAGCGACATAGATATCGCCATCCTTCAGCACATCGATAGGCCAGGAATTCGTATTGCCTATCCGACCCTCAGCTTTTCCTTTATCTCTTATCAACTTGTCGAGGTCCGGCCGTGTAGGATAATACTGTGCCGTGACCACCCGGCCCGTCATCACCGAGTCGGGATGTATCACCATCCATTCCCCTTCAAATTGATTTTGGTAACCTTTGTTGCGAAGTAAGCCCCATGCATCCTCTATCCCTACGTTCCGGAGGCGTTGCAGCAATGCGTCAGACACCCTGGGTCGTCCGTCCGGCGAACGCTCTCCCGTCCATTCCGGGGTCAACACCTTTATCTGATCCGGCGTAGGCGTCACCTGTTGCGCGATAGCAGCGGTCGTTAGATTGATAATACATAGAAAAAGAAACAGTTGTCTATTCATATAGGTTGTTTTTTTATGAATGTGTACCTACTATTTCATTTTCTCTGGCAGCTGAGTATTAATGTCCGGAAAATGGGTCCCGCGAAATATAACCCGTCTTCCGGAAAAGAGACCTTGGTCGGAGCTCGGGGCACTCGCTCCTCCTTGGTCGTGACCTTGCGGTCATATCTGGTCCTTCGGACAACGAACCCCTGGTTCGTTTAGCGTAGCAGCGGAACTGAGCAAGTTCCGGGTTTTCATACCTTTATTGCCATGCTATTTTTGTATGGACAATAAAAACATACAGTCATGGAAGATACAACCAATTTCGACAGGATCGCCATAGCGATCGATTATATCAAAAAAAATTTCAAGGACCAGCCCAATTTGGATCAGGTGGCAAAAGAAGTTCATCTCAGCCCTTTCCACTTTCAACGGCTATTCACAGACTGGGCCGGCGTAAGCCCTAAAAAATTCCTGCAGTACCTCAGCATCGACTATGCTAAATCCATGCTGCAGGACAAAAGCGCCACCCTCTTTGATACAGCTTTTGAAACAGGGCTGTCAGGCACAGGGCGGCTGCACGATCTTTTCATTGGCATCGAAGGCATGACTCCCGGAGAATATAAGAATGGCGGAGAGTCCCTGTCCATTAACTATTCTTTTGCCGAAAGTCCTTTTGGAGAGATCATCGTGGCCTCTACTCAAAAAGGCATCTGTCATCTCGCCTTTATCACCGACAGGGACCAGGCATTGGCGGAGCTGAAAGCTCAATTCCCTCACGCGAGCTACAGACAGACGGTAGACCTTATACAGCAGAATGCCCTGTACATCTTCTCCCAGGACTGGAGCCGCCTGTCCGATGTCAAGCTTCACCTGAAAGGAAGCCCTTTCCAGCTCAAGGTCTGGGAAGCCTTATTAAATATTCCTTTGGGACGGCTGTCAACCTATGGTTCCATATCCGAAGCCATCGGCAACCCGGGCGCCTCACGGGCAGTAGGGTCAGCCATCGGCAGCAATCCGGTAGCTTTTCTGATCCCCTGCCATCGGGTAATACGATCCTCGGGCGACACTGGCGGCTACCATTGGGGCGGTACTCGCAAAAAGGCAATGATCGGTTGGGAGGCTGCCAAAGTCTCCTACCCGGAAAAGGATAATTGATGCTTGTTTCTCCCCCGACCCTTTATGGATGACTACATGCATCGCATTGAAGACTAAAAAAACGGAACTGGGCAGGTATCGCGGCCGCGCTATCCACAAATCCCCTCAATGAAAAAAGTCCGACCCAGCGGGGTGTCATGGCAAACTCATGACTGACCACCTCCTTAAAAGAAGTATTCTCGTTAACCCCATTGGCATAGAGTATCCGAAATCGCTTTCCCTGTTTTTCTATCCGCAACGACAGATAGGTCAGATCCCGTAAGATCAGCGGATGGTCACGCAGGCTGTCTGTTTGCAGGATGATGGTATGCGCGATCTCTTCCGGCTTGTCAAGACCATTTCCCAGGGAAGTGATGGCCTGCACATGAATGGTCCCGCTACGAGGGAATCCTCCATTATAATCGTTGTACGCAAAGCTGACCCGCATGCTCTTCGCCGTTAGCATGCTGTCCTCCAGCAGGAGAACGCCTGCCTGTTGCCAGTTTTGATAGGGCAGAAAATCCTTTAGATGAACTTCAAGGGTCCAGCAATCACAGGGCAGTTCGTGCAGCAGCAGATCATGGATCGACGGACCCTGTGCCGAATCAGGCCAGTTATCCCCTTTCAACGTGAAGAGGGTTAGGCCGCCAGGATGCTCTCCTCTTCTGCTCCAATAGCCACTGTCCTTCCTCTGGACAACCCAGCCTTCGGCAGCCAGGGAGTCTTCACTCACCGTATGGAAATTGCTGTAAAAATTCGCAGGCTTCCCCCTGCGGTAAAATAAAGTGAGCAGAATGATCACAACGGCCAGCCCTACCCACCATCCGACCCTCTTCCGGCTCACTGTTTTTTTCTCGCCATTGATTGCCGGTCTTTCTTCCTGGCGCTGGGCATTTCCGCCATTCACCCCTTCCCGCTGCTGGATGGCCTGCTCTCCCACTCCACCCCCTTGCCGGAGGGCTTGTTCTTTATACCGAAACCAATATGGATAATGCCCCTCTCGCTCCCGCCGTTCAGCCTCTGTCGTGTACGGCGCCCCCAACACATAACGGGCCAGGGTATCCAGCGTCGCCGGAGAAGGATTTTCTTTCTTGTCCTCTCCCCCACCCATGACAAACAGGGAATAGTTCTTCAGACTCTTCCAGCCTATCGTAAGCCCCGTCTGCTCAAATACCTGGTTGTACAGTAGCTTGCTCTCCGTCTCGGTCAATGGCCCTTCCAAAGGATGACCAAAACATTTAAGACAGGCCTGCCGGAACAGGCTGGCAAAGACCGAAAGATCCAGGCTATTCATAATGCATTATTAACCACCCGAATGTACCAATTCCTACAGATTTACGAGGACTTCTGGCATAATTATGCATCAATTCCGCCCCTCTACCCCGCTCCATCGGACATTTATCAAAAACACCATGAAGCACCTGCTCTTCCTCCCCCTTGCCCTCGTGGCGGCAGCCACCCTCTCCGCTCAGGAACTTCAGTTACATTATGATCCCCGGCATACCCTGGACCCCTCGCAGTATGCGCACAATTTCCCAACCCTCTATTTTCAGTATTTCAAGAACCAGGATTCTGGGTACACCCCCAAAAAGTCATTAGACCTTTCCGAAAAACGGGATACATTTTCCCAAAGACCCGTTTTTCGGATTTCAATAAAACCTGGCTCTTTTCTTTTAAAAGTACAGACAGACCTCCAGGGCGCCAGCCACAACATCGGCCAGACCTATATCCAGGTCTCCCAATCCTTCCGCTGCTGGAAACCACCCGTCTTCCTTTCCCTGCAATACAGCGGCGGGCTCGGGGTCACCGAACCCAAAGAATACAGCTATTATATCAACAATGCTTTTTCCCTTGGATTATCCTATCCCTTCCAGTGGAAAGGGGCATGGCTGAGCGCCGTGCTGAACTATAAATATATTCCCTACCCGAAACCTACCCACGATCCCCTTTTCACCTTGTATTGGTGGAGTGGCTACTTTCATTATAAATTGGAATTTTCCGGCGATTTCTCCATCTGGACGGAGAATAAAGATCATGGGGACGCCTATACCGCAGGCCAGCGGGGCAAACGCTTTTTCTTCTTCGCCGAGCCTCAGCTATGGTACAATATCAACAAGACATTCTCCCTGGGGACCAAGATCGACGTGTATTATCATATTAACACCCCGGATGACCGCTTACAGGTCTATCCCACGGCGGGCGTCCGGTGTAAGCTCTGATCGTCCTCAGCCTAATGCGCCGCCCCAGCCGGAAGCACCGGTTTCTCTGAAAGGCTCCTCCAGAAGTAAAAAACCAGGTAGCTTTCCCATCCCTTGTATTTGGAAAAGAACCGGTCGATCTTCACCAGCTCTTTACGCTCCTTTATAATTTTATGGTTTGCCAGTGCAGTCAGCAGCCCCGTATCCCCATGAGGGATGCCGGAAGGATCCCGCAAAGACTTCATCAGACAATAATTGGCGGTCCAGACCCCGATACCCTTCATTTTCATCAATGCCTGCAGCCGGCTTTCCCTGTCCGGCAAGGCCATGAGCTTCTCTCTGCTCAGCTCGCCCTTGGCAAACGCATCCGCCAGACTGACAAGATAGGCAGCCTTGCTACGGGAGAATTGCATAAGCCGCAGGTCTTCCACCGACACAGCAGCCAATACCTCGCAGCCCGGAAAAAGGTGAAAGGCCTCTCCTTTATAAATAATGGACGACCCATATTTCTCAACCAGCCTTCTTTTAAGCATAAATGCAAAGGACAGATTTATCTGCTGCCCGATAATAGACCAGGTCAGCGCTTCGAATACATCGACAATACCCACCAGCCTGAGCCCATTATATGCTTCGTGCATATAGGCCAACCGGCGATCCCGCTCCAGCAGGGCATAAAAAGGAGTCAGATCCCGGGCCATGTCCAGCCATTCCCGGATATAGGCAGCCAAAAGCTCTCCTGTTTTTTCATCCACCCCTCCATGCAGGATCGTAACTTCCAGACGACCTTTCCCTTCAGCAATCTCCACCAGGAGCTCCTTCCCTCCCAGTCGCAGTGCCTTCAACAGCCTGCCATTCCGCACACGATGCCCACAGTCATCATACCCCCTGTCCAGATACCAGCAACATTCAGAAAAACTAAAGTTGGCCGGCGAGGATATATATAGCTTTTCTAACATACTCATCCCCAAAGATAAGACCATTCCAAGCCAGCACAGCACCCGCTTCTTGCGGTCTCCCTCCTTTACCCCAAAAAACAATATTTTTACCCCCAATAGGGGTCAACACTTCCTGAGTTGTCATTATCTAAACGCCTGTTATTGACAACAACAGTTATCAGTAAAACAACCATTACACCCGTAAGCATGGAATTCACCGATGCCACGATCATACAATTGTTGAAACGTCGGGATGAAACAGGATTCGAGCAGGTCTTTAAATTCTATTTCAAGAACCTGTACAGGTACGCCCTTACAATCTTACAGGACCACGACCAGGCCGAAGACATCGTACAGAATGTCTTCTACAAGCTCTGGGATAAAATGGACTCCCTGAACTTTCAGGACTCATTAGCCGCCTACCTGTATAGAGCCGTCTACAACGAAAGCCTCAATCATCTCAAACATAAAAAAGTAAAGCTCACTTATCAAACATATATTACCAGGAGTATGAAAGATCAGACAGACGGCGCTCATAGAAAAGTGATGTTCAGCGAGCTCGAACGCCGCCTGCAGACAGCCATCAATGAACTGCCCGAACAATGCAGGACCATCTTCCAGATGAGCCGTTTTGAAGAGCTCCGCTATCTGGACATCGCCCACCGCCTGGGCATCTCCGTCAAGACAGTGGAAAACCAGATGGGCAAAGCATTAAAACTTTTACGGACGAAGCTGATCGACTATCTGCCCTTTCTCGTCCTTCTTCTCCTCAACTTTTTAAACCATCGCCCTTGAACAAAGATCTACATACCGACCCCGGAGGGCCTCACGGCATCCATGAAGACCTGCTGGTAAAATACCTGCTGGGCGAGACATCCCCCGATGACAACGCCCGTGTAGAAGCCTGGCTGGCTGCCGATCCCGCCAACAGGCATTTCTACAACCACTTCCAGCTCATCTGGCGCGAAAGCCGTCACTTGTACGACAACTTCAACGCCACGGACGAACAGACAGACGCCGCCTGGCAAAAATTCCGGCAAAGGGTCCAACGCCCCACTCACCTACAGGCCGTAAAAGGCGCCTCTGATCCCGGTCAAAGACCCGTCAGGATCAACCGATCTACCTGGACCAGGGTAGCAGCAGTCTTCCTGTTAGTGGCTTCCATAACGAGTATTCTCTATCTCACCAGAAATGCAGCCGACAGGCAATTCGCCGCCACAACAACCCCGCTCACCGACACCCTGCCAGACGGATCACTCATTACCCTTAACAAACGATCCGATATCAGCTATCCGGCAAATTTTAAAAAACAGCGGACGGTACGCCTGCAAGGCGAAGCCTTTTTCAAAATAGCGCCCGACAAGGAAAAACCGTTTAAAGTATATACAGACAATGTCACCATCACAGTGCTGGGCACCTCCTTCAATGTACGCAACAAAGAGAACACCACCGAGATCATTGTTGAGTCCGGACTGATCCGTGTGACGGACTCCCTCCACGATGTGATCGTACATCCTTCGGAGAAGCTGATCCTGCACAAGGGAGACAGTTCCCTGACAAAGGAAGGGACAACGAGCCAGCTATATAAATACTATCGTACAAAAGAATTCATCTGCGACAACACCCCGCTCCCCCAGCTGGCAGCTTCGCTGGAAGAGGCCTACGATGTGAAGATCGTGATCGACCCTTCCCTACGCAATTTGCAGATCAATACCATATTCCGTAATCAGTCCCTGGATCAAATACTAAATATTATACAGGAAACATTCGGCATCAGGGCCACCCGCTCTGGCAGCCAGATCACTTTACAACCATAAGATAAGATTATGCAAAATATACGATTTATCTATACCTTATTGGTAGCAGGATCACTATTCGCTACGCTGTCCCCACTTCGCGGCCAGGACGTATTGGACCAGCCCATCTCGATAAGTAAGCAAAACACCCGATTGGACGATGTCTTAAGGACGATCAGCAAAGCAGGCAATTTCTATTTTTCCTATGGCAGCGACCTCTTCAAAAAAGACAGCCTCGTGTCGATAACATTTGACCGCAAGCCGGTCCGTCAGGTCCTGGATACTCTTTTCCATGGCCGGCTGGAATATAAGGTCAATGGCAACTACATCATTCTGCGCAAGGCGCCCCCGCCACCCATTGCTCCCCCACCCCATACAGGTCCGGAAGATAAAAAATACGTGGTCAAAGGCGTTATACTGGATGAGAATACAGGCGAGGCCGTCAGCCAGGCCAGTGTCTATGACAAACAAGGACTGATCGCAACCCTCTCCGACGAAGGCGGTTTTTTTACCATTCGGCTGAAGAACAGGTCCAGCCCCGCCGCCCTCACGGTTAG